>JGI24025J20009_10002471_pt1 | contig 13259 bp, 12 predicted proteins | sample Cruoilmetagenom3_FD_20009 | JGI IMG/M metagenome (IMG submission 20009)
CATTGCCCTGCATTTCGAACTGGAAAGCGGCCGGGCCTTGCCGATTTTTACTCGGTTTGAAACCCCGATCACCGTCAAGGTGACCGGCAGCCCACCACCCAGCCTTGGACCCGACTTGCGGCGGCTGCTGTCACGGATGCAAGATGAGGCCGGGATCAACATTCGCCAGATTGCCTCGGGTGATGCGAATGTGACCATTCAGGCGGTCAGCCGTACCGATATCCGCCGCGCCCTGCCGCAGGCCGCTTGTTTCGTGGTGCCCAATGTTTCCAGCCTGGACGAATTCCGCCGTGATCGGCGCAAATCGAAAACCAACTGGTCGCTGTTGGAAAACCGCACCCGGCTGGCGATCTTCCTGCCCTATGACGCCAGCCCGCAAGAGGTGCGCGATTGCCTGCACGAAGAACTGGCACAGGCCGTCGGCCCGCTGAACGATCTCTACCGGCTGCCTGATTCGGTGTTCAACGATGACAATGTGCACACCGTCCTGACCGGGTTTGATATGCTGATCCTGCGGGCCACCTATGCCCCGGAACTGCGCAGCGGCATGACCCGAAGCCAGGTCGCCGCCCGCCTGCCCACCATCCTTGCCCGCCTGAACCCGCGCGGCAATGGCCAGCCGACGCAGTCAATTTCCCCCACCCCGCGCAGCTGGAATGAGGCCGTGCAAACCGCCCTTGGACCAGGCGCTGACCCCGCCGCCCGTCGCGAAGCGGCGACCGACGCCGCGCGCACAGCCCAGCAACAGGGCTGGCAAGATCACCGCCGCGCCTTTAGCTATTATATGCTGGGCCGCATGACCCAGGCGCATGACCCGGAACTGGCGCAACAGTATTACGGCACCGCACTGCATTATCTGAGCCGCACCCCGGGAACCGACCTGCACCGCGCCTATGTCACCACACAAACGGCCGCCTATGCCGTTGCCTCTGGTGACGGTGCCAACGCCCTGCGCCAGATCCGCCCGGTGCTGGACGTCGCCGCACGCGCCGAAAATGCCGCCCTGCTGTCCACGCTGATGCTGCTGCAAGCCGAAGCGCTGGATCAGACCGGTCAATTCGACAAGGCACGCGCTGTCAGGCTGGACAGTCTGGGATGGGCACGATACGGCTTTGGTTCAGATTGGGCGGTACGGGCCAAGATGCAGGAAATCTCGACCCTGAACCCGCAAAGCAGAACGGGCGGATAAACCATGATCGTTTTTGGGGCTGCGCTGATTGGCGCTGTTCTGGGTGGCCTGACCGCCCGCAAACGCGGCGGCGCGGCGGCAGATATTGCCCAATACGCCACTGGCTATGGCGTGGCCTATGCAATAGTGGGCCTGCTTGCCACTATTGTAATCCATCGCTTAGCGGTCTGACCTGATGTTCCTTCCCTTCTTTGAAAACCTGCGCAAAGCTTCTATTCCGGTCTCGCTGCGCGAATTCCTCACCTTTCTTGAGGGCATGAAGGCTGGCCTGGCCACCTATGACGTTGACGCGTTCTATTACCTCGCGCGGTCCGCGATGGTAAAAGACGAGCGCAACATCGACAAATTTGACCGCGCCTTTGCCGCCTCCTTTGAAGGGCTGGAAAACATCAGCCTGGATCAAGTGCTCGAGGCCGTGGATATCCCCGCCGACTGGCTGCAAAAGATGGCCGAAAAGCACCTGTCCGATGAAGAAAAGGCCGAGATAGAGGCATTGGGCGGGTTCGACAAGCTGATGGAAACCCTGCGCGAACGCCTGAAGGAACAGGAAAAGCGGCATCAGGGCGGCAGCAAATGGATCGGCACGGCGGGTACCTCGCCGTTTGGCGCCTATGGCTATAACCCCGAAGGCGTGCGTATTGGCCAGAAAGAGGGCCGCCAAGGTCGGGCGGTCAAAGTCTGGGACAAGCGTGAATTCAAGAACCTGGACGACACGGTTGAACTGGGCACCCGCAACATCAAGGTCGCGCTGAAACGCCTGCGCCGCTGGGCGTGAAGGCGCCGCAGACGAGTTGGACCTTGACGGCACGATCCGCGCCACCGCCGAACATGGCTATCTGGACGTCAAAACCCGCCCCGAGCGGCGCAACGCCGTCAAAGTCCTGCTGTTTCTTGATGTGGGCGGGTCNATGGATCCGCATATCAAAGTGGTCGAGGAATTGTTTTCCGCAGCCCACACCGAATTCAAACATNTGGAATATTTCTACTTCCACAACTGCCTTTACGAAGGTGTGTGGCGCGACAATCGCCGCCGCTGGGATGCACAAACCCCCACGCACGAGGTGCTGCGCACCTATGGGCCGGATTACAAATGCATTTTTGTCGGCGATGCCTCGATGTCTCCCTACGAAATCGCCTATCCTGGCGGCGCCGGCGAACACTGGAACGCCGAATCCGGGCAGGTCTGGCTGCAACGCGCCCGCGACCAATGGGCGTCAAACCTGTGGATCAACCCGGTGCCGGAAAAACACTGGGAGTACACCCATTCGATTGGCATGATCCGCGAGGCATTTGACAACAACATGGTGCCGATGACCCTGTCCGGTCTCGCCAAAGGCATGCGCGAGCTCACCCGCTGACCCGGAATTTTCTTTGAAAGAAAATGGAAACGCCTTAACATCGACCCATGTCCAACGCCCCAATAACCGAGATTGACCTCGCCGCTTTCACCGCTGACCCCTATCCGGTTCTGGCGCAGATGCGGGCGCAGGCACCAATCACCTTTGTGCCGCAACTAGGGGCCACGCTGTTCACCAGGCGCGATGACATTCACGCACAGGAAAAACGCACCGAGGTGTTCTCTTCTGACCAACCCGACGGTCTGATGACCAAGCTGATGGGCCAAAACCTGATGCGCAAGGACGGGGCCGCGCATCAGCGAGAACGTAAAATCCTGTTCCCCGCCGTCAGCCCACGTACAGTACAGACCCATTGGAAACCAATCTTTCACCGCGCCGCGCTGAAGGTACTGAAAGACCTGGCGCCAAAAGGCCATTGTGATCTGGTGCGCGACTACGCGATGCCAGTCTCGGCCGAGGCGCTCAAGGCAATCACCGGCCTGACCGACATGACGCCGCAAGAAATGGACGGCACCAGCCAGGCGATGATCAACGGCTGCGCCAACTATGCTGGCGACCCGACAATCGAGGCCCGCTGCCACGCCGCCACCGCGCTGATTGATACCCATATCGACGCCCGTGCGCCGCAGGTGAGGGCACAGCCGGATGGCTCGGCGCTGGATGTGCAATTGGCGGCCGGGCTGGACATCGACACCACCCGCGCCAATATAAAGCTGATCATCTCGGGCGGTCAAAACGAGCCGCGTGACGTCATTGCCGGGCTGATATGGGCCTTACTTTCGCATCCCAAGCAATTGGAATTGATTGAAAAAGGCCTAGCCTCTTACGCCGACGCTTTTGCTGAATATGTCCGCTGGATATCCCCCATCGGCATGTCACCACGCAGGGTGACGCGGCACGATATGGTGCAGGGCATCACCTTTGAACCCGAAGACCGGGTCTTCTTTATGTTTGGATCCGCCGGGCGGGACGAAACCTATTTTTCCGACCCCGATGTGTTTGACATCCGCCACAACACCCAATCGGCCATCAGTTTCGGCGCCGGTCCGCATTTCTGCGCCGGGGCCGCCGCCGCGCGCTGCCTGATCACTGAAATCTCCTTACCTTTGGCCTTCAACACACTGAAAAAGCTTAAACTATCTTCAGGCCCTACCTTTGTCGGCTGGGCCTTTCGCGGCCCTGTCTCTGTGCCGGTCACCTGGGAATCATAGCCGCTGCCCTGCAGGCGATTGAATCGCAATCGCCGAGTATCCATATTGGTCAATCCCGATCTTCAGTCCATTTTCGACCGTCACGGGGAAGTGCATTAGCTACTTTTCGCAATTTCCCCTAGGAATTTTGACCTGTGCTGTGACTGGACATTCCCCGTAACATGGGGGAAATATTGGCCTCTACTGACCTATAACTTACACCAGCCCCAGCTGAGAGGGCCAAAACACAAGGCCTGTTGAGTATCATGCAGTACCACCCCAAATCGGATTTTATCGCAACGATGATAGAACGCGGCTTTTTGGCCGATTGCACCGATTATCAGGGGTTGGATGATGCCCTGATTGCAGGGGTTGTCCCGGGCTATATCGGCTTTGACGCCACCGCAAAATCGCTGCATGTGGGTAGCCTGATCCAGATAATGATGCTGCGCTGGCTGCAAAAGACCGGACATAAACCGATCACCCTGATGGGCGGTGGGACTACCAAAGTGGGCGATCCCAGCTTTCGCGCCGATGAGCGCCCGTTGCTGACCCCGGCGCAGATCGACGATAATATCAGCGGCATCCAGCAGGTATTCGCCAAATACCTTGACTATAACGACAGCCCCACCGGCGCGCTGATGGTCAATAACGACGAATGGCTGGCCGATCTGAATTATCTGGACTTTCTGCGCGACATCGGGCGGCATTTCAGCGTCAACCGGATGCTGTCGTTTGAATCAGTGAAATCCCGGCTGGACCGCGAACAATCGCTGTCCTTCCTTGAATTCAACTACATGATCCTGCAAGCCTATGATTTCCTTGAGCTGAACCGCCGCTATGGCTGCCTGGTCCAGTTCGGCGGTTCGGACCAATGGGGCAATATCGTCAACGGTATCGACCTGACGCGCCGGGTGCTGGACCACCAGATATTCGGCATGACAACGCCACTACTGACCACCTCGGACGGCAAGAAAATGGGCAAATCCGCCGATGGCGCGGTCTGGTTGAATGCCGATATGCGCAGCACCTATGAGTTTTGGCAATTCTGGCGCAACACCACCGACGCCGATGTGGGCCGCTTCCTGAAGTTATACACAGAGATGCCAGTGGACGAATGCAATCGTCTGGGCGGGCTTGAAGGCTCAGAGATCAACGCCGCCAAAATCATCCTCGCCAACGAAGTCACCACCCTGTGCCACGGCCCCGCCGCCGCCGCCGCCGCCGAGGCAACCGCACGCGAGGTGTTTGAAAAAGGCGGTGTGGGTGATGACCTGCCCACACTCAGCCTGTCCGCCGCCGAGATCGGCGATGGCATCTCGATCGTCCAGCTGATCGTCAAATCCGGGCTTGCCAAATCGGGAAAAGAGGCCAAACGCCTGATCTCTGAAAACGGCGCGCGTCTGGACGACGCCCCGCTAAGCGATGCTGGCCTGATGCTGGATGCTGCCGCCCTGTCATCGCCCATCAAACTGAGCGCGGGTAAAAAACGCCACGCGTTGGTGCAACTGCAATCGTAGGGAGTGCATTCTGCGCACCTTTAACGCTTCGGGCATCCTCGCCTTCCGCCTTCCGTCAAAATAACGGCGAGTGGCCGCGTTACCGATATCGTTGCTGCCCTTGCGGATGAACGGCAGGGTCTGGCTTGGAAGCTTCGGCCATAGCCGCGCGCGGGTCAGCGGTAACTTTGGCGTTCAGCCATCGGGGGACGTCGAGAAAAACCCCAAGATCATGGGATTGCAGAACCCGATTTACCGCACATACCCGCCCGCCTTCGTCGCATCACAACCATAGCCAGTCCACCACGCTGAGAACAACAAAGACCGGCACGGATATGGCAACCGCCAGCAATAGCGCTGCTGCCTTTGTCATACGCGGTGCCGGGGCCATGACACCCTGAACCAAGGGAAAATTCTTCATTCCCCCATTAACCACACTTTAGGTTTATCGCGGGTTAATGGCCCCATGTTCGACGCCAGCCCAAACGCCCTGCCCCCGCCTGCCTTACAGCAACATCCCAATTTCATCGCAGCCTTGCGCGCCTGCGGCCAGGCCCCATTGGTGCTGGACGGCCCCGCGCCGCTGTCCCTTCTGCGCCAAACCCTTTGGCGCTGTCTGCCACTGGCCATGCTGGTGCGTGGTTCCATCCCCTCCGCCCCCCATCTGGCCGACAGCTTGATCAGCGCCGGGCTGCGCCGCACCCCAATCCTGATATCCCCCGATCATCCCGCCCCGGAATTGGCCCATATCGGGGCGGTGGCGCTGGTCTCGCCCGCCAGCGTCGCTGAAATCGACCTGCGCCTGCCGGTCGAAACCCGCCGCGCCGCGCTACACCAGAAATGGCGCAACCGGTTGACGGTTGTCGACTCCAGGTTGCGGGCAAACGCCCTGCGCCTTACCCGCCAGAACATGCCAATCGACCCGAACCACTGGCTGTTACAGGCCGAGGCCCAACAACAACGCAGGCGCGGCTATCAAAGCTGGCCCGCGTCGCTAACCCTGGCCTATGCAGCCGAAAATCCCGGTCAGGCCAAACTGTTCACCGTCTTTCAGGGACGCGATCCAATTGCCGCCATGCTGTTCCTGCGCCACGGACGTGGTGCCAGCTATCACATCGGCCATACCACCGCGCGCGGACGTGCGGCATCCGCCCATACCCTGCTGCTGTGGCACGCCGCCAACTGGTTAGCCGCCAAAGGGCACGACCGGCTTGACTTGGGCCTGATCAATACCGAGGATTCCCCTGGCCTCGCCCGTTTCAAACTAGGCGCAGGGGCGCACGCGCGCGCCTTGGGTGGCACATGGATCTGGTGGCCACCCCTGGGCCGTGCCCTGCGCCCCCTTGCCGCACTGGACCGCCGCCTGATGCACACCGCGCCCTGACCACTGGACACCCTCCGCCCCACATGATTATTTGAACACACGTTCATATCAATTCCGCTGGAGCATATCCCATGAAACTGTCCACCACTGCCGCGATCATCACGGGCGGCGCATCCGGTCTGGGCGAGGCCACCGCCCGCCATTTCGCCGCCCAAGGCGCCAAAGTCACCATTCTGGACCGTGACGCCGAGCGCGGAGCGAAAGTTGCCGAAGAAATCGGCGGCTATTTCGCCCAGACCGACGTCACCGACGAAACCTCGGTTCAGGCAGGCGTCGACCTGGCCGTTGAAAAGATGGGCACAATCACTGCCACCGTGAATTGCGCGGGCATCGCCTATGGCATCAAAACCGTCAGCCGCGACGGGCCGCACCCGCTTGATTCCTTCCAGCGCACCCTGGACATCAACCTGGTCGGCAGCTTCAATGTCGCCCGTCTGGCAGCCGTGGTTATGGCCAAAAACGAGCCCGAACCCGATGGCGCGCGCGGCGTGATCATCAACACCGCCTCGGTCGCCGCCTTTGATGGCCAAAAGGGTCAGGTGGCCTATGCAGCCTCAAAGGGAGGGGTCGTCGCCATGGCCCTGCCGATGGCCCGCGATCTGGCTTCTTCCGGTATTCGAGTGATGACCATCGCACCGGGCATCTTCAAAACCCCGATGCTGGCAGGCCTGCCCGAAGATGTTCAGGCGCAACTAGCCGCCGACGTGCCCAATCCGGCCCGACTGGGCGAGCCATCGGAATACGCTGCCCTGGCCGGGTTCATCACCGAGTCCGGATATCTGAATGGCGAAGTCATCCGCATCGACGGCGCCCTGCGCATGCGCTAACGCTTTTTGGGCCGCTGTCCTTGTTGGCAGCGGCCTGCCGCTCAGCTCTCGGCCTTTTCTTCCAGACCCAGCCATTCATCTTCTGCCGCCGCCAGCTTTTCCTGCCGCTGCACCAGCGCCTCGGTGGCCTTGCGAAATTTGACCGGCTCGCGGGTAAACAACTCTGGATCGGCCATCAGGACCTCCAGCTTGGCAATCTCGGCCTCAAGCCGCGCTATCTCTTCCGGCAAAGCCTCAAGCCGGTGCTTTTCGGTAAAAGACAGGCCGGATTTCAAGGCTGCTTGCTGCTTGACCTTTGATTTGGAAGGCTTTGATTTTTCGCCGCTTTCCTCTGTGGGAACCTGGCGCTGCGCCAGATAATCGCTCCAGCCACCTGCATAGGCCACCGCGCGTCCATCGCCTTCCATCGCCACTGTGGTAGTCGCCACCCGGTCCAGGAAATCCCGGTCGTGGCTGACCAGCAAAACCGTGCCATCATACTCACCCAGCAATTCCTGCAACAGATCCAACGTTTCCACATCCAGATCGTTGGTCGGCTCGTCCAACACCAAAACATTGCTCTGGCGCGCCATCAGCCGCGCCAGCAACAACCGCGCCTTTTCGCCCCCTGACAACGCGCGGACCGGTGCGCGTGCCTGCGCCTCGTCAAACAGGAAATCCTTCAGATAACCAACCACATGGCGCGGCGCACCACGTACCATCACCTGATCGGCCTTGCCAGACACCCGCATCTCGGGATCGCCGGTCAGACTGTCCCACAGGCTCATATTCGGGTCCAATTGCGCGCGCGCCTGATCGAACACTGCCACCTCCAGCTTGGTGCCCAGCTTGACCTGCCCGCTATCCGGCTCAATCTCTCCCAGCAGCAGTTTCAGCAACGTCGTCTTGCCCGCCCCATTGGGGCCAACAAACGCCACCCGATCGCCGCGCTGCACCTTCAGCGAGAAATCTTTCAAGATGACCTTGCCGTCATAAGCCTTTGAAATGTTGTCGGCTTCGACCACCTTTCGCCCCGACTTGCCGCCGGAATCCAACGCCAGTCCCGCCGTGCCCTGCCGCCTGATCTGCGCGGACCGTTCTGCCCGAAGCTCCTGCAACGCCCGCACCCGCCCCTGATTGCGTTTGCGCCGCGCACTGATGCCTTCCACCGCCCATCGGGCTTCGGACTTGATCTTGCGGTTCAGCTTGTGGCGCTGCATGTCCTCTTCGTCCCAGACCGTATCGCGCCAGACCTCAAATTCAGCAAACCCCTTTTCCTGTCGCCGCAAAACACCCCTGTCAATCCAAAGCGTTGCCCGCGTCAGTTCACGTAAAAACGCCCGATCATGGCTGATCAGTACAAACGCTGCTCGGGTTGCTTTCAGCTCTCGCTCCAGCCAGCCAATGGCCTCGATATCCAGATGGTTGGTCGGCTCGTCCAGCAACATCAGGTCCGGGGCCTTGGCCATCAAACCGGCCAGCGCCGCCCGCCGCCGCTCGCCGCCCGAGGCCGTCTCAACCAATCTGTCAGGGTCAAATTTCAACCCTTCCCCGGCGCGCTCAACCTTATAAAGCTCGCCCGGCTCCAGCCCCTGCGATGCAAAATCCCCCAGCGTCACAAACCCGGCCATATCCGGCTCTTGCTCCATATAGCCCACGGATTTGCCCGGTGACACGATCACTTCGCCGCGATCCGCCTCCACCAGCCCGGCCATCACCTTCATCAAGGTCGATTTGCCCGATCCGTTCCGCCCCACAAGGGCCAGCCGGTCTCCCGGTTGAACAACCAGATCAAGCCCGGAAAACACCGGGTCACCACCAAAGGTCAGGGAAATCCCGGACATCTGCAAAAGAGGAATACGCGCCATCTGGCTCAGCTACCCCGCCGCCAGCACAGGGTCAACGCCCCTCTTTTTCTTGTCTTAAATACTCCCCAATAACGCTTGTTCCGATGTGGGACCTCGCCCTCTTGTGGGATGACCGTCCCTTTATCAGGCGCATCAGGTCGCTCGCCGCCTGTTTAGGGGCGGGGCGAACCCAGAAGTGGATACTTAATACGGAATATTCGAATTTTACCGAAAAAAGCCACGACAACTACGTGATTTTGCCATATTCTGCAGGAAAAAATACTGAGGCAAAAGAGCGAGAACGCCATGAAACCGAATGCGGTCGGGCGCGCAGGTGGGCAAGGTCCGCAGGCGCATCCTGTTTTCACACCCGGAAAGAGGCCTGGATTTGTGTCCGGAACCATCCTTTTGTCGCAAGACGGAGAGATGCCTGTAGAATTCCTGTCGCCGGGCGACAGGATAATCACCCGAGATGCCGGCATGGTCCAGTTGCAGGCGATCCGCCGCCGCCGCATTGTGGCCCGCGCCATTTCTTTCGCCGCAGGGTCGCTGGGTCATACCCGTCCGGATCAGGATTTGATCCTGCCTGCCGGGCAGATGGTACTGATCCGGGACTGGCGCGCACAGGCGATGTTTGGACGCCCGCAGGCATTGGTACGCGCCGATTCACTGGTAGATGATGGATTCATCCGCGATTTGGGCCCGCAAAAAATGACACTTTATCAACTGCAATTTGCGGATCTTCATGTGCTTTATGTTGGAGGGATGGAAGTTGCATGCGCCACAAAACCAGAAACACGGCTGCGTTCTGCAGCCTGAGAAGTGTCCATTAGCCACCTGTAACATAGTCACAATTTCAAAAACCCGGCGTCATCTACCGGGCTTGGTATTTGCCTGACCGTCTTCTTGGACCTTCTTCAAAAGGTTTTCGGTGGCCCTACGGTCAGGGCAACCTTTTCTGCCGCCAAATTGGGTACATTTCAAAGCCGCGGCTGCATTGGCAAATTCCATCGCGGAATGTTCATCGCGTCCTTCGGCAAGCCCCAGACAAAATGCGCCATGCCAAACATCGCCTGCCGCCAGCGTATCGATTGCGGTTACCGGAAAGGCCGGGATGTTTTCAATGTGCTTTGCATCAACAAAATACACACCTGACGCGCCGTCGGTGGCGCATACCCATGCCGATGTTGCCGCAGAGACAGCCGTTAGCGCCTTTATCAGGTCCGGCTCGGCTGTCAGATCTGTCAGTCCCTGACGGGAAAACGCGATATGCGAGGCGGTTTTGATCAGGTCCGGATGTACCGGTGACTCGGCGTCCAGAACGCCGAAATACCCCGCGATTTTGCGGCATCCAGGGTTTTCTGCGCGCCTGCATTCCATCTTGTATCCGCCAGAGCAACATCGACCGAGGCTGGCATTTCCAAGAACTGTGGATCATCGCTTAGCCCCGCGCCCCGGAAATTGACAATCTGGCGGTCGCCGTTATTGGCGACATAGATTGACGAGAACGCTGATATCCCAGCCGGGGCGCAGTGAATCTGATCAAGATTAACGCCCTCTTCTCGCAATTCCGACAGGATCATTTCACCAACAGCATCATCACCCAGCCGCGTGGCAAGGCTGGCCTGCCCCCCCAGTCGGGCCACGGCGACGGCAGCATTGGCCGCCCCACCACCGCCAACAATCGACACGTCCTGCGCCTGAAATTTTTCACCGCCAGCTGGCATTTGGTCCAGCCGAAAGACAAAATCCAACGTTGCCAGCCCGGTCACAAACACATGGCCCATCAGATCGCCCCGGTAGTTTGGGTCAATTGGTGGAATACTGCGGGAAACCGACGCGGGGCGGCACGTAGCCCGGTGAACAGCTCAAACGCATGAACCGCCTGCCAGATAGCCATGAAGAACCCCGGCATGGTGCGGCAGCTAATCTTTGCATAGGCTGCCAGCAACGGGGCTTCCAACGGAAAGACAACACCGGAATATGGTTTCATGCCCGTTGTCGTCGCGTTGGCGATACCGATACCGTACAGCGTTTCGGCCATTGCCCGATTTGGCGCGGCGACCGTTTTCACCGGTTTACCCACCATAACCAAGCAACCGGGGCAACCACAAAACAATTTCCGGCAGCAAGGTCATCGCCAGTAAGGCGCCGATCAGTGCCAACAGGAACGGCCAGATCTCGGTAATCATGTCGCGCATCGGCGCGCCGGTGGTGGCGTTGATGACAAACAACAGAATGCCATAAGGCGGCGTGATCAGTCCGATCATCGTGTTGACCACCACCACAACCCCGAAATGCACCAGATCTATGCCCAGCTCGCGCGCCGCAGGCAGGAACAGCGGCACGATCACCAGCAGGATGGTGGTGGCATCCAGAATACAGCCCAGCAACAACAAGACCACGTTGACCATCAACAGAAAGGCAATCGGTGACAGGTCGATCGTGCGCAGAAATGCCGCGACCGTATTGGGAATGTTTTCGCTGGCAACGATATAGTTAAAGATCAACGCGCCGCCGATCACCAACCCAACTGCCGCTGAAGACCGGGCAGAATTTGACAGGATATCATACGTCCCGCGCAGCGAAATGGCGCGATAGAAAATCGCGGCCAGACAGAACGCATAGGTGGCGGCCACGGCGGCGGCCTCGGTTGGGGTGGTGGCGCCGCCATAGATGCCGAATAACAGGATTACCGGCATCATCAACGCCGGAAAGGCGTTGAATGTCAGGCGCGGCATGTCGCGCAGCGGCGTTGCTGGCTCCAGCGCGAAATTGCGTTTGCGCGATATCCGCGCCACCATCACCATCAGCACCGCGCCCATCAGCAGCCCCGGTGTGATGCCTGCCAGAAACAGGTAGCCCACGGATGTATCGGACACCAGCGCATACATCACCATCGGGATTGACGGCGGGATCACCGGGCCGATAGTGGCCGAGGCGGCGGTGATCGCGGCGGCAAACCCGATAGGATAGCGCCCGTCCCGGGTCATCATCTGAATGATGATCTTGCCGATCCCAGCGGCATCGGCAATAGCCGATCCGGACATGCCGGAAAAGATCAGGCTGGCCACCACATTCACATGCCCCAGCCCGCCGCGAAACCGCCCCACCGCGGCGACGCAGAAATTCAGCAACCGGTCACTGATGGTGCCCGCGTTCATGATATTGGCGGCGACGATAAACAGCGGCACCGCCAGCAGGATAAAGCTGTTATACAGCCCCTGCAGGATCTGTTCCGACGCCAGCGCCAGATCCTGCCCGACCATCCCCAGATAGGTGATCGCGGCCACAATCATCGCCAGCGCAATCGGCGCTCCAAAGGCCGACAGCCCAAACAGGATGGCCAGACACACCAGAAACGCGATGCTCATGACGCGCTGTCCTTGTCGCGCCCGCGCAGAATTTCGACCAATCCCCGGACATAGCGGGTGATCATCGCAACCGAAAAGATCAGGTAGATGCTGAACACAACATCAAACCGTATCTTCAAAAGCGAGGTTTTTTCGATTTTCATGAAGGCGACAAAATCAATTGTGGCAGGTAACGCCGCCCCTAATGCCCCCACCACACATAGCGCGGTGATGCCCATATAGACGCGCCGTACACCCGGCCGCGCGATGTCGTTCAGAACCGTGAACCGCACATGGTCATCTTCTTTTAACGTAAACGCCGCCGACCAGAACACCAGCCACACCCACGCCAGCAAACACGCCTCTAACGTCCAGCCCAAAGGCTGGCGGATAATATAGCGGCTGACGATCTGCAGGATGAACGACAGGAATATGGCGGCGAGAAGCCCCACCGCCACATTATCAGCCCGTCGCTGCAACCAGCTTAAAACCTGATGCATTACAGCGACTTACTTGACGGAATTGATCCGGCCCAGCAGGCCAGTCTTTGGAAAAGTCAGACTCCAGATACATTTTCTGGGCCTGGGTGCGGAACGCATCGACATCAGGTGTGTAAACCCGCAGGCCTTCGCC
>JGI24025J20009_10002472_pt1 | contig 13258 bp, 10 predicted proteins | sample Cruoilmetagenom3_FD_20009 | JGI IMG/M metagenome (IMG submission 20009)
AAGGTTGGTGGCTTTTTGGGGAGCAGGGGCTGGCTGCGGTTGACCGCCCTATCCTGCTGATCGTGGGCGCGGATGATGAACTTTACACTGAAAACGTGGCGATCTTTGACCATATCGGGACACCAGACAAAAATTTGCTTTCCTTCGTTGATCAGGATCACATGATGATATACAAAGGTTACATAAAATCGCGCATGGCCCATTTTGCGGGGGCTTTCTTTGGTGTCCTCCTTCAAGGACGGGATGAACTGGGTGTCTTCATTTCTGAAGAATTATTCGATCAATGCAGTGATGTTGCCTGGGGTGTATACAATGAATAAACACGCATCAAGACATAATGTGATGCCCTGTTGGATAATATCCGAAGGCAAGCAGAACACAAAAGGTTAATTTTTTCCATCTCATGACTTCGAATCCCTTGCGAAGCACACATGCCAGGTCGCATAAAGGGACTGTGTCAGTAGGTTAAGCATTTGAGTTGCGCCGGGAGTGTTATATTTTGTGCTTATCCACAAGCTACTCACTTCAAAGTTGTTGATTCAAGAAATTGAGGATTTCAACACAATCCGAAGAAGTGTTAGAGGGCTAAGAAGAAACTAAGCAGTTACAAAAATAAATGAAGTAATCTAGTACCTCATTATCTACAAATAATCTTGCTTTCCTAAAATATTCCATAAAGTCTTATAATAGAATAGGCTTCATTTGTATAAGAACGATAGATTATAAAAATTTAAATTTTAGGTTGTTCTAGATGGGTGAGTAAAAGGATCATATCCTGGTGAATAAAAAAACAAACCTCACAATTGGAGTAAATCTAAATACAGAGAAACTACGCAAATTCGCTGAAATGGCAAAATCAGAGTATTCAATAAGATCTATTTCTTTAAATAAAGGGATTAGCAGACTGCTTATTGGAAAACCAACTGCGAATTTTTCTAAGGAGATCATTGATTGGCTCTCAGAAAAGATTAAAGAGATTAAAGAAAAACCGATTCTGATAACGGATATCGATATTCTATTTGAACTGAGTTTTCAACTAGACCCATTAACCATTTTCAAGCAATTGAGCCGGAACTCGTCTCTCTTAGTGTTGTGGTCTGGCGAATATAAGAACAACACCTTAAGTTATGCTTCTCCTGAGCACGCCCATTACAGGACATGGGCAGATCCAGGGGTTGAAATTATCCAAGTTTGATCTTTGGAGGAGACAATGCGCTACAGTGAACTTTTTAAATTTGAGCCGATTGAAACCATTATTCAGCTTCGTGATGCTGATAAAAAATCAGAAGCGAAACAATTAGTCAAGACATACGTTATTTCAGACAGGATGGCTGCCCAGTTTGCGGACATCATTATCCCTCAGATTCAATTTGAGAAACCTCTTGATAACAAAGGTGTGTTGACTGTAGGAAATTACGGCACCGGGAAATCTCACCTAATGGCTGTAATTTCTGCAATTGCTGAACATGCCGATTTGGTTGACGATTTAAACCACAAGACTGTTAAAGACCACGCAACCAAAATCGCAGGAAAATTCAAGGTTATTCGTGTTGAGATTGGTGCTGTTACGGCAAGCCTGCGAGATATTTTGGTGCGTGAAATTGAGGAGGCATTTAAGGATTGGGGTATTACATACAAATTCCCGTTAGCCAACGCCATAACAGGTAACAAAGATACACTCATTGAAGCTGTTGGGCTATTCCAAGAGAAGTATCCAGATACAGGCATCCTGTTGTTTGTTGATGAGTTGCTGGATTACCTCCGTTCTCGCGATGAACAGCAAATCATCTTAGACTTGGGATTCCTACGGGAATTGGGTGAAGTTTCGAAATCAACACCTTTCAGGTTTATTGGCGGTTTGCAGGAAGCCCTCTTTGACAACGTGAAGTTTAGCTTCGTCTCTGATCAATTACGACGAGTGCGTGATCGCTTTGAACAGGTTCGTATTGTTCGAGAAGATATCGCCTTTGTAGTCTCGAACCGTTTGCTCAAAAAGAATGATGAGCAAATCGCAAAAATAACAGAACACCTCCGTAAATTTACCCATCTATACAAGAACATGGCTGAACGAATTTCTGATTATGCCAGCCTCTTCCCTATCCATCCAGCTTATATTGATGTGTTTGGTGAAGTTTACATAGCTGAGAAGCGAGAAGTTCTAAAAACCTTTAGCCGCGCTATGCAAGCCCTTTTAGATCAGGAAGTCCCAGAGGATAAACCAGGTTTGATCTCGTATGACCAATATTGGGATGTAATCAAGGAAGACCCAACCATTAGGAGCATTCCTGAGGTAGCTGAGGTAATTGATAAAAGTGGTGTTCTTTCTGGGCGTGTGAAAAACGCTTTCGGCAGAGAACACTTATTGCCAATGGCTCTAAGGATCATCAATGGCTTGAGTGTCTTACGGCTGACAACAGACGACATCAACGCCCCCCTGGGTGCAACCCCGGAGGAGATGCGAGATAACCTGTGTCTATACGTGAAAACGCCAGAAGAAACAGATGAATTCTTGCTGAACCAGGTGCAAGTGGCTCTAAAAGAAATTCGCTTAACGGTTAGTGGGCAATATATCTCTCATAATGAGGTAAATGACCAATATTATATCGATGTTAAAAAAGATATTGATTTTGATGCTGAAATTGAAGAACGAGGTGAATTTATGGGGCCAGATGGCCTTAATCGTTACTTCTATGATGCCTTGCGTCAGGAATTTGGTTTTTCTGAGACAACCTATGTCACTGGACATAGAATATGGTTCTTTGAGCTTCCCTGGTCTGAGAAAAAAGTTACCCGCCCAGGGTATTTCTTCTTTGGCAAACCTGATGAGCGGTCAACTGCGCAACCGCCGAGAGATTTTTATGTTTACTTTGCGCCACCATTTAGCGAGTTCAAATGGAATGGAGATGTTAAGCCTAATGAAGTCCTCTTCCAATTAAAAGCAATTGGGCAAAAGTTTGAGGAGCTAATTCGGAGCTATGCAGGGGCACGTACGCTTGCGAACGAGTCAACCTCTTATCGCGATGTGTATGCAGATAAGGCTGATTATTATCTTGGGAAATTGCTCCGGTACCTAAGGGACAATATCGCCAATCATTTGTATGTGTATTATCAGGGAGTTACCAAGCCCATAACACAGGCTCTGAAAGAAACAAAAAGTTCAGCCAGCGGAAATATTCAAGAGCTTGTTGAAGTGGTTGCCTCGAATTTATTATCACCCGAGTTTGATGATCAATACCCAGATTATCCCACCTTCACACACGCTCAACAGCCAATTTCAGAAGACGCACGTTCGGCTTCAGCTAGGGAGGCTATCAGCTACCTGTCTGGGCGTGGAATCACCCGACTTGGACGAGTAATATTAGAAGGTTTAGAGTTGATCGATGCCGAAGACAATATTCATCCATATAACTCTAAATATGCAAAGCACTTTTTGGAGATCCTACAGTCTAAACCTGAGAACCATGTTGTCAATCGCGGAGAATTGATTGAACTGGTAGCTTCGGGTGTCACACCCATTGAAAAGGACTTACGTTTCAAGATGGAACCCGAGTGGGTGGTGGTAGTGCTGCTTGCTTTGGTACACAATGGAGATATTATCATCAACCTGGAAGGCAAAACTGCCCTGGATGCCAGCAGCATTGAAATAGTAGCAATCACCTCTATACAGGATCTCAAAGATTTCCGCTTTATCGGTCGCCCAAAGGAATTACCCATCAATAACTGGACCTTGGTCTTTGAGGGTTTAGGTCTCACCCCGGGTTTGATAAAGGACCCCAACACCAGGGAAGAAGCAGTAAAAGTAATGCAAAAATTTGTCCAAGAAGAACTTAGGAAATTAGTTGAGTTGGATCATCAACTGGATAATGGCCTTTATCTATGGACCACGCCTATCTTTACAGACAAATACACCATGGAGATAGTTAGTGGTATGGTTGTTGGATCAGATCGACCTGCAGTAGCTCTCTCCGTAACAGATCTGAAACCCCGTATTCGAGGTTACAAAAAACTGCTAGAGGAATTAAATAAATTCAATACAGTCGGCAAGCTTAGAAACTTCCGGATGACAAGGCAAGAAATCGAAGCTTCGCTTCAAGATAGGAATTCCATTCATCGTATTGAAGAACTTGTTAAATTGGTTTCCAATCTTCAGCCGGTTACAGCATATTTGGCGGTTGCCCAGCAAAATTTACCGATAGATCATGCTTGGACCCAAAAAGCTGCCAGCATTCGCCAAAACCTGATCGAAACGATTAGAAAGTTTGGCAGTGGTGAGAAAAAAGATGTCTCTTCTCAATCCATGCTAAGGGAAGTAGAAACACTCAAAAAAGAATACATCAAAGTTTATTCTGAGTTTCACCGAGATTTGATTTTAAACGCACAAGATGATGATAAACGCCGAAAACTTTATGACGATCCAAGGTTAAAGGCACTACAAACTTTAAACCAATTAGATCTAACTAGTGGTCTCGAGTTGGAAACTTGGCAAACTTGGGCAACGGAACTGATTTCGTGCCGAGAATTTCACGAGGGTGTGATTGAAGACAATCCAACCTGCCCCTACTGCAACCTGCAACCCAAAGCTCAAAAACATGTCGGCGATGCCAAAGAACGATTAGCGATACTGGATCAAATGTTGGATGACATGGTGAAAGGCTGGCGACAGGCGTTAATAGATGCCCTCTCAAGCGAAATTGCACAAAACAGCCTGGAGGTTATGACACTAAAAGAACGTAAACCTGTAGAAGAATTTCTCAAACAAAAAGAAGACGACGCCGAGATACCTGCAGGGTTTGTTGATGCAGCTCAAAAGGCACTTCGAGGGATTAGCTCAATCGTCATACCGGTAGATGAATTAATTAAAGCCCTAAAAACAGGGGGGGTTCCCAGTACTCTAACCGAAATGCAGCGCCGGTTCAATGATTTCATGGAGAAATGCATGAAAGGGCATGATCCTGAAAATACACGGTTGACATTAGACCAATAGGAAGTGAATTTATGCCACATCAACCTCAATTGATGGATCTTGATCCAGACAATCAACTTACTGAAGAAGAATTAACCAAAAAGAAAGAGTTTCAGCATCGTCTGTCAACACTTCTCGAAGACCCCGAATTACGAAAATTCGAAGGTTTTCCGATTGGAGAAAAACAATCAATTCTAGAATTATCTTTTCCTCCATCATTTACTATGTGTCCCAATCCTTTCATTAGCGATTTTATAATTAATCATGGAAAACCTTATAACCTAAAAGACGATTCATATAAAAGGCAACCATTTACAGGAGATATCTCTACTATCCAACGTAATCCAGTTTACAGTGCTCACGCTTATCACACGAAAGTACCACCTGATATTATTTCTACTCTGATGACCCACTATTGTGAACCTGAAGATTTGGTCTTAGATGTTTTTAGTGGTACAGGAATGACGGGTGTAGCAGCTGCAGGACAAGGTTTGAACTGCATATTAATTGATTTGTCTACTATCGCAGGATTTGTCTCTTGGGTGAACACTTCAACTTTCCCATACAAAGAATCTTTACGAGTATTAAATCAGATTATTGATGAAGTAGAAGAAGAGTTTTCATATTTGTACCAAACACGGGATGAAAGGGGAAAATTAGGTGTCCTTAATTACGCTGTTTGGAGTGATGTGTTCACGTGCCCAGATTGTGATTTTGAATTCCCATTTTTCCCTCACGGCGTAGAGCATTTAAATAAGAAAGTAAAAACAAGAAAATCTTTCCCTTGCCCAAATTGCGGTGTTGAGTTAAATGTAAGATCAGTGAACAGAGTAATAACCATCGAGAACAAAAAGAAAAAAGAATTGGTTTGGATCAATGCGAAATTAGGAAGCAAGTATCAAGATCGAGAACCCACATCATTTGACCTCGAATTAGCTGAAAGAATAGAAAACACTAAAATTCCTTACTGGTATCCAAAAGACAAGATTGATGCAGATTGGTATTCAGCCAGACTTGCTCAGTTAGACCAAAAACGAATTGATAGTGTAGATAAATTTTTATCAAGAAGAAATCTTATCGTGTTTAGTGCATTGTTTGACCGTGTAAAACAAATTGAAAACACCCAAATTAAAGCTTTTTGTATATATTCACTAACAGGTGTATTTACAGTCATTTCTGAAAGACAGGGGTATTTTGGCGGTGGGGGTGGAATGTCTGGGAACTTATATATGCCCATCATCCGCAAAGAGCAAAATGTTTTTAGTTGTTTAAGAAGAAGGCTTGGTAAAGTTAAAAAGGCTGAAGAATACAAATCGTCATATACCGGAAAGACCATTACCTCAATACAATCTTCAACAGATCTAACGAGAATTCCAAATAATTCGATAGATTATATTTATACTGACCCTCCCTTTGGTGCGAATATTATTTACAGTGAGATGAATAGTGTTCTGGAAAGCTGGTTAGATGTAAAAACAAACAATTTAAGAGAGGCTGTCATAAATGATTATCAGAATAAAGAAACTTACGAATACCAAAAATTAATGTATTTATCATTTCGAGAATTATATAGAGTACTCAAACCTGGTCGGTGGATTACTGTTGAATTTCATAATACTCAAGCTTCAATTTGGAATGTGATACAAGAGAGTTTAGGCAGGTCCGGTTTTGTGGTCGCTCAAACAGGAACCTTGGATAAGGGGTCGAGTACTATTTTACAAGATATTCGACAAGGAGCAGTTAACAACGACATTATCATCTCTGCATATAAACCTAAAGAGTCATTTATAAATGAGTTTCGAACTGTTGCTGGATCAATTGAGGGAACATGGAGTTTTATTCGTAATCACCTTGATCAACTTCCTATTACTATCGAAACAAAAGAAGCATTTGATCTGATTCCAGAGAGACAACCTAGAATATTATTTGACAGGATGGTTTCTTTTCACATTCAGAATGGAGTAACTATCCCCTTATCCGCTTCTGAATTTTATTTGGGGCTTGGACAACGATTCCCCGAGAGAGATGGTATGTATTTTCTCTCTAAACAAACATCTGAATATGATAAGTTACGTTTAAAATATTCAGAAGTCTCCCAACTTAATCTTTTTGTAATTGATGAGAAAACTACAATTCAATGGTTGAAAAAATTACTCGATCCTAAATTAGGGGGAGAACCCAAACCATATAACGAAATTCTCCCTAGCTTTTTAAGACAACTTCATCAAGCGCAACATGAAGACTTACCAGAGCTAGGGGAAATTTTAGAAGAGAATTTTCTGATTGACGAAAATGATAACTGGTATGTACCTGATCCAAACAAACAGGTAGATTTAGAGCGAGTCAGAAAGCGTTCATTACTTAGAGAGTTTTCGGAATACCTTAATTATAGTGGAAGCCTAGATTATTTTCGTTCTGAAGCTGTGCGTGCTGGATTTGAGGAATCATGGCAAAAACGCGATTTTAAAACTATTGTAAAGATTGCTAAACGACTCCCAGAGAATATTCTTCAGGAAGATCCAGATTTACTTATGTATTACGATAATGCCAGCTTGAGAGTGGATTGATGTGCTAGATCAACTGCTGAAGAATTTTCCCAAAAAGACGTACCCACTGACCCTGGCGCATGATCCTGACAGGCTAATGGAAGATGAAGCTGTTCTGACAGCATTGGTTGAGCGAGGATTTGATCTCGTATCTGAACCTGACCCAATCCATTTGTTTTATAAGATAGAAGGGCTAAAGCCGTTTTCAATTGAAAAGCCCATCATCATTCGGACAGAACAAGAACTGAATGAATTGCCTTATCATTTGTGGCAGCAAGGACATCGTGTTCAGTTATCCCTACATCCTTATTTCCCTTACCTGTCTTATCCTGTTATCCAATCACTCACCCCCTCTCAAATTTGGAAATTGGCTGAGGTACAGCCCCCACCTAAACGTCTTGGGCATGAGGGGACTATTCGATTTGTCTTGAAAGAGGTCTTTGGGATTGATGTCAACCATTTACATCAAACGGATTACTTCCTGTTCTGGCTCAGTGAATACCATCACCAAACTGAGCCAATGGCGAATCTATTCTTAGAATTCTTGATAAAACAGATCAATGCTGTTCCTGAATATACATCATGGCCTATCCCTGAAATCATCACAAATAAGGATCGCTATTTGGACCTTCTGCAAAGTCTTTGGGGGTATTTTGTTGATCAGAAGACAAGGAACCAGATTGCAGAATCAAAAGCACCATATTATGTGAATTTTGATGAAAGCGATCTGCTGCAATCCCATCTGGCGAATATGGTTCAAGTTGGGCATCTTCAACCAGTTAAGGTTGCAGAAGATGAAGGACTCCCCTACTGGATCAAACCAGGGGTAATTGAAGAAGCTGAGAATGTTGAACTGAGAAGGTTTGAACAATTAGAAGAATCCCTTAGCGCCCAGAGTCCAGAGACTATTGAAAATTATCGATGGGAAGATTGGCAGCAGCTTGCTCATGAATGGGCTGAATTTACAATGCTTCGCTATAAGCCTGGATTGAAGCTGGAAACTGAGCATGAAGCCTTCTTCAAGCAGAAACAAGATGAAGTGAATACTGCTTTTCTCGCCTGGCTTACAGAAAAGTATTCTTATTTGGCTGGACGGCAGTTACCAGTTCCCCATCATCTATACCATGTGCCAAATTTTCTCGCTCACGAAAGAAGCAAAGGAACGATTGATCGAGTTGCACTTCTGATTTTGGATGGTATGGCATTGGCAGACTGGAAAGTTATCCACAACACTTGGCGAAACCGTCACAATAACTGGAAATTTGATGAAAAATTATTACTAGCACAACTCCCAACCATCACGGCAATCTCAAGGCAAGCACTGATCAGTGGATTGCGGCCTATGGCATTTGCTGATTCCCTCAAAGATAATCGCCAAGAGACAAAATTGTGGACAGCTTTTTGGGAAAAGCAGCAAGTAGCAGAATTTGATATTGTTTATGAACGACTACCTAAGAATATAGAAAACTATCTCCCCTCTTGGGTTGATAAACCCAGGTTGAAGATTGTCTGCATGGTAAAAAACAATCTCGATGATATGATCCACAATGCTTTACATGGTAGCAAAGGATTTTTCTCGGATTTGGCACTTTGGCTTGAAGGTGATTCTCACGATTTAGAAAAAATCATGGAAGAGTTGTTCAATCAGGGATTTTCAATCTTTGTTACCAGCGATCACGGCCATTTAGAAGCCACTGGATTTGGTAAAATAACAGATGAAGGATTGACCGTGGAAACCCGGGCCAAACGTGCTCGGGTTTATAACAATTTCAACTTTGCCTCCCAGAACCATGAGAAATGTTCCCCTTCCTTCTTGTGGCATGGTGACAACTTGCTTCCTGAAGATAGCTGGGCATTAATGCCTGAAAAAAACCACGCATACATAAGCGAAAATGAAATCGTAGTTGCTCATGGCGGAGCCTCTTTGGAAGAAGTCGTTGTGCCTTTTGTAAAGATAGAAAAATAGCATGGATAAAGATATTGGCTTCAATCGAAATATCAAGTTGGACTGGCTGAATGCTACAGCCTCTTTTTGCGCTGAGATCAATGATCCTGCTGAAATCCGGGAACGGTTGGAGGTTGTGTTATCTCAGGACAGAAGCGGAGTTGAAGCCATTCGTAAATCCATCGATATCCTCATCAATATTTGGTACAAAAATAAAGAGCATTATCCAACCCTGGTTGAGTTTGCGATCAAACATTATAAAGAAACATTCAATCCGGCAGATCGTTTATGGCTGCACTTCGGTCTTACATCATTATACTTTTCATTCTTCCGAGAAACTGCTTCGGTAATTGGTAAACTCAGCAAGCGTGGTAGTTTGATCACAAATAAAGAAGTAATCAAGCAGCTTATTTCAGAACGAGGGCATTTAGGGTCGCTAGAACGCTCTGTTCAAAGAATAGTGTCCTCATTGAGAGATTGGGGATTGATTATTGATTCTGATCAGCCTTTTGCTTATAAAGCTCGTTATCGGGACTTAGAAACCGACAACCTAGAATTACAAGCATGGTTGTTGCAGTGTGCATTTATTGGTAAAAACGTTGAACAGATTCCTTATGAGGATTTAATTCGATTACCAGAACTGTTCCCTTTCAAAATAAATGTTGGGCTTGATTACTTAAGAAAAAAATCCCCATTCTCTGTATACCGAGGTGGTGGAGGGGTCAATATGATTGAGTTATCAGCAAGCTTTACAAAGAATTAGGAGCTGTTAATATGGGGTGAGAGAAGAGAGAGATATTATTCTGATTTCTTGTGGTGGCAAAAAGCGATCAGAGATAAGTAAAGCACGGGATTTGTATATTAGCAGCTTGTTTCAGAAAAGCTTGGCTTTTACCGAGTGTTTGAATCCCGATCATATTTTTATTCTTTCTGCAAAACATGGTCTTGTTGGTTTAGAAGATACTTTGGAGCCATACAACCATACTTTGAATACAATAACTAGATCGTCATTAAGAAATTGGGCATTTAATGTATTGGAACAATTATCTAACATCGCTGATCTAGAAAATGACCATTTTTTGATTTTTTCAGGCATTAAGGATCATCAATTTCTCACCCCACACATCACTATTTTAAATTGCCCTTAGAAGGATTGCGAATTAGCGAACAATTACGCCGGCTAACTGAAATGCTAAAGGAGTGTAATAAGTGACAGCAACTCAAAAAATTACTCAGAAAATTTTAGACTTTGGAAAAACTATTCCTGCTGAAGAGCTATTCCCAACAATTATTCCTGAAGCATCTGGCCTTGTGACATCAGACCCTTATGCATTTTCTATTGCAGTTTGTTTAGATCGTGGAACCATAGCCGAGATCATTTGGACCATTCCTTATGATATCAAACAAGAATTAGGATACTTAGATCCTCAGATTATTTATTAAATGTCACTCGAGGACATTGCAGATGTGTTTTCTCGCACACCAAGACGAAAAGCACATCGTCAAATTAGGGAAATATTGGTTGATGAATACGGCTTTTATTAGGAACAAGAATACCGAAATTTTTGTGCCTTCCTTGGGGGAGGTTGAACTCAAATATGTTGCGATTTTAGATTTAGAATTTTTCATGGAATTGTTGACGGAACAAGTTTCAGATCAGGAATTTGTAATAAAAGTTCTATTCAATCAACTCCTTCAACCAACGATTGAGATCAAAGAATTTCAAGACATTCCGGAACCGGAGTTAAATGCAATAACAACAGCTTTTATTGAAAATGAATCTCACACTTTTCAATACTATGAAAATACAGGCAACTTATTTAAAGATTTCAGGCAAGCTATTGATGTTGGAAACAAAAAACGAGCTGAGGAGCTACTAAAAATAGTTAGTCCGATAATCAAATCAGCACAAGTAGAGCTAACATCCTTTCAAAACGAGTATGGGAAAATCATTCAGCAATCATTAGTCGGCTCATCTTATGTTCAAGACGCACTTGCAGATCTGGAAAGATATTCAAAACATATTATTCAAGAACAGATAGCAATATCTCAACAACTTCTTGAAGATTCAATCTCACCAATATTAAATCAGTTTCAATCTGTAGCTAAAATGATTACAGAATCGCTACGACCACAAATTGATTTCTGGCAAAAGTGGCTCGAACAGAATCAAGAGATTTTCACCAGCTTTACTAAGTACTGGACTGATTTCCAACAAGAATATGATGTTGCCGAACATAAAGCGGTAAAAATATTGCAGAAATATAAGTGGTTCATAGCACCTAGTATTCCTATTTCTATTGTCTTTCAGGTAATTTCTTTTGACAGGGAAGAAGGTAGGCAAGACAAAGCTATCAACCAATTATTTATCCAGCATTTTGCAGATAATAATTGGAGAAACCTAACAGAAATGGTTTCAAGCTGGAATGACAACCCACTTTTTAAGAAAAGGAGGAAAATATTTTCAGACTGTGTTGACATAATTAGATTATGTGATGGCAAAGACATTAATGAAGCTAATGTTGTTTTACCTACGCTTATCACCCAAATTGATGGGATTATGTCCGATTATCTTAATTCAAAAGGAATTTCTTGGGATAATGCATATGATGATTGGGTAGATCAAGAAACTGGAAGGATAAAAAGGGTTGGACGGAAATCACAACTTTTGAAAAATTCACCCAGAATATTGACCCCCCAGTTGGATGATCTGGCAAACGATATATTTCTAAACATACTCTTCCAAAGATCACAAAAAGGAAAACCATTAGCCACACCTTTCAATTTCAACAGACACAAAATTATTCACGGTGAGATTACATGGTATGGTAGAAAGGATTATTTGATTAGAGCGTTTATGGTGCTAGATATGCTTGCTCATTTTTAGTAAATCAAAGGATAATGAAGACAGTAAAGTAAAGTGAATGACAGTTTTCTGGTCAGAGTGATTTTGCTAATGAAAAAGAAGAGCGGGAATTTTATCAATTGAGCCTTGAAGAATTCAATCAATGCAATTTCTCAATGATCTATTGGGAGACACAACTACCTGCCGGTTTTTTGAGTCGTAAATTTAAGATATGCGACGTAAGTTATAATTGTAACAATCTACTGAAGACCAACTTTAGCTAAAAATAAGTGATCAAATGAAAGAAGTGGACAAGAGACAATTGCTAATTTTTTTCGAAGAGTTTCAAGATCAAACAGAAGATGACCTCCATCAACGAATTCTCAACGCAGCGATAAATGGCGGAGAGGATTTTTTATTTTCAATGGAGAATGAATTGGGGAATTATCTAATCGAGGTTCTGAAAAATGAAGATTAAAAAATTAACAATCGCTGGCTTTCGTGGTTTTAACGATGAACAAGAGCTAATTATCGATAACAAACTAACAATTGTGTACGGGCCAAATAGTTATGGTAAAACAAGCATATCTGAAGCTCTTGAATGGCTATTGTTTGGCATAACATCCAAAGTCGAGGTTAGTGCATCAGGGGAAAAAGAGTTCAAAGGAACATATAGGAATATACACTTCCCAGCCAATTCCACACCGTTTGTTGAGCTCCTAATTGTCCAAAACGAAGGGGAGAAAATATCAATTTGGCTCTCATAAATGGTTTTCTAAATAATATCTAAATCTCAACCCCATAATTCATGTCAAGTAAGAAGTCTAATAAGTATAAAGATAGGTCATCTGCGCAGATTAATTCAGCACTTCAATATTCGGTTCCAGCGGGATGCGTTCGATCATATCCAGGAAATCGGCTTCGGTAATTTCATCATCTGGTTTGTCACTCAGCGCACG
>JGI24025J20009_10002473_pt1 | contig 13253 bp, 9 predicted proteins | sample Cruoilmetagenom3_FD_20009 | JGI IMG/M metagenome (IMG submission 20009)
GAGGGCCACAAAATGGGCGGCGATTGCCTGAACTATGGCTGTGTGCCCTCAAAGGCGCTGATTGCCTCAGGCAAGGCGGCTTATGCGCAGGCGCATGCCTCGGATTTTGGCGTGGCCAATGCGAAACCCAAGGTCGATTACGCCGCCACCAAAGACCATGTGAAAGATGTGATCGCACAGATTGAGCCTCTGGACAGCGTTGAGCGCTTTGAGGGGCTTGGTGTGAAGGTCATTCAGGAGTTTGGAACATTCATCTCGCCCACTCAGGTACAGGCGGGAGAGTATGTGATCACCGCACGCCGGATCATCATCGCAACTGGCTCCTCGCCATTTGTGCCGCCTATTCCGGGGCTGGAAAACGTGCCCTTTGAGACCAACGAGACCATATTTGACCTGCGCGAACAGCCAAAACACCTGCTGATCGTTGGCGGTGGCCCGATTGGTATGGAAATGGCGCAAGCGCATGTCCGGTTGGGCAGCAAGGTGACTGTGATTGAGGGCATAAAGGCTCTGGACAGGGACGACCCCGAACTCAGCGCCATCCTGTTCGAGCGGCTGCGCGGTGAGGGCATTGAAATTGCCGAACACGCCATGGCGGCAGAAATCCGTGGCCAAGTCGGCGCGATTGAGGTGGTGGCCAAGGATGGTCGGATCTTCAAGGGCACACATCTGCTGATGGCTGTGGGGCGCAAGGCCAACACCGACAAGCTGAACCTGGACGCCGCAGGCATTGAGCCGTCACGCCGCGGCATCAAGGTGGATGACGCCCTGAAGACCACCAACAAACGCGTCTATGCCATTGGCGATGTGGCGGGCGGGCTGCAATTTACCCATGTGGCGGGCTATCACGCGGGCATCATCATCCGCTCGGCCGTGTTGGGCCTGCCTGCCAAACAGCGCCGCGATCACATCCCCTATGCCATCTACACCGACCCCGAGCTGGCCCAGATCGGCCTGACCGAGGCNCAGGCCAAAAAGGCCCATGGTGCCAAACTGGAGGTCGTGCGGTTTCACTACGCGCACAATGANCGCGCCATTGCAGAACGCAAAACCGATGGTCTGATCAAGGTGATGGTTGTCAAAGGGCGCCCCGTAGGGGCCTCAATCGTCGGCGCGCAGGCCGGCGAGTTGATCAATCTCTGGGCGCTGGTGCTGGCCAATAAACTGAAGATGAAACATGTGGCTGGCATGGTTGCCCCCTACCCTACCATTGGCGAATTGAACAAACGTGTCGCAGGGGCCTATTTCTCGCCGCGGTTGTTTGATAATCCTATGCTCAAACGGGTGGTTGGTTTTGTACAACGCTGGCTGCCGTAACCCATCCATGGAATGCAAATGCTGAACTCATTGTCCGGTCGATTTGTCATCCTGACCGCCGTCTTTGTGATGCTGGCGGAAATCCTGATCTTTGTGCCGTCGATTGCACGCTACCGCGAAGATTTTCTGATGGACCGGTTGGAGCGGGCACAGATCGCGTCCCTTGCCCTGCTGGCCGACGATATGATCGACCCCTCCGTTCAGGAAGAACTGCTGGACAATGCCGGTGTATTCAACGTTGTGCTGCGCCGCGATGAGGCGCGCCAACTGGTGCTGTCCTCGCCGATGCCCCACCCAATTTCCGAGACCTTTGATCTGCGCGATGCCGGAGCGCTGGAACTCATCGGCGATGCCATCGCGCGGCTGTCACAACGCGAACCCGACGTCATTCGCGTCATCGGCCAACCTGCCCGCATGGGTGGTCTGCTGATCGAGGTGACGCTGGAAACCAGCACCTTGCGCGCCGCGATGGTGGATTATGGCCTGCGTATTCTGGTGTTGTCGGCAGTGATTTCTCTGATCACGGCCATCATGCTCAACCTCGCCGTGCGCCGTATTCTGGTCAAACCGATCCGCCGTCTGGTGGGGCATATGAAATCCTATGCCTCGGCCCCGGAAGATGCGCGCCGGGTGATTGAACCCTCCGCCAGCATCCGCGAGGTACGCGAGGCCGAGGACACATTGTTAAGCCTGCAAACCCAGCTGACCCACGCCCTGAAACAACGTGAACGCCTGGCGCAACTGGGAAGCGGCGTGGCCAAGATCAGCCATGACTTGCGCAACATCCTGACCAGTGCGCAGCTGTTCACGGATCGCATTGAAATGTCCCAAGACCCGGCGGTCATGCGGATGGCCCCCAAGCTGGTGAATTCCATCACCCGTGCGGTGCATCTGTGCGAAACCACACTGGACTTTGGCAAAGCCGAAGAACGCGCCCCGGTGCTGACCAGCTTTGATTTGCAAGAGATCATAAGTGACGTCATCGAAAGCGAAAAACTATCGGTGGCTGATTACGATCTGAGCTTTTCGGTGGATGTGCCAGACGGCCTGAAAGTTCGTGGTGATGCCGAACAAATGTACCGCGCCATTCAAAACCTCGCGCGCAACGCACGCCAGGCCATTGTCAATGCAGGTAACCCGGGTGAAATCAGCGTTTCGGCCTCGGAAACGTCGGCTGAATGGCTGATCTATGTCGCCGATACTGGCCCGGGGTTGCCGCCGAAAGCGCAGGAATATTTGTTCCAGCCGGTTTCAGGGCGGCACCACGCGGGATGGCACCGGCCTTGGGCTGTCCATTGCCATGGAACTGGTGCGCGGGCACGGCGGAGAGCTGACTTTGGTACAGACCGGCCCCCAAGGCACAACCTTCCGCATCTCGCTTCCCAAAGGGGATGCCGCGCAAGGCAAATAATTCCGCCGCGCCCTCTTGCAATGCCAGATCGGGCGGGATAGATGCACAGCCGACGGACCGATAGCTCAGCTGGATAGAGTACCTGACTACGAATCAGGGGGTCGGGGGTTCGAATCCTCCTCGGTCCGCCATTTCACATTTATTGCACGCCAAACAGCTTTGACCTTTGCGTCATAAGCCGACCTAAAGCGTATCGCCTTTAACCTGAGGCAGGCAAAAAGGCGAAGCGCTGCACGACATATGAAAATTGTGGGCGTACCGGGCAAAACCTCTGAGTAAGGTTTTGAGCGAAACGCTTTAAACTCATAGAATCAACTGAATCCAGCCAAAGATGTGCGGTGTTCCACAGCGTCTTAAAGCGTTTCGACTTATTGTTGTTGAACGACAATATGGCGAAACGCCCATGACGATTGAACGTTTCACGCGTTTCGATCTCAAGTTGTGTCTCAACTTAAGATCGAAACGCTTTAGGGCGATAGAAAACCACAGGCATGTGCCCTCATGGCAGCGGCATGGTCACTTTCCCCAATGCCGCTGTCCTATTCCAATCAATCAGCTTTTTGGCCCTTTGCGAGGCCCGGATTTTCCGCCTTTACCCGGTCCGGCTGATTTTGCGGCCTGTGCACGGGCACGGTTTTTCTTGCTGGATGGCTTGCCCTGGGGTGGCGGTGCGCCCTTGCCTTTGTGCCGAGGCTTGCCCATGCGCACGGAAGGGTCTGTTGCTGAGCGGGCGGGCTTGCCATCCCGTTTGCCATCGGGCTTGCTGCGCGCATCACCTGTGGGCGCTGAACCGGCGCGATGAGGCTTGGGTTTACCGGATTTTGACGCAGGCTTGGGCTTTTTCACCCGTGGCACGGGGGCATCGTTCCAGTCAATCGGCTGGCTTGATTGCGCTTTGGGCTTTTCGCGATGCTCGGCGGGCTTTTCGCGATGCTCGGTGGGCTTTTCGCGATGCTCGGTGGGCTTTGCCACGGCGGCATCGGGGGCGTAGGGCACTGTGCGCTGATGTGGGCGATCTGTCTGTTTTGCCCCAGGTTTAGCACCGTGTTTTGCCGGCCCCCTGCCCTGTGGTTTGCCATATGGTTTGCCCTGTGTCTTACCCTGTGATTTTCCCTGTGGCTTGCCATATGGCTTTGAATGCGCGCGTGATGCCTCGCGCTCAAACTTTGGCGGGCCTGCCAACTGGGTCAGCTTTGCGCCATCCTCAACCGTCATCTTGGGCCCGACAGCGGCCAGAAACGATGCCACGCGGGATTCCAGAATTTGCACATAGGATTCATCGGGCTGAATGCGGATCGCCCCGATATCATCCTTGGTCAGATCACCGGCTTTGCACAGCATCGGCAACAAGCGGCGCGGCTCAGCCCCCGCATTGCGCCCCCCTGCGACGGAGAACCAGACACTGGCACCAAATTCAACACGCGGCTTGGGCTTGGCATCCACATCCGATAGTTCCTCAGGTGCAGAATGGCGCGACCGGAACAGGCGCAAATAGGCCGCGGCCAGTTGCTCAGACGTGAAACTGGTGGTCAGATTGGCCACGGTTTCGGCCTCCGCTTCGGCCACTGGCACCTGCCAGTCCGGATCAGCCAGCATGCGCGCCTCATCCTGGGCGTTCACCGCATCAGCCGACGGCGCGTTAGTCCATTCCGCCGACAGTTTGGCCATGCCCAGAATACGCTGGGCTTTCTTCTGGGTTTTCTTGGTCACGATCAGCGCGCTGACGCCTTTGCGCCCGGCCCGACCGGTGCGCCCTGAGCGGTGCAACAAGGTCTCGTGGTTTGATGGCAGTTCGGCATGCACCACCAGATCAAGGTTGGGCAGGTCAATCCCGCGCGCAGCCACATCGGTGGCCACACAGACCCGTGCACGCCCATCACGCATGGCTTGCAAGGCGTTGGTGCGTTCGGCCTGTGACAATTCGCCCGATAGCGCCACCACCTGAAACCCACGGTTGGACAGACGGGTTGTCAGCCGGTTGACCATCGCACGGGTGTTGCCAAAAACGATGGCATTGGGCGCCTCAAAATACCGCAGAATGTTGATAACGGCGTTATCCGCATCCCGATCAGCAACACTCATCGCCTTATATTCAATGTCGGCGTGCTGTGTGCGCTCGGATTTGGCAACCACGCGCACCGCGTCTTTTTGATAACTCTTCGCCAGCCCCATAATGGAATTGGGCACCGTGGCGGAAAACAGCAGGGTCTGGCGTGTGTCGGGCGCTTCGCCCAGGATAAATTCCAGGTCCTCACGGAACCCCAGATCGAGCATCTCATCCGCCTCATCCAGCACCACAGCGCGCAACTGGCTCAGATCAATCGAGCCGCGCATGATGTGATCGCGCAGCCGCCCCGGTGTGGCCACGACAATATGCGCACCACGCCCCAACGTGCGGCGCTCGTCACGCATATCCATACCGCCCACACAAGACGCCAGATTGGCGCCCGCCTTAGCATAAAGCCAGCTCAGCTCTCGCTTGACCTGCATCGCCAGTTCACGCGTCGGCGCAATCACCAAGGGCCAAAGGCGCACCAGCGCCGGTAAATGCCTCGGCCTCGCCCAGCAACGTAGGTGCGATAGCCAGGCCAAAGCCCAGCGTCTTACCCGAGCCGGTTTGCGCTGAGACCAGAAGGTCCAGCCCTTCAGATCGGGGTCCAACACGGCCTCTTGCACAGGTGTCAGAGTGTCATAGCCCTTGGCTTCCAGAGCGTCACTGAGTGCTTTTTTCACGATATAGGTTCTTTTCTACCGGGGTTGGGCGCGAAACCGATACCCCCTTGCCACTTGGGCCGCTTGGGCCTCGGGCGATTGGCGTCGAACACGCATAGGCGCCGTCCATAGTACAGCTTTCGCGGAATGTATATTGCCATTCTCAATTGAGCGCATGTGCCCGTCTGTCGCGGCCTCATGGGGCGTGCCAAACCACAAAACGCCAAAAGGGCCGCAGATTGCGCTGCGGCCCCTGGTCTTTATTACAGGCTGGTTTACTTCTTCAGATTGGTCCAGATCGTGTCATAGACGGCTTGGGTCGCCTCATCACAAACTTTGACAAACTGGGTTGGGCCTGCCTCGGCGGGCGGGTTGGATTCCGGCAATGTCGCCAATTCCGGATCCAGGAACTCGGCGGTGCCATTCAACCCGTTGCCATAGCGGGCATAGTTGGACACAGCCGCGATGTTCTCAGGCTGCAACAGAAAATCCATGAACTTGATCGCATTGGCGCGGTTGGGCGCGTCCTTGAGCAGCACAACACTGTCCATCCAAACCACATACCCCTGTTTGGGAAAGGCATATTTCAGGGTTTCACGTTCCGCACGCGCCTTGGCCCCAAACCCGTCAAAGATCATGCCGACAGCCGCATCCCCCGACACCAGCACTTCTTTGGCGGTGTCCGAGTTGAACGAGGCCCAGTGACCCTTGGCATTTTGCAACATCTCATTGAGCGCCTTGAGTTGCTCGCGGTCGGTGGAACACTGCGGAATACCCATATGGATTGACGCCATGGCCAGAACTTCACCCTGACTGTCCAGCGCATTGATTTTGCCCGACAGTTCAGCCGGGGGATCAAACACAATGCTGGAATCGTTGATGTCACCGGAATAAACAGCCGTATCCACCATGAAGCTGGTCGAGCCCCACTGATAGGGAATGGCGTGTTTCCAACCGGGATCAAAGCTGGGGTCAGCCCAGTCAGCCGCCACATTGCCCATATTGGCCAACTCACCCTCGGCGATCTCATCCAACATGCCCTCGCCGCGCATGATGGTGACCATGTAATCGGTGGGTACGGCCACATCATATGTGCCAATCGCACCTGCCTTGAGTGAGGCCAGCAGGGCTTCGTTGGAATCGTAGGTGTCCATGACAACTTCGACGTCATGTTCGGCAGAAAACTTATCCAGCAATTCCTGCGGGATATATTCAAACCAGTGATAGATCACCAGTTTTCCCTCGGCGTTGGCCGCTGTGGCCCCTGCGGCCGCCAGCACCAGCGCCATCGCAGTGGCGGTTGTTTTAAGACGTGTTTTCATTGTTAAGTCTCCCTTGTTGATCACTTTGTATTGTCTTTTTTGCTCACGAAGTACGAGATCGTCACCATCAGCACCGACAGCGCCAACAGCATGGTTGAGATCGCCATGATGTTTGGCTTGATCCCTTGTTTGACTGACCCAAAGATTGCAGTTGGCAAGGTTTCAACCCCGGCCCCTTTGACAAAATTGGTAATGATGAAGTCATCCAGACTGATGATAAATGCCAACAAAAATCCAGAGATGATCCCCGGCATCATCAGCGGCAGCAGGATTTTGGTAAACGCCTGGCGTTTGGAGGCATAAAGATCCAGCGCCGCTTGTTCATAGGTGTCTTCGATCCCCTGCATCCGGGCCGAGATGGGCATATAGGCAAAAGGAATGCAAAACGCGATATGCGCCACAAGGATGGTGGTATAGCCGCGCGTAAACCCGATAGAGTTGAAAAAGATCAGCGTCGCCACCGCAGTCACAATCTCGGGCACCATCAAGGGCAGGCTGATCAGGCCAAAGCTGACCGTGCGCAGCCTAAACCGCCCGCCGCGTATCATGGCCGTGGCCGCAAGTGTGGCAATCGTGGTGGCACAGGTGGCCGCGATGATCGCAATGCTAAAGCTGTTCCAGGCGGCAATCTTGAACTTGGTAGATTCCGGCCCGTTAAACACGTCCGCATACCAACGCAGGCTGACACCCTCCCAGATGGTGATAGATGTGCTGTCGTTGAACGAATAAAGCGTCACCACCACCAAAGGCGCATACAGCACCACAAGGCACAGGATGGTGATGGGCAAAAACCCCGGCAGGGATTTGATGTCATATTTGCGCGTGCTCATTGAGCCTTCTCCGCGCGGGCCTGTTGGCGCGCGAAGACCACCAACAAGATCAGCACCATCGTCAACAACACCATCGAGGCCGCCGCCCCAAACGGCCAGTTCCCGGCATTGCCTTTGAACTGTTCCTCAATCAGTGACCCGATCATAAAGTTCTTGGCCCCGCCCAGCAGGTCGGGCGCCAAAAATGACCCCAGACTTGGCACAAACACCAGCACACAGCCCGCGATCACCCCCGGTTTGACCGCAGGCAACAATATGCGGCGCGCCGTCACCCACTTGGAGGCATAAAGATCGGCTGCCGCCTCGGACAGGTTGAAATTATATCGCTCAACACTGGCATAAATCGGCAAAACCATGAACGGAAGATAGGAATAAAACAGCCCCAATTGCACTGCGAAATTGGTGTTGATGATATGGATGGGGCTGTCAATCAGACCGGTGGAGATCAGAAAATCATTCAACGGGCCTTGGTCGCGCAGCATGAATTTCATGCTGACGGTGCGAATAAGCAGGTTCACCCAATACGGAATAGTGATCATGAAAACCCACAGGGGCCTGATCTTCTCGGGGCGGGTGGCAATGAAATAGGCGGTGGGAAACCCAATCACCAAGCTCAGGATGGTCGCCGCCCCCGCCTGCCAGATCGAGCGCCAGAAGATGTTGATATAGGTCCATTCGATCGAACAGGGCTCATCGCCAAACAGACCACGGTTGCAAAAGAACTGATCATAGGCGCCAAGGCTGAACTCCCAGATCACGCCGCCGCGGAATTCCTTGGTCAGGAAGGAATAGACCAGCATCATCAACACCGGGGCCAATACGAAAACCCCAAGCACAGCCCATGCCGGCAACAACAACCAGCCGCGCGCCTCTTTGTAGGTGTCCGATTGCGAAGATCCGCCGCTGGCGGCCCCGGCTGCCATCAATCGACCAGAAGGCGTGCCGCCCCCTGCTCCATGTTTACGAACGCGGGGCGTCCTGCGTCAAAGATGCGTTTGTTGCCCCGGTCTGAATTGGACGTGCGCACCATCATCTGGGGGCCGTCATCCAACTGAACCAACGTCTGAATATCGGTGCCGATAAAGATGTTGTCGCGGATGGTGCCTTTCAGGCTCTCTGCCTCGGTGGCGGTCTCGGATAAAAACAACCTTTCGGGGCGGATCGACAAATGCACATTGGCCCCGACGCCCACGCCCTCCACCTCATTACAGGTCAACTCGTGGCCACCGCCCAGATGGCACGCGGCACGTCCTTTGGCGATTTTATCGACCGACACTTCCAGCAGGTTCGTCTCGCCAATGAAATCCGCCACGAACATATTGCGCGGGCGCTCGTATATTTCCTTTGCTTCGCCCAACTGCTGTAATTCCCCCGCTGACATCACGGCAATGCGGTCTGACATGGTCAGCGCTTCTTCTTGGTCGTGGGTCACGAAGATAAAGGTGATGCCCGTTTCGCGCTGGATTTCCTTCAGCTCAAAGCGCATCGCCTGCCGTAACTTCAGATCCAGCGCCGACAAAGGCTCGTCCAGCAGCAGCACCTTGGGTTGTGGCGCCAAGGCCCGCGCCAGCGCCACACGTTGTTGCTGCCCGCCTGACAACTGGCTGGGCTTGCGCCCGGCAAATTGCGTCAACTGCACCAGCTCCAGCATGTCAGCTGCCCGTGCGCGTGCTTCTGCCTTGGATTTGCCCAGCATCTCCAACCCAAAGCTCACATTTTCAGTCACTGTCATATGCGGGAACAACGCATAGTTCTGAAACACCGTGTTCACAGGGCGCTTGTTGGGCGGCAGGGTCTCGATTTCGTCATCAAACAGAAAGATCGCCCCTTCGCTCACATCCTCAAACCCTGCGATCATGCGCAACAGCGTGGTCTTGCCACAGCCAGAGGGGCCCAAAAGGGTGAAAAACTCATTGTCGTAGATCGACAGCGAAATCTCCTGCAAAGCGGTAAAATCGCCATAGCGTTTGACCGCATTGCGCACATCTACTGCGACTGTCCTTGTGTCAGCCAAACCATGTCCCCCGTTCGGTTTTCGGCACTTTGAGCAATCTATGCCAATTTATATCCCGTATTAAGAATGCGGTCCCTTAGCGCGTGTTAGTCAACCCCTAACCATGCAATACCCCCCAATAGCAGCACATTTAGGCACTATTGGCTGAGATTGCCCAAAACCCGGTCCATCATCATGTCGCAGGCCACGAGTTGCTCAAGGGGGATGTACTCATCCGGCTTATGCCCCTGCCCTTCCATGGAGCCGGGACCACAGACAATCGTCGGAATGCCCAGCGCGTGGAGATAGCCCGCCTCGGTGCCAAAGGCCACTTTGGTGGTGGTGTTGGTTTGCGCCAAGCCCTGCGCCCATGTCACCACAGGGGCGCTGGCATCCACATTCAGGCCCGGATAGGCCATATAGCCCTCGATCTCGATGCGGGCATCGCCAAACGCGGCTTTGAACGGCGCTGATGCCCGCTCGGCGGCCTGTTGCATCCGCGCGCGCAAATCCTCAGGGCGATCCGCCACCAGATGGCGGTACTCAAACGTCACCTCGGCCCTATCGGGCACGATATTCAGCGCCTGCCCCCCGATGATTTTGCCCACATGCACTGTGGAATATGCAATGTCATATGCCGGATCCCGCGCGCCGGTGCTGGCCAGTTCGTCTTGCATGATACGCAACTCAGCCACAAAGCCCGCGGCCAGATGCAGCGCATTCACAAACCGGGGCGCCAAAGCCGAATGTCCGGCTTGCCCATAACACACCGCCCGCAGCCCGGCCTTGCCCTTGTGGCCCACGGCCACCTGCATTTGTGTCGGCTCGCCCACAATACAGGCGCGCGGGCGGCTCATGCAGCGATCCAGATCAGCGATCATATCACGCATACCGATGCAGCCCACTTCCTCGTCATACGAAAACACCAGCTTTAGCGGCTCACTCAGGGTGGTCTTGCTGGCCCGGTCCGCCACCGCCAGCATTGACGCCAGATACCCCTTCATATCGGTGGTGCCACGGCCGTATAAACGCTTCCCATCCGTTGTCAGCCGGAACGGGTCGCGTGTCCACTCCTGCCCTGTGACCGGCACCACATCGGTATGGCCCGACAGCAATACACCGGCACCTTTTGGCCCGAACGAGGCAAAAATGCCCGCCTTTTGTCCGGTGTCATCGGGCACCACATGCACCTCAAAGCCACGCGTGATCAGGTAGTCCTCAATATAAGCAATGATCTCAAGATTGCTGTTGGCGCTGACCGTGTTGAAACGGATCAGCCGCTCAAGGATATCAAGAGTTTGTGTCATGAAGCCATTCTATCACCGATCAATCCGCCGCCAAGCCCGTAATCTCGCGCCGGAAAGGCAGAGCATCGCCGATGTCAGCCTCGTCCAGCTCGCGCGCATAGCGGTGGCCGGCATAGGTGGCCCAGGCAATCGGGCCTGCGGCTTCGGCGTCGCCAAACATCTTGACGGTTTTGATACCCGCATCGGCCCAATCTGCCTGACGTGCCATAAGATCAGTATAAACCGTGTCATTGCCCGTGCGTGAGGCCACCATGACCACCGCATCACAGGCATATTCACGGGTCTGGCCCGTATAGATGCAATCGCTGATCACATGATCTGTGGCGATCCGCGTGACGCCCCGGTTCAGGACGATCTCAACCCCCAATTCAGCCAATCGCGTGTGAATGCGCGCCTGTTCCAGGGTGTTGTTCGTCCAATCCGAAACATAGGCCGAGGGTGTGATCAACGTCACCTGTGCACCCTGCCCGGCCAGAAGCTCGGCCAAAACACCGCCCATGTAATAATGATCGTCGTCATACAGCACGACACGCCCACCCGGCACAGTGCCATCCATCAGGTCATCGGGGGTGAACAGCTGCATCGCCCCGTCTATCGGCATCGCCACCACATGTTGGCGCGCCACGCCGTCGCGCCGCCAACGCGCCCCGGTGGCAATAGCGACGTTTTCAAAGCCAAACTCCAGAATGCTGGCGGCATCCAGGGCGCTGTCCAGGTAGATTTCGACATTGGAGCGCTGTTGCAGCTGATATTCGCGGTAATCCTTGACCCGCCCCCACGCACTTAGGCCCGGCAACAGGCGTTCACGGGCCACGCGCCCGCCGATCTCGGTCTTGGCCTCGGCGAGTGCCACATCATAGCCGCGTCGTGCCAGCGCCCATCCGGCCTCAAGCCCCGCCGGGCCAGAGCCAACGATCAGCACATTGTCACTGTCGCCCTTGGGGTTCATGATCTCAGGGTGCCAGCCCTTTCGCCATTCCTCCATGAAGGTCGGGTTTTGCGTGCAGCGCGAAAGGCTCATCGTCATATCGCCGGTAATGCAGATATTGCAGCCGATACACTCGCGGATGTCCTCAATCCGCCCCTGTTCAATCTTCTGGGGCAGAAACGGATCAGCAATCGACGGCCGCGCACAGCCGATAAAATCAAGCACACCGGATTTGATCTGCTTGACCATCACATCAGGGCTGGTGAAGCGCCCAACGCCCACAATGGGCTTGTCGGTTAAATCGTGGATACCTTTGACCAGCGCGTGCTGTGCGGCTTCATCCTTGAACCGGGATGGCCCCGAGCAATCCTCCCAGGTGCCTTGGGCCAAATCCCACAGATCAGGCAGATCGCGGTTCATTTCAACAAAGTCGCGCACCTCAGCGTTGGAGAACCCCAGATCACCGATGGTTTCATCCAAAGACACCCGCAGAGTTATCGCCATTGTATCGCCCACGGCATCCCGCATATCGGCGATCACCTCGCGGGCAAACCGGGATCGGTTCTCAAGGCTGCCACCATATTCATCCGAACGTTGATTGGTCGCCCGGCTGAGGAAATGCTGAAAAATCCCGAACCCATGCGCACCGTAAAGGCAAATCAGATCAAAGCCTGCCTGTTTGGATCGTTTGGCCGCAGTCACAAACCAGCGGCGTAGATCCTTGATCTCGGATTTGGACAGGGCACGCGCCTGGATGGGATCATTGGTGAAGGTGCGGATGGGCATGGCCGAGACCGCCAAAGGCACCTCTTTGCTATAGAGATTTGGCCCGTTCACACCGGAATACGCCAGCTGGATACCAGCCAATGCGCCGTGTTCACGCATCTTTTCGGACATACGGCGCAACTGCGGGATGTCTTTATCCTCCCACAAGCGCAGCTCAATGAAGGGCGTGATCTCGGACGTGTGGTGCATCTCGCATTGCTCGGTGAATATCACCCCCCAGCCGCCCTGCGCCTTGATCCCGCGCATTTCGGCGGCGGCTGACGGATCCCGGTATCCGCCCCCATTACAATGGGGCACCTGATAGAACCGGTTCTTGGCCGTCAAAGGCCCGATCGCCACCTTATCAAACAAAATGTCATAACGGGGGTCACGCATCTTCAACGTCCTTCATCCTTTTCAGGCAGCGGTCCACCGCGAGGCAATCAGGCAGGCCGTATCTATAGGCAGAACCGCCATAGATCGCCTCAGAACGGATATCATCACCGGTTTTGTCATGAATGGCACGCTCTGCTTCATCAATCATAGTGTCCCCTTTCAACATCGCGGCATCCGCATGTTGTGTTTGCCAAAACCTTAGCCTGACGTAGCGTTTACTCAACTCCAACAAACCGATGCGCGGGTTAGCCCCAAACTAACGCCCCCCCTGC
>JGI24025J20009_10002474_pt1 | contig 13252 bp, 10 predicted proteins | sample Cruoilmetagenom3_FD_20009 | JGI IMG/M metagenome (IMG submission 20009)
CCACCTAAGAAAATAAAAATAAAAGCAGTTGATAGAAGTGACTATAAAATTTATTTGAAAAAAGCTAATGAATTTTATGACACAATGATTCAAGCTAAGGAAAGAAAAAAGTGGAATGCCGTTGGATTAAATGCTGTGCATTGTGCAATATCTTCTTCAGATGCAATGCTTATATTCTACAAAGGTATACGCTCTACAAATGATTCTCATTTAGCAGTGATTGATTTATTAAATTCTATAAATCTGACTGAAATTAAATCTAAATGCGTGACACTAAGAAGGATTCTAGTCAAAAAGAATTTAGTTGAATATGAAAATAGAGATTTCACCAAGAATGAAGCTTTTGAAATATTTAAACGTACGAAACGATTTTACAATTGGGTTATTTCAAAAATAGGAAAATCCCTATAATTTTACCTATGGTTTATTAAAACTTTTTAATACACTAATAAATATCTAAATTAAAATATAATACTTTATACTCACTAGTAGCTCAATTGATAGAGCGAACAGCTGTTAAACGTTAAGTTGCTGGTTCGAGTCCTGCCTAGGTAACCATTTTTTAATATTAACCAAAATCTTAAATAATTGTGAAATCGAAATAGTAAGTGAAGAATTAACTTAAGCAAATATTGTTATAACAATTAGTTTAGAATTAAATTTGTAAAAAATATTAGAAAGATGAGTAGGGAAAAATTAAGGGAATTATTAAAAAAGCAAGAAGAAGCAAGAAGTGAACGCTTAGAGAGAATACTTAACTCCAATCATCCAAAAAAAGTTATAATTTCTGGACCTGGTACTGGAAAGACATATACTTTTAAAGAATTATTCAAAAAACAACAAGGAAAATATCTTGCTTTAACCTTTATTAATAATTTAGCAGAAAAATTAAAGAAAGATCTAAATGGTATAGCTAAATCCTGTACATTTCATAGCTTTTGTATAGGATTATTACATAAAATTAATAATAAGAATATTAATGAGGATTTCGTTATATTTCCTAAATTAGAATTAATTATTAAATCAGATGCTCAGATAATCTTAAATGAAGATTTGGATTTTAAGCGTAGTTTTGCTGAAATTGATTATAAAAGTAAAAATATTCCTTTCTTTTTGAAACGTTCAGGTTACTATAATGCTGTATCTTTTTACGATTCTGTTTATAGAGTATTTGAATATTTTAAGAAAAATCCTAACGAAATTCCAGAATATGATCATATTGTAGTTGACGAGTATCAGGATTTCAATAAATTGGAAGTTGAATTTATAAATATCTTAGAAACAAAAAGTCCCATTTTAATTGTTGGAGACGATGATCAAGCATTATATACTCAATTAAAATATGCTTCACCACAGTATATAAGAGAAAAAATCAAAGACCATAAGTATAAAAGATATTATCTTCCATTTTGTAGTAGATGCACAGAAGTTGTTATTGGTGCTATACATAACATTATAAAAAAAGCTAAGGAGAATGGTAAATTAGAGGAACGTGTTAATAGAGATTTTCATTGTTATTTACCAGAAAAATATCTAGATAATGAGAAATATCCTAAGATAGTTCATGCAAACTGTAGTATTCAAAGGCAAAATGCACCTTATATAGCAAAATTTATTGAACAAGAAATAGATAATCTGACAGCTGCAGAAATTGAAGAAACAAATAGTAAAAGTGATTATACAGTATTGATTACTGGTCCTAAAAGGTATCTAAAACAGATAAATTCTTATTTGAAACAAAAAGGAAAATACATTCCAGATCCACTTTATAAAGAATTTGACCCAGAACAAAAAAAGATAAAAATATTTGATGGATATAAAGTATTATTAGAAAATAAATTTTCAAATCTTGGTTGGAGAATATTGTTGGAATGTGATTCCATTGGGAATATAGAGAACTTGCTAAAGGAGACACTTAAAAATAATACGATACAATTATATGATTACTTACCAAAAAGTTATATTAAAAGACACGAATTCAAATTAAATATTTTAAAGAAAGTAAGGGATGAGCAAAAACTTACCCCAAAGGAAGAAGAAGAATTAGAGAACTTATTTAATGTAGAATTAAATAATATAAAGTTGAAATTAATAGAAGAAGAAGACATTAAAAAGAGAAATGATGAAGAAGACTACGCATCTGATAAAATTACAGTAGCATTAACTACATATGTAGGTTGTAAGGGATTTTCAGCAGGTTTTGTATTTATAGTCGGTTTAAATGATGGCATTCTACCTATAAATAATAACAATCCCTCTGATATAGAAATATGCCAATTTATTGTAGCCCTTGCTCGAACTATCAAAAAATGCTATCTAATTTCGGTAAATAGATTTGCTGGTAAACCAGAAGGTGAAAAATCATTATTTATAGGTTGGATAAATACGGATAGAATAACTTTTGAAGAAGTAAATGCAAAATATTGGAAAAGAATCTAGAAATTTACTAATTATAAAATTAAAAAATCATCAAAAAAATAATTAATTTAGTCTATGAAAAAATCATTAAGTATTAGGGACAGGGTTAAGGTATTTGACCAGGTTGGAGAGATTACAAAAGTTGAAAAATCTCCTTCTAGTGATGTAAGTAAAATAACAATAGCTTTTGAGGAAGGTTTACCGAAAACTTATTTATATCCCTTAACTGATATAAAAAAGATCCCATCTTCTATAGAACTTATTTTATCAGGAAATTTTGATTCTCCAATTAAATTTAATTTGAATTTTAATGCTAATAGTCTTAGTTTGGCTTATGAATATGATCATTTATTATCCCTATCTGCTACAGGAACTAATCTTGAACCGTATAAAATAGAAGCGGTTTAGAGAGTATTTAATTCATATAAACAAAGATATATACTAGTAGATGATGTAAGATTAGGGAAAACAATAGAAGCTGGAGTGATAATTAAGGAAATAGCACTTAGAGGAAGAGCAAAGAGGATATCGATAATAGTACCTGCAAGAAAAATATAAATCATATTTTGAGAGACTTAATACTGAACAGCAAATTATTGAAGAGATGCCTGTACTTTTATCAGCTGCAGTAATTATTCCAACTTAATTAAGGAGAAAGAATGAAAGACAGATATTTTTTTAAAAATAGTAGATTATTTTCGGATTATTATTTGAAAGAATTACTTCCAAATGATCCAATTTGGGAAATTGATGTAAGTGAATATTTTAAAAAAGTAAAAGAGATTTACGAGAGAAAAAAAGATGTTCTTGAAAGTTTAAATGAACCTTCATTAGAAGATCAGTTTATAAGACCAATTTTAAGAGTTCTTGGACATAAATGGGAAGTACAACCAAGTCTTAAAAAATTTAAAAAACCTGATTACTCTTTTTATAAAACAGAGGAAGAGAAAATTGATTCAGAATTATCAAAAGATTACTTTGGAAATGCTATTGCAGTAGGTGAGGTAAAAAGATGGGGGAGACAACTTGATAGAAAATTAAAAGATGAAGTTGACCCTTTTGAGGTTTATACCCCCTCTCTTCAAATGGAAAGGTATTTATGGTTAACAGAAGTAAAATGGGGGATTTTAACTAATGGAAAGTTTTGGAGGATTTATGAAAGAAATACATCTAATAAATTGGATATTTATTATGAAATTGATTTAGTTAATATTCTAGAAAACAATGATTTAGAGGCTTTTAAATATTTTTATCTATTCTTTCGGAAAAAGTCTTTTCCATATTTCTTAAATAAAGTTTATGAAGAAAGCATAGATTATGCACAAGCTATTGGTGAAGATTTAAAAAGTAATGTTTATAAAGCACTTAGAATTTTAGCAAATGGTTTTTTACAAACACCTGGAAATGATTTATCTATAAAAAATTTTCAAGAGATACATAATAACTCATTAATCTTTTTATATAGAATGTTATTTATTCTTTATGCAGAAGCTAGAGGACTTTTACCCTTACAAAATCCCAAATATAGAGAACCTTATAGTTTTTATTCAATCAAAAATGATGTGGCGAAAAAAATAGATAAAAATGAACCTATACCAATATTACAAAAAGGTTATTGGAGTAGAGTTAATGTCTTATGTGACCTTATTAATAATGGAAGTGAGTCTTATGATATTTCTGAAGATGAATTCTTTGTTCCACCTTATAATGGTGGCTTATTTGATCCAGATAAAAATAAATTTTTAGAAGAAAATGAAGTTTCAGATCATTTTATAGTTGATGTCATTGATTTATTATCAAGATCTACAATTAAAAATGAAGGTAGGAAAGCATTTGTGGATTATTCAAGTCTTGACATAAGACATTTAGGGTCGATATATGAAGGATTATTGGAAAATAAATTAAAGGTAGCTCAAGAAGATATGTCTGCTATAAAAAGAGGTAAAAAAGAAATATGGATAAAAACCAGTAAATTAGGTAAAAGGAAAGAAATAGATAATGTATCAAGTGGGCAACTTTACCCAGTTACTGATAAAGGTGAAAGAAAAGCTACAGGATCATATTACACTCCAGATTATATTGTTAAATATATAGTAGAAAATACAATTGGACCATTAATTGAGGAGAAGAAAAACAAAATTGAAAGGGAGGAAGACTTAATCGATGAAATTTTATCTTTAAAAATATTAGATCCTGCAATGGGATCAGGTCATTTTCTAGTAGAGTCTACAGATTTTATAGCAAAATGTCTTGTAGAAGCTTTGGGTGTAAGCTCAAAAGAGATTGAAGAAGAGGATATTAGATGGGCAAGGAGAGAAGTAGTAGAAAGATGTATTTATGGGGTTGATTTGAATCCATTAGCAGTAGAATTGGCAAAACTCTCACTTTGGCTTTCAACATTATCAATTAATAAACCCCTCTCTTTTTTAGATCATCATCTAAAGTGTGGAAATAGTTTAATTGGGGCAAGGATTGAGGATTTAGCTGAACTTCCTGGTATAAAAAGAGAAAAGGTAAAAAAGATGATTGGTCAAATTTCTACATATGAAATTTTATTCAATAAAAAGATAGAAGTATTGTTAAATAATAGGAAATTTATAGAAGAACTACCATCTGAAAAAGTAGAACAGATTAGAGAGAAAGAAATATATGAGAAAGAATTTAGGAAAAAAATTGAACGTTTTAAACAAATTGCAGATTTATGGACAAGTATTTATTTCAGTAATGAGATTTCATATGAAAATTATAATACAGCACAGGATAAATTAGAATCATTAGAAATAGAATGGCAAAAAATTATAAATGAAGAATGGTTCAAAAGAGAACTTAATATTTATAGAAAGAAAAGATTTTTTCATTGGGAACTGGAATTTCCTGAGATTTTCTATATAGGGGAGAAGAAAAAAGAAAATCCTGGATTTGATGCAATGGTGGGTAATCCACCCTATATCGGAACAAGAGAAATGTCAGCTGCTGGGATGCAGATAGAGAAAGACTATTTTGCAAAAACATTTAAATCTGCATTTAAAGGGTACGATATTTATGTCTTATTTATTGAATTGGGAATGAATTTACTTCAAAAACATGGTGTCCTTGGCTTTATTATTCCAAATAAGTTCTGTGTTTCAGATTATGGTTATAAAATTAGAGAGATACTTCTTCAAAATACAAAAATTTTGGAGATTACAGATATCTCAAATCTAAATGTTTTTCCTGAATCCTCTGTATATCCAAATTTATTATTTTTTAAAAATGATAGGTATGAAGGAGATTATGCTATCAAAGTAATAACAGATTTTCAAAAAAGGAAGTATAGAAGTTTATCAAAATCTTATTTTGAGGAATTGGAAAATAAATTATTTGTAATTCACTTAAAAAATTATGAATGGGATTTGATCAAAAAAATCTTTAAAGTTTCGGATAAATTGAAAACAGTTGCTAATGTTCATAGTGGCACTACAGGTTTTGAAGCCCATAAAATGAAGAATTGTATTTATGATTTTAAAATTACAGGATCATCTATTGCAAGGTTTATAGTAACAAGTAATATAGGAAGATATAAAATTATGCCTGGGAATGTTACATTTATGAAGTCCTTTTATGTAGACCCTTATGTAAATCTTCAAAATCCTTATATTTCTGAAGGAAGAAAGGAACTATATAGAAAGGAGAAAATAGTAATTGGTGGTATGACAACTAGAATTGAAGCAACATTCGAAAAAGAACCATTATCACTAGGAGTAGGCGTTTATGCAATTACAAATGCAAGTTATAATATGTTATTTTTGCTTTCTTGTATCAATTCAAGATTGCTTAATTATTATTACACACTATTTTTTCAATCGAAACATCTAGCAGGTGGATATCTTGCTATAAATAAAAAACAATTAGAACAACTTCCTATTCGTCGAATTGCTTTTGTTACACCAAAAGAGGAAAGACAGCGGTTAGAGGAAGAATTAAGGAAAATTGTTAAGAAGGAAAAATTTGATGAAGTTCTATTAATGATTGACAAATATTTGCCTAAAGATAGAAATGGCAATTTTATTTACAGAAAAGAGAAATGTGATATTGTCCACGATCTTCTTGTATTTATCGCACAGCAAATGATTGAGATGAATAAACAGTTGTATAAGGAAATTAATGATTTCTTAAATTGGCTCGAACATGAAATTAATATTGAAATAAATGTCCTTTCAGGTAAAACAATCATTAAAAATTATCACAATTATTCAATAGAGGATATGATTAAACAACTCAATAAGAATAGAAAAAAACTTCAAATAGATCCTTCTAATAGAAACTTTCAGCAAAAACTATCAGTAGAATTTAGTAAAAGTGTTAATAAAGTTAATATGATGAAAGAAAATGTTAGAAAAACTGATTATTTAATTGACCAAATAATATATAAACTTTATGGATTGACAGATGAAGAAATTGAGATAGTAGAAAAAGAACCTAAATGATTATACATTATCAAATTCATGAACTTTATTAATTTTTTATTGTAATCTAAGATTTTTCACTATCGTTTTGAGGATTATGTAAAATCAAACTAAAAATCTATCTCGTCAATAGTAAATATATAATAGTAAATAATATTATGTGAAAGTATATCTTAACAAAAACATTTCATATAAAAATTAGCTGGGAGAAATTATTTGGAGGAAAGTCTAATGGGAAATAGATTATCATTCGGTATTGGATGTTTTCACTTTGGAATAAAAAAGATACCGCCCTTTAAGTTTAAGGGCTCTGAATACATTAAAGAACTTCGCACAGCTCTACAATCCATTTCAAATATTGATAATATAAATATATATTGTGATGATGAATTCAAGAACTGGTCAACAGATTTGATACAAGAATTACCAAATATTGGAGAGGGCAATGGCTTTTTTCCTAAGCCAATGTATATGGATATTGAATTTGATGTGTATATACCATTTCGGATTCAAAAACAGTTGTTTGAAAAAAGTGCCTCATTTTTAGAAACATTTACTGAAAGATTCAAGATTTCACTTCATTATACCTATCATTTCCCTGTAACTTTTATTGAACCTGTTAATCCCTCACAAAAAAGCACTCCATCTGATGCAGTAGTAATCGTCCGTGAATTTCTTGAACAGGAGTTTAAAAGTTCCAAATCTGATTATATACAGTTTGAGTACTTAGGCCCTAGTCCTTTTCATGCTGACTGTTACATTCAACCAGGAGAAACTAAGGATGATAGTAATGTAGATTGGAAATTTCAAGCCAAGATTTACCCACAGAAATATAGCTATAACGAGATAGTATTTTACTTTAATCCGGGCATCTTAGAAAAAGCAGAAGAAGCAAAGGAGGTAATTATAGAGGAAATTCAAGGTGAGTTGGGTTTCTTCTACAATATTGTCCAACTCGAAGTTGTGAAAATGCATGATTGGGAAAAAATTGAAAAGTTAGTTGAAGATTTAGTTTCTGCTCAGAGAATGACAGGGGTTAAAGGCTTTCTAAAAAAGTTTGTACTTTCGAAACGCATAAATGAAGCTTTTACTTCTATTGCTGAATTTGAAAGCGATGAAATATTTTTTAATAGTATTAAGCAAAAAGATTACAGAGACATTTATTCTGATAAAAAAATAGAAACATACTTTCAATCTTATATTGACAATGAAATAAAGGAACAACTTACTTACCCCACAAAGCAAACGTTTCAACTTATAAGCTTTTTTGAAAGACGGAGAATAAAGAACATTGAGAATTTTATGATTCTAATTTCAGCTGTTATAGGTGGTGTAATTGGATCATTATTAACAATTTTATTATCCAAATGATATGTTAAAAATAATGTAAGGAGACCTTTATGACTGACCTAATAAAAGATATTATTGAGAAGTATAAGACAGACACTTGGTGGCAGGAATCAGAAAAGATGGTTGTTGGTAAATATGGTAAACTATTTAACCCTTCTAATTTAAACAAACTCACAAAAGAAGAATTTAAATCCTTTTTATTAATTAAAAATAATCTTCATTGGGATGGAATTCATAGACAAGGTAATCTGATAACTGAAGATATGAATAAACTAAAAAAAGCATTATCAGTTTTGTTGGATGAAAATAAAAATATTAAAGATAGACTAAATTTTCTATTTCCAAAGAAAGAAAATAATTATATTGTTGGCTTAGGGAGAGCTGTAGTTACACCTATTTTATTGGTTGTATATCCTAAGAAATATGGAGCATGGAACAGTAGAAGTGAAGAAGGTTTAAAAAAATTGAATCTTTTCACTTCATTTTCTAGAGGAGCAAGCTTTGCAGATAAATATATAAAAATAAATGCTATTTTAAATGATATTGTTGAGAAATACTCCATTAGTCTTTGGCAGCTTGATGGAATTATGGGTGAAATTACAGGTTATAGTCCATTTGAAATTAAAATGCCTGAAGAAGAAATATTTCAAAAAGAAGCAGAAGAATATGGTATAGAGAATATCTACAACTTTGGTATGGAGAAACATCTAGAAGATTTCTTAATTTCTAATTGGCAAAGAACATCATTTGGCAAAAATCATGAATTAATATATGAAGAAGGAGATTTAATAAGCCAACAATATTCAACTGATATAGGTTATATTGACATTTTAGCTATAAATAAAAAAACAGGTGATTATTTAGTTGTTGAGCTAAAAAAGGGAAAGTCTTCTGACTCTGTAATTGGACAAATAACTAGATACGTTGCATGGGTAAAAGAAAATTTAGCTAAAACAAAAAAAGTTAAAGGAATAATAATAGTTTTTGAAACTGATGAAAAGATAAAATATTCTTTAAAGTCTTTACCTGATATTGATTTATATGTTTACAAGGTAAAGTTTAAATTAGAGAAAGAAAAAATTAATTAACTCTTTTCAATAGTATAAAATTACAGTACTTTATAATTAAAATGAAAGTAGAAAATGATGGATATATTAAAAAAGAATCAAGAAAAAATAAATAGTCCTTCTTTTATATTAAAAGCTATTTTTTGGGCATTAGTAGTAGTTTTTATTTTTATAATGAGTTATTTTGTGATTCCAGTATTTAGAACACGTGAGTTTTTTAGATTTGTAAGTGTCTTTGGAATAATTTTTATTGTTATTATATTTACCAATCAGTTTTTAATTTTGAATACAGGCCTATTATCTTATTTCTGAGCCAATTAGTACAATAACATAAATATAAGAAGGATATCTGGTTAAATAAAGTAATAATCACCTTATAACCCTTAAAGAATTCAGATAGTTCTACTATATAAAATGATGATAGAGAAAGGATACCAAATGTAGCAGTTAAATATCCCCAGCTAATTTCTCCTCTTTCAACTGTTAATTTAATGCCCTTTTTCCTTTTTATTATATTCTCTTTAATAATTACAAAAATTAAAAATATTAAAATTGCTATTTCGAAAATAGAAACTATTATCTTATCTCCAAACCAGTATAGCATTTTAAACTCCTTGCCAAGTATTAATTTTACATCTGAAATTACAAATTAGAACTAAATTATTTTAATAATAATTTTTGGGATAAATAATTGTAAAGTTAATTGGACTTAAAAACTTAATTCTGGTATGAAAATATCCTCATTTAAACTCAATATCTAGATTCTAACATTGTCCACTACCTCCAACCACTTTTTTGTAAATATTTTTTACTATTTAATAGTATAAAATTACGACAAGGTTGTATTTTTGTATACCTTTTACTTCCATTTTTTATCTATTTAGTACTATTTAATAGCATAATATAGTACTTTTTTGGTAGTTTTCAAGTTTTTATTTCTTGGTGTTATTATTTATTTGGCGAAAGGAATGCTTTAATATTTTTTATAGAATGAGTATTAATATTAATAATAAACTAAAATTTGCTATTCCAATTATATTATTAATAATCCTATTAATAGACGGAATTATTAGTGGAGTTTGTTATTTAAATAATCTATCTAACAAAGAGAACACAAATCACTTTACTTAGTTTCTTATAGCAAGTGGTGTAGTTCCACATCATTTATTAGCAGAAGGAATAGTTTAAGATTTCTTTGAATATCTTTGTTTAAAAGAAGATCCTAAGACGATTATTTTATTAAGCCCGGATCATTTTAAAAGTGGTAATATTTCCAAAGAAAAATCATTTATTACTCTTGATTATAAAACTGAAGAATTTAATATATATTTTTTCTCTAAGCTATGATAATTTTAATAGATGATTCATTGATGTAAAGTAAAAAAATTAAATTTTAATATTTTAGAAGTAATTTTAAGTATAGATGAGAGAATATTCAGGTGAATATTTGATTGTAGAAGACTTATTTGGATATAGGATTAATACAGTTTTAAAATTTACATTATTTCAAGATGAATCAGACTGTGAAAAATCAAGTTTTTTATACCACGGTTTTTTATTTGTTAGAAATAAAAACGGAAGAAAAACTTTAAATGAGCTAATGGATGTAAAGAAAAAATATAACCGTGAAAAAAGAGAGATTCATTTCAATGAATTGAATCAGCATTCAAAATCCCCTTATGGAGTAAAAACTAGAATAGCCTTAGAATGGTTAAACTTAACAAGGAAGAATCTGGAAAATGATAAAATTAAATTCTACTGTTTTGGAATTAATAAAAATAATGTAAAAAATTTTTGGATTAATCCAAATAGTTATGAAAAAAATATATATCTTAGGTTTTTTGAAATTGGATTAAAATCCGCAATTATATGGTTTAATTTAAAGAAAATTAACTTTACTTATTTGGATAGTGAAAGGTATGACGAAGGAAGAAAACAAAGAATAAGATGGCTTAATCTCGATTTCTTCAAGGAAAGACTTTCTAATGTTATTAATACAAGAAACTTAGAATTGCTAAGTTCAGATGAAAAAGAATCAAAATCTGAATTTTCTAATTTTCTACAATTAGTAGACATCCTTACTGGAGTAACACGTTCTAGCTTTGTTAAATTAGGTGAAAATCAAAAAGGACAAAAAGAATGTGTGAATAATTTTATTGATATTATAGAAAGGTTTAATAACTCTAATATTGCTTATAGAAAAGGAAGTAGATAATGGAAAAAATTTTGCATTCAATTTTTTCCTACTCAGAGTGATTTGACTAAAGATGAACTTTTAAGTGATAATGTTGAGGATTTATTAAAAAGAGGAAATTTTTACTGTGATAGATTAACATATAAACAGCAATTAAGGGAAAATAGGAAATTAAAATTTAATTTTCCAAATTGTATACAGTTTAGAATCTATAAAAAGAAACAATAAAAGAAATATCAGAGAAAAAGATGTAATAAGTTAAATTTATTTCAGTTAACACATTTTAAAATAAGATTTTTAAATATTAGATAAATTTATTGGTATTTTATATTATCAGAGAGTTATCAATTCACTAAGGGCAATTTTGATAACCAATTACCTAAAACCTAATTTAGTTGGGAATAAAAGGAGAGATTAATGTGAAAAAACTTACTTTAGAACAAAGAAAATCGATAGAAAGTTACCTTCATAAATTTAGAAAATCTGTGGATTTTCAAGAAGAAATGAGATTACGATATAAACGGAGAAAATCGGTACTAAAAATATTAGATAAAGATGAGCTAAAGAATATGAATGAGAGAGTTTTTGGTGAATTTATTTCAAATTTATGGGCATCTCGTTTTTGGGGGAATAAGGATTACTTAGTGCAGAAGATAATTGACGATAATGGAATAGATAAGATAAGAATACAATTCCATAGTCTATTATATGGAAAGGATTTATTTAAAGAAAGATTTGATAGATTTATTAAAGAAATAAAAGGATTAGGACCCTCGTCACTTACAGAAATTTTATGTTTATTTAATTCTGAAAAATTTAGTATATGGACTGATAGAACAAGAAAAGCTCTAAGTATTTTAAAATTTAATAATCTACCTTTGAATAAGTATTATATTTCTGGTAAAGAATATGAAAATATTAATAAATCATTAATGTTGATTGCTAAAAAATTCCAAGATTTAGATATGAGTGATGCTGATTTAATAGCAGTAGATTATTTTTTATATGAGATTTGGTGCTCAGAAAAAGAAAAAATTAGAATAAAAGAAAAAGTTATGGAGAAACCTTTTGAGTTTGATCACGATGAAGTAAGAGATTTTGTAAAAGAAATTGGTGTACAATTGGGATTTGAAACAGATATAGAAAAACCAATTGCAACTGGATCAAGGGTTGATATTGTTTGGAGAGCAAAAATAGCTAATTTGGGTGTTGTAACATATGTATTTGAAGTTCATAAGAAAGGTTCTATTGATAGTTTAATTCTAAATTTACAAAAAGCTTTAAATAACCCTACAGTTCAGAAAATAATAGCTATATCCAATGAAGAACAGATTGAAAAAATAAGTCAGGAGGTTAAAAGCTTACCTGAAAATTTCCGTAAATCTTTGACATTTTGGGAAGTTTTTGATGTGATAAAAACTCATGAAAAATTATCTGAAGTTATGCAAAGTATTAATAAATTAGAATTGGTGAAAAGTCAATTTGAGGAATAAAATAGAGGTAAACGACAATCAAACTAGTAAAATTTGAAAGGCGAGAAGTAGTATATAAAAAAATTAGTTGTAAAGGATGAAAAGGATATTTTTGAATTGTACTGTTATATATTCAATATAAAGGTAGTATATTATTAAAATAACTAAAAATGAGAAGGAGGAAATGATGAATCTATTAGAAAAGAGTCAAGGGAAGATAAATAATCTTTCTCTTACATTAAAAGTTATTTTTTGGGCATTAGTAGTAGTTTTTATTGTTATATTGAGTTATTTTATGATTCCAGC
>JGI24025J20009_10002475_pt1 | contig 13251 bp, 10 predicted proteins | sample Cruoilmetagenom3_FD_20009 | JGI IMG/M metagenome (IMG submission 20009)
TTTGACAACCTGGGAATATTTGCCAGGCGTTTATATCCTGGGATTGTGCTGTAAACATTCATAACGCAGCCATTATAACGCCCTTTCATAGTCCATGTATGTGTCACTAATCTATCTGAACTAGTTCAGTCCCTTTCTACTGCTGGAAATCAACATGGAAAAAGAAATTCTCAGCAAAACTCGGTTGTATGAACTTTTGTCCAGACTCGAAAGCAGCCATAGGGACTATGTAAGCCTGTATATACAACCTTCTTCTTTCCCCCATTGCATAAATGGCCTATCTCTTCGGCCCCAATACAAAACATATGCCCACGAAATTAAGGAATCAGTCAACATTAAAGCTGTAGCTCAAGCAGTTGAAAGGTACAACACGGGAACAGCCATATATTGGCAAAAAGACGGCAATAAATATATAGTATTGCCGCCATTTCCTATTACTGAAGATAAAATTTCACCAGATGAGTTTGATGCTTCCCCTTTATTAGAAACCCTGGAGCGAGCATATGTTATTGGCGTGGTGGTGGTAACATGGGGGACATACTCCATAGGAGTTTTCCATCGTGACAATCTGGTAAAATCAAAAGGGGGCACGGGGTATATTCATAAGGAACATAGGAAGGGTGGAAGAAGTGAAAAAAGATTTGCCCGCAGGACTGAAGAACAGAGGAAAGATTTTTTGAGAAGGGTTAGCAATAGAATCGAGGATGAATTTGAGAATTACACGCTGGATTATATATTTTTGGGAGGGAATAGATTAATCCGCGCACCCTTATTAAGAGAATGCAAACATCTTCGGCGAGAAGTTCAGAAAATTTCCCAGAGAGTTTTAAATATAAGATATGCAGACACAGAAGCCTTGAACCACAGTCTAAAAGAAATAACAAGCTCTGTGGTTTTTACTTTTTGAGACTACTCCCAAAAAGATACCAAGGCACCCGGGAAATAAATATCCCGTAAAGACTCAAGACCGCTTGTTTGGGGATTTCACGCACAGGTAAATAGCGGTAATATCAATGCGCGCCCCTACTCAACACCCGGTGACCGCCGTAGAAATTTAGCGTTTCTCTATTCTGAATACTTTTGTGCCGCAGACAGGACAGACACCCCTGGTTGCTGGTCTGCGGTTCTTGAGTGTAACCCGCATTGGGTTCCTTATCTCCACCTTTTTCCTACACTTCATGCAATAAGCTGTCGCCATCATACCCTCCTTTTAATTTTATTACACCTATATTGTTACTATAAGAATAAAGCTTTGTCAATACCCTTTGGGTCTTTTAAGGCAAGTATTGCCAAATATTTCGTTCCAGCGGCACTTATCATGGTAGCCGGCGGCGCCGCAGAAAGGGGATTCTAAAGGAGAATCCTGTGGAAGTGCCAGCTGTTTTACACAGTTCCCAAATTTGCAGAGAACTTGAGACTTGAAGGTTAGGGGTTGGTTCCAGTCCCGGATGATACTTCAGCAGCTGGTTTTTTCAACAGCAGTGAGCCCACCATTCCCACCAGGGAGACAGAAGTCGCCAGGATAAAGGAGGAAACAAAAGAGCCCGTAAGGTCAGCCAGGCGACCTGCCACCGCTGGTCCCAACGCTTGGCCAATACCAAAGAAAAGGGTGATGAAGCCAAGTCCGGCCGGAGCCAGCCGTGGGCCCACGTAGTCGCCGGCCGCCGCGGCCATAATAGTTGGGATACTCCAGGCGCTCAGACCAAAAAGGAAAACAGAAACGTAGAAGGCTGGGAGCGTATGAAAAACGGCAAAAATGAGATAAGACAAAGCCAGGGTAAGGTAAGCCAGGGCTGCCCCGTACTGCCTTCCCAGGCGGTCAGATATCGCGCCCCAAATAACACCACAAAACATGCTCAGACCCCCTACCAGTGCAAACAGGTAACCTGCCAGGACAGGATCGAGACCCATTTCATCGGAAAGAAAGGCCTTAAAAAAGGTCATGTAAATAATATAGGAAAACCCGTACGTTAAATAGACCAACCCCAGGTACCACACCTCCTTGACCTTGTAAACCAGCCCCCACTGTAAGCTGGGGGGAGGTTTTTTCTCAACGGGCCCAGAAGTCTGGGGGCTGGGATTAGAAGAGGAAGAGGAATATGAGGAAGGGTTCTGCTCTCCCCCCGTCTCTACCGGGTTGGAAGCTCCTACCTGTCCTAGCCCCAAATCCTCGGGATAGTTGCGGAGTAAAAGATAACATATAATGGCTACCAAAAGGACTGCACCACCCAGATAGTACCAGGAATATCTCCACCCATCAGCGCCATAACTGAGCAGAATATGGGGAACGATGAGCCCTCCCAAAAGCGTCCCCGCCCCAATTCCACCAGAGACAATGCCCGTAGCAAAACCTCGCCTGCGCATGGTAAACCAGATAGACCCCAGAGCCATGGCCGGCACATATGCCCCCCCATTCCCCAAACCAGTCAGCAAGCGCATGGCAAAGGCCCATCCAAAAGAATTGGCAATCCCCGTCAGCAACATAGTGACACCCATGAGCACCAGAGAAATGGAAATAACACGGCGTGTACCATACCGGGAGGCTAGAAAACCTCCAAGGACTGCAAAAACCAGGTAACCAACAAAATTCCCCGTGGCTAACAGACCAGCCTGGGTGTAGGTAAGCCCCAACCCTTCTTTCATTTCGGGCAGGATAAGCGTGTACGACATCCGGCCAAAGCCGTGGCACGCAATAGTAGCCAGCATACCTGTGAAGATAACAACCCAACCGTAGTGAACTCGACTACCTCGTCCCTTTTTGTTCATCAATCAACGCCTTTAAGTAAAAAATCTGTTCTTTGCATTATCTAAAACTCAGGAACCATAATTCCGATCACGAGGCTTCCAGGATTTTTTGTAAGTTGAACACCGTGAGCTGTCTTATCAACACAGCCCCGATGGCATCCAAATTCACTGCCTACCTTTCTAAGCCTGCTCTTCGGAAACAATATCGCGGCACTCCTATGTCAATTCATTTAGACTGGAAGCCCTGTACAATAGGTACTTAGCTTGGTCACAGTTTATACTCTAAGAACATAGGTTTGTCAATACCTTCTGAACATTTTAAAGCAAATATTGCAAATTTTTTGAGCGTTTTAGCAGGTGAGGCAGGAGCCAAAGACTATTCAGAATCCTGCTATGAAGCTAAATGCGGCACTCTAGTTAAAACAAGTGGATAGCGACTGCAATGCCTTATCGAATCGTTTCAGGCATTTCTCTTTTCCTAATACGGCCATGGTCTGAAACAATGGTGGTGCCGCAGTACGCCCTGTAACAGCTACCCTCAACAAACCGAATAATTTCCCTGTGCCTAAGTTTAGCTCTGTGGCCAGGGGTCGCAGGACATTCTCAAGCGTGGTGGCATCCCAGGTTGTTACTTTTTCTAAACTTTGCGAGGCAATCGTGATAGCCTTAGCAGCCGATTTGTCATCTAGTTTCCCGCTTAAAAGCAGACTTGTATCATATTGCAGCTCGTCGAGGAAGAAGAAGCTAGCAAGCTGAGGAACCTCAGCCAAGGTTTTGGCTCGTTCTTGAATGAGAGACAAAATCTGGCTGACGTAACTGTTTTTCAACGGGCGTTCCACCGATTTTGGCAAATCCCTATCCAAGAATGGCATGGCTCGTTGGACATATTCGCCCAGGCTCAGTTTGCGCAGATAAACCCCGTTCATCCAATCCAGCTTATCTTTATTAAAGATAGCCGCTGTCTTGCCTACCCTTCCCAGAGAGAAGTACTTTATCAATTCCTCTTGGGATAATAACTCAGTCCGATCATCAAGCGACCAGCCTAAAAGCGCCAAGAAATTGACCATCGCGTCTGGGAGGTATCCCTCCTTTTGATACTCGGTGATAGTGGTAGCACCGTGCCTTTTGGACAGTTTGGCACGGTCAGGTCCCAGAATCATGGGTAAATGAGCAAATTGCGGAGGTTGCCAGTTTAGAGCTTGGTAAAGTAAAACATGGCGAGGAGTGCTGGAAAGCCACTCATCAGCCCTGAGGACATGTGAGATAGCCATTAGATGGTCATCTACTATATTAGCCAGGTGATAAGTGGGATACCCATCGGATTTGAGCAGGATGAAGTCATCTAAGGTATCGTGCTTAAAAGTTATCGGGCCATGAACTAAGTCGTAGAAAGTGGTTTCGCCTTCAAGAGGTGTTTTAAAGCGAATCACGGGAGTAATACCTGTTGCCTCTAACCGAGTTCTTTCATCCTGTGTTAAATCTCTACAACGGCGATCGTATTTCGGTGGCTGCCTAAGTTTTGCCTGTTCTTGGCGCATCTTATCTAATCGCTCTGGAGAGCAGTAGCACAAGTATGCCTGACCCTCCTCAAGCAATCTGTGGGAAATTTCACGGTAACTGGGCAATCGTTGTGATTGGAAGTAAGGCCCTTCATCCCAGTTTAATCCCAGCCACTGCAAGCTATCTAGTATTACCTCCACTGCGCCCTCCACCTTACGGGCAATGTCAGTATCTTCAACTCGTAAGATAAACTTGCCGCCGTGATGGCGAGCAAAAAGCCAGTTGAATAAAGCAGTCCTGATGTTGCCTAAATGTGGATACCCTGTGGGACTGGGCGCAAAACGAAGTCTAACCGATGTTTCCGACTCAGACTGCATTGCGCTACATTTTGCCTGACTTAACCTTACTTAGAGAGAGTTTGATGTAGCTTCTTCAACCGCTCCAGATGTTTCCTAAGTCTTTGAGCAAGCTGCTCAACCTGATTTAAGGCATTTTCAGTATCTTCTATCTCAGTGGTTATCTTGAACAAGATTTCGCTCTGCCGCCCACTTAGCCCGGCCTCAAAATCAGCCAATTCCTCCATCCCAGCCTCTCCCATTAACTTGGATAAGAGGGTGTTTTCTCTGTCCGCTTGCTCTTTAGCGAGTTCCTCATAGGACTTCATGTCACCAGTTTCCTTTCTTTTATATCGAGGATAGTGAAATTTTAACATGGCTTGATGTCTCAAACAAGACCTTGATTTGACACGGCACCTGTAGATGATGCTGCTCCTTCACCCGATTATGCAGAATTTCGTTGTTTCTTATATATTAAGGGTTGTTGTTTTTTTATGGTGAGTGAACCCGATGTCGCAGTTTAAAATAGTTTCCGATTTTCGTCTTACCGGCGACCAGCCTCAAGCCATAGACAAACTGGTCGAGGGTTTGAACAAAGATTACCGAGAGCAGACACTGCTTGGAGTCACCGGCAGTGGTAAAACCTTCACCATGGCCAATGTCATCGAGAGAAGACAAAGGCCAACCCTGGTTATTTGTCACAACAAAACTCTGGCCGCTCAGCTAGCAACCGAGTTCAAGGAATTTCTTCCCGAAAATGCTGTGGAGTATTTTGTCAGCTACTATGACTATTATCAGCCGGAAGCTTATATCCCCAGCACGGACCTCTATATTGAGAAGGAAACCGATATAAATGAGGAGATTGATAAACTACGACATGCCGCTACCAGATCTCTCTTCACACGCCGAGATATAGTTATTGTCGCTTCGGTCTCCTGCATTTATGGCCTGGGGGCACCTGAAGAATACCGAAGCTTTGTCCTTACTATTGAAAAGAACAAACACTACAAGCGAGACAAAATGGTCCGCCATCTGGTGGATATGCAATACGAAAGAAACGACTACGATTTCACCAGAGGCAGATTCCGTATTCGAGGCGACACCCTGGAAATCCAGCCAGCTTATGAAGAAACAGCCCTCAGAATCGAATTCTGGGGGGACGAGATTGAGCGCATTGTAGAGGTTGACCCCCTAACCGGGGAGGTACTGGCTCATCGCGATCAAGTGGATATTTACCCCGCAAAGCACTTTGTTACCTCTCATGATAAGTTGATGGCAGCAATCGAGGATATTAAAGTTGAGCTAGAGGAAAGATTAAAGGAGTTAAGGAGCCAGGGAAAGCTACTGGAGGCTCAGAGGCTTGAGGCGCGGACCAATTACGATATTGAAATGCTCCATGAGGTGGGATACTGCACCGGGGTGGAAAATTACTCCCGGCATCTCCAGCGGCGGGCACCGCGAAGCACACCGTGGACTTTACTGGATTATTTTCCCAATGATTTCCTGTTGTTTATCGATGAATCACATATGACCCTGCCCCAGATAAGGGGTATGTACCACGGTGATATTTCTCGAAAACAGACACTGGTTGATTACGGCTTTCGCCTCCCTTCAGCCCTGGATAACCGCCCATTGAATTTTGAGGAGTTTAACAAGCACATCAACCAGGTTATTTACGTCTCTGCTACACCCAAGCTCTATGAATATGAGCGCAGCCAGCAAGTAGCGGAGCAATTAGTCCGCCCCACTGGTTTACTGGAGCCTACCGTGGAGGTTAAGCCAGTTAAGGGGCAAATTGACGACCTTATTTATCAGATAAAAAGCAGGGTAGCCAAGGGGGAGCGCTGTTTAGTGACTACCTTGACCAAGCGAATGGCAGAGGAATTAAGCGACTACTTGAGGGAAATGGAGATTAAGACTCATTACTTGCATTCGGAGGTAGAGACTTTAGAGCGAGTGGAAATTCTTCGGGACCTCCGCCTTGGCGTTTATGATGTGGTAGTGGGTATCAATCTCCTTCGTGAGGGGCTGGACTTGCCTGAGGTGAGCCTGGTAGCCATACTCGATGCTGATAAGGAAGGCTATCTAAGGTCAGAGGAGGCGCTCATTCAGACCATGGGGCGTGCTGCCAGACATCTAAACGCTCACGCCATAATGTATGCTGATGCCGTTACTCAATCCATGCAGAAGGCGATAGAGGAAACCGGCCGCCGCCGCCAGGTTCAGGAAGCTTACAACAAGGAGCACGGCATAACTCCACAGGGAATAAGAAAGGCAATTAAGGATATAACTGAGAGAGTTCAAGCAGTAGCCGAGACAAGGGCTCCTTATGCGGTTACTCCTATTTCCAAAGAAGAAATGACTCAACTCATCAAGCAACTGGAATCCCAGATGAAGGCAGCGGCCAAGAATCTGGAGTTTGAAAAAGCTGCTATGATCCGCGACCGCATTATTGAATTAAGAAAAGATGAGGAATTGCTCCCTCCCATGGTGAAACGGTAAGGAAGCAAAATATGAGACCATGGGGTCTGACAATTCCAAGTAGCCGGGGATACCAAGATTATTTTCTGATCCTTACGGCGTATCCTTTGTTTCTCAATTCGGAGACGAGCTGACTCACGTCATCTTTCTCTAAATGAATACAAATATTCTTTGTGGCTACTTCCTCCACTGGCGGCATACTATGGATGATAGCTATTTCCATACCACTTCTATTTATTATCGAGATTATCTCCTCCAGCGCCTTGCCTTCGCCACCACTAGTAATTTCAATTCTTGTTCCGGGTAAGGCACCGCCAAACCGAGCCACGCCAAGTAGCGGATTGACGACCCGGTAGAAGAAATTATTGGTTGTAGTTATACCAACAACCCTATTGTCCTCGATTACTACAAGAGATCCTACCTTATTGCTCTGAGCAACGGATACTGCCTCTTCAATCAACATATCGGGTGGAACTGTAATCACATTCTTTTCCATGATGTTCTTCACCGAAGTTTTCTCCAAAACGTAACTCAGTTCCCAGATGCTGAGGCTTCTATCCCAGACGGTGAGGCCTGTAGCTTTAGATGGAGATAATTGATCCAATCCACGTGCGGTCACTATGCCCACAAGCTTGCCCTTATCCACCACTGGTAGGCGTCGAATTCTGTGAGTTGTCATAATCCTCCTAGCATCAGCTATGCTGGTGCTACTTGGTATGGTAACCACATTTGCTGTCATAACGTCACGAACATACACTGTCTACCTCCTTTTTGAGACTAAGCCTCTCCACGGACACGTTCCTCTTGTAACAGTCTAACCTCTCCAAAATCTAGCTGTATTTTATCAGTCAAGCAAGTGCAATTTTTACAAAGCTTCTCTATTACCCTTTCTGTATTGTGGCACACAAGTTTATCTAAAAACAACTTGGGGCAGGATTCGTCACTATCTTGACGCACTTGAGGCTGCTTCGCTTTCCTTACCGTTGGGGAAATTGACCTACCTGTCTCACGTCTCATTATAGTATGAGGATGATAAATGTAGGGCCCCATCCTACTAGTGGCCGGTCGGAATGCCCGTGCTTAGCATCAGGTGTCCAAGCAACACGAGCCACTGAACAAACCAGGACTAAAGTAACGGAGCAACCGGTACGAATTGGTGATTGACACTTTCCAAAACACGAGTCATAGTATATTAATAGTGTAGTATGGCATAGTTGAGTAGTTTTAGGAGAGGAAAATATGCCCATTGTTATTAATGACCAGACCTATTACAGGACAGCCGAGGTTTGCCGGATGATCGGCATCAGTAGAAATACCCTCTTCAGGTGGTTAAAAGAAGGGATATTTTCCGACGTCGAGTACCGGGACTGGCGGGGCTGGAGACTATTCACCCCGGCTCAGTTGGACACCATTAGAGCGAAGACCAGCCATGTTACAGCAATACATCGGGAAAACTAAGCGAGAGTATACATGAAATTAGCGGCCGAAGTAACGGAAACAGAAAACTTATTCGAGACTCTAGCTAACAAATCGCCAGTTGGAATTTGCATCATGCAGGATGGAAAGTTTTGCTACACCAACCCCACCTTCCAGACTGGCACCGGCTACAGGGAAGATGAATTGCTGGGCAGGGATTCTCTAGAGCTTGTCGTTCCCGAAGATAGGGAGATGGTCAGTGAAAATGCCATAAAGATGCTGAAGGGAGAAATCGCTTCGCCGTACCAATTCAGGGTGACCAAGAAGGATGGCAGCATTAAGTGGGCAACGGAGTCAGTTGTCTCCATCCAGTACCGTGGGAGATCGGCAATTCTGGGGAACTTCGTAGACATCACCGCGCACAAACAGAACGAGGAGCAGTGTAAGCTACTTGCTGACCATTCTGCGGATATTATCTATAGACTAAGGGCAATGAACGAGCCTTTTGTCTACGTAAGTCCATCCGTTGAGCGGACGTTGGGGTATACAGTCCAAGAGGCACTAGTTCTACAACCAAAAGATGTGCTCACCCAAGAATCATATGAGATACAAAAGAGGCAAATGCTTAAAGACCTTGAAAATGGTGTATTGGAACGCACTTTGCAGCTTGAGTCTGTTCACAGAGACGGGCATATTGTCCCGGTTGAGGTACATGCGAGCTTTATCTGCGACGAGACAGGGCAGCCAGTAGAAATTGTAGGTGTTGTGCGTGATATAACAGAGCGCAAGCAACAGGAACTGGAGTATAAGACCATCATCCAGACAACTATAGACGGCTTTTGGCTCCTGGATATGCAGGGGCGTCTTCTGGATGTAAATGATGCCTATTCTCGGCTCATAGGTTACAGCCACAATGAGTTGCTGATGATGAACATTTCTGGCATCGAGGTGATTGAGAAACCCGAAGAAACGGCGGCGCGAATCGCCAAGATAAGGGAGTTTGGCGGCGACCACTTTGAAACTAAACACAAGCGTAAAGATGGCAGCATTGTTGACGTTGACGTTAGTGTTAACTATCTTAAGGTTGGCGAAGGGAGGATGATTGGCTTTATACGAAACATCACCGAGCACAAGCGAGCAGAAGAAGCGCTAAGAGATAGCGAAGAGAGTTACAGGGAGCTTGCCGACAGCATCACCGAGGTCTTTTTCGCAATGAACGAGCATATGAGATATACCTATTGGAACAAGGCATCGGAAATTCTGACAGGAGTTCGGGCGGAGGATGCGATTGGAAAATCGCTCTTGGAAATTTTCCCGGATACGCCTGGACTGAGAAGGGCAGAAAAGGTGTACCGTGCCGTACTGAAGACGCAGAAGTCAAAGACTTTTGTGAACGATTTTGATATTAACGGTAGGCAGTACACCTTTGAGATTGGCGCTTATCCCTCCAGAGATGGCATCTCGGTTTTTGTCAGAGACATCACCGAGCGCGAGCGGATGGAGGAAGCGCTGCGGGATTCGGAAGAAAAGTTGCGGAAGATGTTTGAGTCGGTGGCTGAGGGGATATCGGTTATTGATTTAAATGGCATCATTACCGAGACAAACCAAAGAACGGCGGAGATGCACGGTTTTGCTTCCAAGGACGAGTTAATAGGAAGAAACGCTCTGGAACTCATTGCCCCCCATGACCGCGAGAGGATAGCAGCCAGCATGCAGAAGGCGATAAAAGGGGAGACGGTTAGAGCTATAAAATACTGCACCCTCATCAGGGCTGATGGCACCGAGTTTCCCGGTGAGTTGAGTACTAATGTGATAAGGGACACTTCAGGCAAGGTGGTGGCTCACATCACCATCGCCCGGGACATCACCGAGCGCAAGGAGGCAGAGGAGGCAATCAAGCTGGCAGCCAAGGAATGGAGGAGGACCTTTGATTCCATCACCGATGCTATTTCTATTCATGACAGGGACTTCCGGATTCAGCGGGCAAACAAGGCATTTGCTGACATTTTTAACATGAAACCCAGTCAAATCATCGGCAGGCACTGCTATGAGCTACACAAGGGGCAAAAACCCATATCAGGCTGTCCTCACCAGCAGACGCTGGCTACTGGGAAACCTGCGGCGGCAGAGTTCTACGAATCCCACCTGGGAAAATACCTCCATGAGTCAACATCACCAATTTTCAATGAGAAAGGTGAGGTCGTCGGCACTGTACATATTACCAGAGACATTACTGAGCAAAAGCAACAAAATGAGCGGCTTATGATGGCTGACCGGCTGGCTTCCATTGGTGAACTGTCATCCGGCGCTGCCCACGAACTTAACAACCCGCTCACAAGCATCATCGGGTTTTCCCAGTTGCTTATGGAGAAGGATATCTCTGACGACATCCGTGAGGACGTGAAGCTTATTTATAACGAGGCTCAGCGGGCTGTTAATGTAACGAAGAATTTCCTTACATTTGCCCGAAAGCACACACCAGTGAAGGAGCCTAACCAGATAAATAACATTATTGAGGACGTGCTGGAATTACATGCTCATGAACACAAAGTAAACCATATACATGTCGAGAAACGTCTTGCCCCAAACCTTCCCGAAATCCTAGTTGACTATTTCCAGATGCAGCAGGTTTTCATGAACATAATTATCAACGCTGAATATTTTATGATTGAGGCGCATAACGCAGGGACTCTGACCATCACCACCAAAAAAGAGAACAGTACAGTGAGGATTTCAATCGCTGACGACGGCCCGGGTATCCCCCCGGAAAATCTGGGACGGATATTCGACCCATTCTTCACCACCAAGGAAGCGGGCAGGGGGACCGGGCTTGGTTTGAGCATCTGCCACGGAATAGTGACCGAGCACGGCGGGCAGATAAATGTCAGGAGCCAATTGGGTAAGGGAGCTACCATTTTTATCGATATACCCATTAGAAGTCTCACCCATTTTAAGAGTATATTATAAAACAAGCTAACAATAACGAAAGAAGTATTTTAATGGTTAAAGATGAAAAGAAGCTAAAAACAATAGCCAAAAATGTCTTGGCAGGTAAGGAGTGAGGGTATGCCTGACCAGCAAGAAACATTACTTATCGTCGATGATGAAGTTGCAATCAGGAACCTCCTTCGCCAGAAATTATCAAGAGAAGGTTACCAGTGCGAGGAAGCGGATGCTGCTGAGCAAACCATGAACACATTGGCAACCAGTCCGATTGCTCTGGTTATTCTGGATATAAAGATGCCCGGTAAATCAGGAATCGAACTCCTCCCGGAAATAAAGTCAGTCCACCCTGACACGGCGGCTATTATGGCTACGGCTGTTAATGATATTAATGTTGCTATTCAGTGCCTGAAGCAGGGGGCTGATGACTACCTCTGCAAGCCTTTCAACCTGGAGGAGGTTTCCCTGGCCGTCCAAAGAGCTCTCGAGAAAAGGCGTTTAAAGCTCGAGATCAGGGAATACCAGCAATTCCTGGAGGAAAAAGTTGAGGAACAGACGAGAGAGATTAGAAAAGTTTTCCTTGGCGCCATTGAGGCACTGGTATCCGCCCTCGAAGCTAAGGACAAGTACACTGGTGGACATTCCCGCCGGGTGACCGAGATAGCATTAGCTTTAGGCAATGAACTTGGCCTATCCGCACAGGATATGGAAGACTTGCGCTGGGGAAGTTTACTCCACGATGTTGGGAAGATTGCAGTTGACCAGCTTGTCCAGAATAAGCCCGACAAACTGACACCTGAAGAGTACGAGCACATTATGATTCACGCTCATGTCGGCGCCGACATTGTTCGGCCGGTGGTTAATGGGAAAATAAGCGAGATGATTGAGCATCACCACGACCATTATGACGGCAGCAGACTTCATCAGGTTATAGTGGGTAATGACATACCATTGGGAGCCAGAATCATAGCTGTAGCTGATGCCTTTGATGCTATGATATCCGACCGACCATATCGGTCAGCAATGTCCATCACGGAAGCTATAGACGAAATTAAAAGCGGTGCTGGCACTCAGTTCGACCCGGTTGTCGTCAATGCATTCCTTAAAACAGTCGAAATGGCAGCGACACGAGCTCGAAGCTTGTAGAGCGATCACCTGAGGGTCATCCCGGGGATAGTCAGGATTCAATGCACAATGACACCCCCCTGTCATTGTGAACCGAAGGTGTGACAGTCGTATTGGCTAAGCTTCAAATCCCAAAATCTAAGCTCCAAACAAATCCAAATATTAAAACTCAAAATTCTAAACGTTTTGAGCATTGGTATTTGGTGCTTTGATGTTGTTTAGGATTTGGTGCTTGGAATTTAGGATTTCTCCCTCCGAGATTGCGGAGCCTGTTCCGAACTGTAGGTGAGGAATCTCGCTCTTCGCAATGACAAAAAAGAATTGTCACTAAGGTACTGGACGAAGACAGCATCTTGACACATAAGCTGACTCATGGTGATAATTGTGATGTTATGGCAGGTAGCTTAGACGAAGATGTAGAGAAATTAAGACAAAGCCTTAATGGCTTACCCCAACCCCAGGTAGAGCCTCCGCTTATAGTGGTCAGTGGCTTGCCAGGCACGGGTAAGTCTTTTTTCTGCCGCAAGCTGACTGAAAGGCTGTCTTTTCTCATCTTAGCAAGTGATACTTTGCGAAAAATCCTGTTTCCTTCCCCCCAGTATAAGGAAAGTGAAAATAAGCGGCTTTTCTCTGCTTGCCATGTTCTCATCGAAGAGCTTTTAAGGAAGGGAATACCTGTCATTTTTGATGCCACAAACCTGTTGGA
>JGI24025J20009_10002476_pt1 | contig 13251 bp, 16 predicted proteins | sample Cruoilmetagenom3_FD_20009 | JGI IMG/M metagenome (IMG submission 20009)
GTAGTATGTGCAGATAAACAATAAGCACATCCGTTGGCTTGTGAAGTTGCTAATGCAATAGCTTCGTATTCTTTATTCGTAAATTCTCCACTTTTAATAGTCTCTGTAAAAGCTAAAAATCCTCCTAACAATTTATCTGACACGCCCATTGTTGCATATAAATTTGGCACCATTCCTATTTTACTTTTAACAGCGTTAAAAATGTTTTGTGTTTTTTCGTTTGCTTCTTCAAAGCTTACCGGTTTTAATGTTTTCATAATTTTAATATTTTAGTGTTTCTATTTATTTTACTTATGCAAAGTTCCAAATAGATGTGAGTTATTTAATTAATCATCTTTCCCGATGAGTAGACAATTATTCCTATCTCTCTATTTTTGGCATATTTTACATTGATTTTTATAGTTTTCTTTCTGATTTATTGATTTTAATATCATTCGCACTCATATCTCTAATTTTCATTTTGCCTTCCTTATCAAATTCCCAATGTTCATTTCCATGTGTTCTATACCATTGATTTGTTCTAGCATGTTGCCATTCGTATTCAAATCGAACAGAAATTCTATTTTCAGTAAAAGACCATAAATGTTTTTTTAATTTATAATGAAGCTCTTTATTCCACTTATTAGATAAGAACTCTTCTACTGATTTTCTACCAGTAAAAAATTGATCTCTATTTCTCCAGCTTGTATCAATGGTATAAGCCATTGCAACTTTTTCTGGGTTTTTACTATTCCAAGCATCTTCTGCTGCTTGTACTTTTGCTTTTGCTGTTTCCTTATTAAAAGGTGGTGTTATTTTATTCATTTACTTTATATTATATACAGACAAGTCTGTTTTCATTATTATTGAATTATTTATTATCAGTTTTAAATTCTATTCTGCTAATTAGTCAGGATTCTTATGCAGGCACTTTTAGCTCTATTAATTGGCCAGTCTTTTTTTTGTATTTGAGATAGTATAATGGCTCCTTCAATTAAAATTAAAATTTCGTCGCCAATTTGTTCCGATTGCTCGTTATTGTATTTTCCTTCTTCTTTTATAAGGTCTTGAATCCAATCTCTAAACTCATTTTTATGTAAAACAGCTTGGTCCATTATTTTAGTTTGATCTTGAGGTAAATCAGCAATAATATTTTGCCATCCGCAACCTCTAAAATTTACTTCAGTTAACCATTCTGTTAAATAATCAAAACAACCTAGTACTTTAGATATCTCATGATTTTTTCTTTCAACACATTCATTAAGCTTTCCCATCCACATAATATGTCTTCCTTTCAAATAAGCCACAGCTATATCTTCTTTCGATCTAAAATGTTGATACATACTTGCTTTTGCTACACCTGCTTCTTCAATTATTTGGTTGATACCTGTTTGATTGTATCCTTGAAAATAAAACAAATTTGAAGCCGATTTAACAATTCGTTCTTTTACTCCTTCTTTTTTCATACAACAAACATATATAATTAATTTTATATACAGACCTGTCTGTTTTATTTTAACATTTATTTAACGTTTTATTTTAAAGGAAATACATTTGTATCAGTAGTAATTAATTCAAAAAAACTTATGGAAAATGATTAATAGAATCACTTTTCAGTTAGTTTAATTCAACAATAAAGTTCAAATGTAAAACCTTAAAATTGATCTTAAACCATTTGAACTTTATTTATCATTTATTTAACTATAAGTGAACATTACAGACTTAATATGTTGTCTGTAAAATTCTCATCACTTCTTGTTCCAAAAGGATCTATAACAATGTATTTTGGTAATTCTTTTACAATAATTTTAAGTGTTGTTTCTTCTTTATTGATTGTATTTGATTTATAATATAAAATTGAACTATTGTCTTTCACTTTTGATGGATGCGTAGTAAATACTCCAATTTTAATTGGTTCGTTAATCGCTATTTGTTTGATTTCTCCATTATCTTGAGTTTCAAAACGTTTTGCTTTTATTTTAACAGAAATCTCATAAGTTCCGTTTGCTAGTTCTTTATAAGAACTTTCTTCAATTCCTAAATCGTATGTGATTACTTTTTTAAGCCAATCATCAATTAAAATATGTTGTTCTTGTGATGTTATTTTATAAAGTTCTTCTAAAAATTCAATAGAATTGGCTTCTAACTTGTTAATGTTACGATGTTTGTCTGTTAAGGTTTTTAACACTTGATTTACTTTTTCTTCTCCTATCAAATCTCTTAATGCCAACATTACAGTCAAAGCTTTTCCATAAGATATATAGCTTTGACTTGTTACCATATAAACGGGTGGTTCAAGTTCGTTTGCAAAAGCTCTTCCTGTAAAATATCTACTTCTAGAGTTTTCACTCAACGTAAATAATGCTCTTTTTCCGTACATTTTCTCCATGACTACAGCTTCAGTATATTTTGCAAAACCTTCTATTAATAATGAACCTCCTGCTACAGGTTTAGCAGATAATGTATGTCCCCACCATTGATGCGCAACTTCATGAATTGTTCTTTTTGCAACTAAATCAAAAGTTTCTTCATTGCTTTGATCAGTCAAATACAATCTATCTTCTACCATAGATATCATCCCGGGATGTGCAAATCCACCAAAGGGCCAATGCGCAGGAATTTCTGCAATTCTAATATGATCAAAATTGTATGTCCCAAAGTTTTCTTGACAATAATCTAACGTTTGCTTTATACTGTTTTCAACATTAGCAATATTAAAATGGTGTTTTGCGTCGTAATATTGTTCTATTGAAATTCCTTTATGGACTGTTTTCTGAGTTTCATACTTTGCTGAGAAATAAGCAACTACTGGTAAAATTTTATCCTTTGATTTATAATGATAGTAAGTTCTTTCATTTTCAGACCACTCTTTAATTAAGCTGCCTGAGCTTAAAGCCGTTTGATCTTTATCTGTAGAAATAATTGTTTCAAATCTAATTTTTTCATTTTTAATGTCTTCAGAAACAATATGTGATGCCAAATTAAGGTCTTCAATTCTTTTAGGTAGATTTCTTTTTTTACGTTCAATACTATTAGTTATTTCTAACCCAGTACCATACCCTAAAACAGGTTCAAAACCTCTATGATTAATATAGCTTCCATTTTTTACAATAGAATTATCTTCATCATACACTTTTAATGACTTCTTTAATTCATACCTGAATTTTACAGAATCATTTGGCTGTAATGCTTTTTTGAACTGAAATAAATACGTACTAAACAGACTGTCATGTTCAACTAAATTTGCATTTTCTATGGCTATATTTTCTAACGGAATTCTTTCGTGAATAAAAACTACTGACAATGGTTTCTCACTTTTGTTTTTCAATATATAATTAGCTTTTACAGAATAACTACGCTCATTTGGATAAATTGCCACTTCTGTTTTTTTTGATGTAGTTATTGGTCTGTCTAAGTTTTCATATTGTTTAAATTTTCGTTCATAATTTGCTCTAAAATCTAAATTATCATTATTGGTTTCATAATCAGATACAATATTTACATTGTAAAAAACCAAACTTCCTGTTCCAATAAATAATAGTAAAAAAAAGATGAATGCTAATTTCTGTAATTTTGACCAACCAGATTTAAGTTGTTTTAATTTTACTGAAAAAGTTGCAACAATACCTCTATTCCAAATTTTAAAAGAAGCAATCACGAATAGCATACCTAATGCAAACCAATACACTGCTAAGTGATCAAATAAACTAGAAATCCCGTTGAATCCATCCATATTATTATAACCAACTCTTGGCATAAAACCAATACTCGTTAATGGATGCTCTAAACCAAGTATACCTGCTTTTAAACTTAGAATAACTATCAATCCAAAAATTCCCATTCCCATATATTTATGCTGAACCAAACTATGTACAAATAAGGCAATCATACAAAATATAGCCAGTTGTAATCCATAATGATAATATAAAGATGCATATAACCCAAATTCAAAATTTGTATATCCTAAACTAATTTGAAATGTTATAGACATTAAAATTCCAGTTGAAATTAAAATTATTGGTAATAGTAATAAAGTAGTAAATTTCGATAAAAAGAATACCCAATTCTTAACAGGTGTAGCATCAACAATACTATTAAAGTTTAGATTACGCTCTTTCCAAGCTATTTCAGCACTATAAAAAACAATTAATATTAAGCTAAATATTGTTAAAGGATTTACAATTAAATCTATCAATTGATTTGTGAAAGGATATACGCTTACACCATATTGACCACCACTAATAACAGTTGAATATAATTCTGAAAACACAATAAATAACCACATTAATAAAACAGCGATAAAAGGCAAGCTTCTAAAAACGCTTTTCAATTCGATTTTTAATAATGCTAAAAAAGCCTGACTTTGTGCTCTAAAATTGTAAAGTCCTTTTACTGGTTTATATGCTAATACTAATTGTTTTTTAATTGTTGTTTTCGATTCTTTTTTTACTTTTTTAGTGATTTTTCTGAATGAAAGTAATTTATACGTTCCCAATAAAAACCCAATGGAAATCAATCCCCATACAAGTCTATTTTTAAGAAACAATCCTGAAAAGGAAAGAAATTGCGTATTCTTTTGAAAAGGAGTCCAATATTGAGTTTGCTCAAAAAATGCAGCAATTCCGAACGGATCTGCAATTGCTGCCATTGCCATGCTTTCTGGAGAAGCCGGAACTGCTTGTGCCATTAATGGCGAATTTAAAAAGATAGAACTTACAAAATACAACATGTAAATAAATACTGCACTTACATACGTAGCGGTACTATTTTTAGTTAATGTACTAACAGAGAATATTATTGTTGAGCAGATAAAAATATTTGGGATTACGATATACAGCAAAGGTTGCATATACGTCATTAACTGAAAATCTGCGATTCTTTCTGTGTTTAAATTAGACGTGTTAATTCCCAAAAAATATCCAATAAGAAAAGGCGAAAATGCAAGAACACTAAAAATAAATGTTCCTAAAAAACGACTCCAAAAGTAGTGACTTTTTTTTATTGAAGAACTATAAATTAAACTCTCCATATTGTGCTGTTTGTCTCTAAGCATAGCGCTTATTGCAAAAAACATTGTTATAAATACACTTCCTAAGGTAAAAATACTTGTATAAAAATACACTTGATATACAGCGTTAAAATTAACACCTTTAGGAGCAAAACCTTGTCTACCAACAAATATTCCTAATGCTAAAAATAACACTGCAAATATTGGAAATGCTCTTTGTTTTAACTGATAAAAAACTTCGAATTGGATTAATTTTTTAAACATAACTTAGGCTGTTTTTACTGCTTGATTAAACAATGTTGCGAAATAATAATCTTCTAAATTTGGAGTAATCATATCAAATCCAACTTCTGGTTTTTGTTCTGAGATTACTCTAATTTGAGTTTCTCCCGAAACCAGTTTTGTAGAAATAACATCAAAAGCTTTTTTATAACTATCAACATCTGATTTGGGAATGATTTTTGTCCAAATCTTTCCTTCAATACTCGCTACTAATACTGTTGGATTACCTTCAGATATAATTTCACCATTAGCAAGTATTGCCATTTTAGGACATAAATTTCTTACATCTTCTACAATGTGAGTGGATAATACAACAATTACATTTTCTCCAATCTCACTTAATAAGTTTAAGAAACGGTTGCTTTCTTCTGGGTCTAAACCTGCAGTAGGTTCATCAACAATTATTAATTGTGGATTTGCTAATAAAGCTTGTGCAATTCCAAAACGTTGACGCATTCCTCCTGAAAATGTATAAACAGCTTTTTTCCTGTGTTGATATAAGTTTACCTGTTGCAATAAAGCTGTCACTTGTTCTTTACGTTCATTTTTATCTAAAATTCCTTTCAGAATTGCTAAGTGATTTAGTAGTTTTTCAGCAGAAATTTTTGGGTACACTCCAAATTCTTGAGGTAAATAACCCAAATTCTCCCTTACGTATTGAGGGTTAGAAGCAATATCAACTTCGTTAAAAGTTATGCTTCCTTCACTGGGTTCCTGTAAGGAAGCAATGGTTCGCATTAGAGAAGATTTTCCAGCACCATTGGCACCTAATAATCCAAACATACCGTTTGTGATTTTTATAGATATATTGTTTATAGCTTTTACACCATTTGGATAGGTTTTGGTTAGGTTATTAATTTGTAAGGTATTCATCTTTATTGTTTTATTTGATTAATTGATTTTATTTGAAGCGTCTTTTGATATTCCATTTATACCCAATTGTATTTTGATTTATGCGTGTGTTTGAATTACTGTATACTGCTCTCATAATTGTTATTTTTAATATTTAAGGCAAACATATACGGATAGTTTTGGTAACTAAAAATAATATGACAAAGTGGATGAAAATTGAGTTATATTATTCTTTAACGTCCATAAATTGAGTCCATACAAAAAAAGAGTTGGTTCATATCAATTATCATAGTGTATGTACAATTAGTTGCGCAGACCGGATAACATATTTACTTTTGAAGTATGATTCAGTTTTTAAAAAAATACAAAGCGTTTATATTTGGGGGTGTTATTATTGTGCCAATATTCTACTTGCTAAATTATATTGGGTTTATTATTCTTCCAAAAAACAGGTCTTACGAAATTATTATTTACGCCATTTTTTGGGGCTTGGTAATTGCTTTGCCTATTCATAATTTTACTTATTTGAAAAGTAAAAGAAAGACTGTATTTAGAGTTCTTAGCTTAATTGTGCTGTTTTTTATTGCTTTAATTATTGATTCAATAATGAAAATGCCAGATAACCCAATTACATTTATACTTTTAATGGGTTTTTGGTTTGGTTTTTCTTATGTGTTGATTCCTGTATTCATAAAAAAATATTGGAAATTAATTACCTTTTTTTATGCACCTTTATTTCTCTATTTCATTTATTTACGATTATTTTCAGGAGATTTAGAAGCTTATCTAAAAATTAAGGAAGACTTTCCTTTTTATATATTCTTTTTGCCCATTCCTATTTTATTTTTTATTTGGGTTTTTGAGCAATGGAAATGGTTGCAAAATTTAAAAGCAGAAAAATCTAAAGCTGAATTGTTATTACTAAGAACACAGATAAATCCACATTTTTTCTTCAATACGTTAAACAATCTATATGCGTTAACAGTTAAAAACTCTAAACAAGCACCAGATGTTATTTTAAAACTATCAGATATGATGCGTTATACTATATATGAAGGAGAAAAAGATACAGTAAAGATTGGAGATGAAATAGATTATTTAAACAACTATATAGAACTCCATAAAATTCGTTATAAAAAATCAGTAGAGATTATTTTTAACCATGAAATAGATACAAGTTTACCAGTAACTCCTTTATTATTCATTATTTTATTAGAAAATGCATTTAAACACGGAATTGAAACTCTTACAGAAAATGCTTTTATTCACATTAATTTGTATGAAGATAAAGATGCTATTAATTTTATAATTGAAAATAATTTTGATCAGAAAGAAGTACAAACAACAAACGGAATTGGATTGCAAAACCTTAAACGAAGATTGTCTTTATTGTACAATCAAAAACATGAACTAGTTGTTTCCATAACCAACAAAATTTATAAAACAACTTTAAAAATTTCGAAACATGCTTAAATATATAATTATTGATGATGAGCCTTTAGCACATGAAATTATTGAAGAATTTTGTAGTATGTTACCTCATTTACAATTAGAAAAGAATTGTTACAATGCTATTGAAGCATTAAAGTTTCTAAATGCAAACACTATAGATTTTATGTTTTTAGATATTAATATGCCTAAACTTAGAGGTTTAGATTTTTTAAAAACACTAACTACTCCACCAAAAACTATTATAACTACAGCATATAAAGAACATGCAATAGAGGGTTTTGAGCTAAACGTTGTTGATTATATTTTAAAGCCTTTTAGCTTTAATCGTTTGGTTAAAGCTGTAAATAAAGTTTCAGATTCACAGACAACAAAAACCATCGTTAAAGAAGTTTCAAACTCATCAGATAATTCTACCCGATTTTTTGTAAAAGGCGATAAAAAACATCATCAAATTGATTTGAATGATTTGCTATATATAGAAGCCTACGGAAACTACACCAAACTATTTTTAAAAAATGAAATGATTGTAAGTCATGAAAAAATATCTTACTATGAAGGTTTATTAAATGCTTCTAACTTTTTACGTGTTCACAAATCATTTATTGTTGCTATTGATAAAATAAAATTCGTAGAAGGCAATCGTATCTTAATTAATGAACATAAAATTCCAATTGGCCAAACTTATAAAAATAATATAAACAAACTTTATAATTAATAAATTTATTCCGTACATTTTTACTCATTAATTAATTTATAAAAATTGCTTTATCTATAAGGCCGTTTTGAAAACTTATATTTTTTTCTATTTAGGTAGTAAGCAGAAAATAAAATATTGAAAATAAACCCTATTAATAAATATAATTGATTGATAGTTATAGTCTAAACAAGACTCAAATATTACGTTTAAGAAAAGTAGTTGCTTATTATTAAATAACTTAAAATATGTAGCATAGGTCTTAGAAAAAAAATTCACTTTTTATTGCAAGTCCAATGTTATTAAAGTAGCCAATGCTTGACATCACATAAACCCTCATATATATGTACTTGACAGATATAGATTTATTATTGCATAATGAAATAGAGCACTTAATATTGTAACAATCGCTAAGAAAATAAAAATCGTTTGCCAAATATATTTTCGTTCTGTTTTTTTTCTTCATATTTTGTCCTATTAGATAAATAATTAAATATTACTTGTATTGATATTTATAAATAACAGAAGGAGCTCCAACATGGATTTCTTGCATTTTTATTGGATAATTTTGTGAGTCATATTCATAAGTTTTCTCCAATAAATTAAAGAAACAAGAAGTACATATTTTATCCTGTATTAAAATTGGATTATTCTTTAAATATGGAAATCTAAATTGGTCAAATCCAAAAAACACATCAATTCCCATAAAAACTGAATCAGAAAAAAATTAACAAATTGTTCTACATATGAAGATTGTAATTGTCCGTAAAACGGATTTTGATATGACATAAGTAATTTCATAGTCTTCTAAAAGCGTATCTGCTATACCAAAACCTTTTGCAATCGTTAAATTTCCATTAGCATCATATTCAAAAGTTGAAAACCCATTTTCACAATTGATTTTTGTTACCAAACCATCAACATTAGTTTCTAAAATAATTATTGTATTTGCTTTTGTATTAATAACTCCCGAAACTATAATCTTATTTTCATTGTAAGTTAAAGTATAATTATGCAAATAAGAATTTGTAGTTGAGTATGTTTTTAACCTATTTAAATCATCGTATTCTAAACTATATTTTAAATTGTTTTCATTATTATCTACTTTAATTAATTTATTGTTGCAATAAGTATAGTTTAAAAGTGTATTCATTTTTTTGTGTTAACAAATTATAATCATCGTAAGAATATTCATAAATTCTGATAGTTGGTAAGTTTCCAGGATGTGTAGTTGTTAATTTTGTTAAGAATCGATCAATTTGAATTGCATAATTTTCACCTAAGCAAGTTTCTTCTATTTCTGATTCATTATTTGTACAAGAAATAAACAGCATTGATATTAATTATGAACGTTTTTATTAATAGTTGTAATTTTTTCATTTACTTAATTTGTTTTTAGAATTCATTTTTTTGTTAGTAGCTTTTGTTTAAATTATTAAAATTAATAATCCATATTAACCAACTATATTTTTACAAAATATTTATTATTTAATAAATAATAGTCCTATATACAAAGTAAATAAAAAAACCTAACGATGGTTTTCATTTTCAAAATATTCTATTTCTATATTAAGGGGATTATTTGATTTCTCACTTATTAAATTATAAAGAATATCATGCCTTTTTTTATTCCTTTTATAACTAGCTATTCCTTGACTAGCAGCAGCGATATAAAGTTTTTTATCTAGAGATACTGAGGATAAAGAATTAACTTTTTTTCATCATCTCTTCATCCCACCAAATACTTGTGTCTATAGATATGTAAGCATCAAATATGCTATTCTCATCTATATATGAATTTAATGTGAGTAGCCCTCCTAAAGAATGGCCTATAAGTGTTTTTGAAGGTTCAGTCCTAAAGTTTTTATCAACATAAGACACGAGTTCTTTTTCAATAAAATCTAAGAAATTTCTTCCTCCACCCATAATATTGAGACGTTCAGCCTATAATTTTGTGACCGTAAAATCTAGTTCTCAGTCAACATTTTCTATAGCTATAACAATACTTTCTGGTATTAAATGATTTCGGTTTCTATCTGAGCTCATAAAATGGATTATTTCTGAGGTTATTTTGAAATGAGTTTTTCCATCCAATAATATTATAATTGGATACTTCTTTTCTACTGCAGATGAATCATAGTACGGTACAGGTAAACCTATCAAACAAGCTCTTTCTTCATCTAAAATACTAGATTTAATAATGAACTTTTTTCTGTTTTATTCTGACTGAATGTGATTTGTATACTAAAAAGAAGAAAAGATAAAACGGTAATTGATAAAATTTTTATTTTTAATAATTATGATCCAAAAGTAGAATGAAAGTTAGATCAATCCATTAACAAATGATAAAAAGCAATTAATTTAATTAATATCTTTGCGAAGTCTACTTAAAAAACGTTTGTTATTTCTAAATTAAGATGCAATATCTGTGTGTGGAATAAGATTTTCTAATAGTTGGTTTTTCTTACGAAACGCTATTAATCTTTCCTTTGCTGTTAAGGACGCAAGCCCGATTTCTTTTTCAACTTTTTGATTTAAGTTCATATTGAAGAACCGTATTCCCAAAATGTCGGATTTCAACATTTACAATCATTAATTTTTTAAATTATTTGGCATTCATTGACACCAATTCTATCTTAGTTAACGCTCTTAAATTTAGATTAGAAATGTTTTTTGAGGTTCTAATCGATTGAGGTGATAAAATATTGTTTTCAGTGAATAGTGATATAGTAATTTCGTCACCATCTAGACTCATTAAGTAGCTTTTACAAATTCCATTTAGAATAAAATACTCTTTTTTCATTTCGTTTCTTAGTTTGAATAAAAATTTCTCCTTTTTCAAAAGTTTCAAACTTTAGTAAACTAACAATTTTTAAATGATTCATTAGATATTGGAAAAATCCCATCAATTATATTTTTTACTTTCTTATTCACAGTATTGTTTTATTTGCTTGCAGTTAGTGATTTGGACTTAGAACAAAAAGTCCAGTGCAAAGTAACTCTAAAATCTTCGACATAAAAAAGTGCTTAAAGATATTTCTCTAAGCACTCGTTTTACTACTGTTCCATTGACATATCAATGTCTTGGTACCTCGAGCGGGAATCGAACCCGCACGTCCTAAGACACTGGATTTTGAATCCAGCGCGTCTACCAGTTCCGCCATCGAGGCAAATTATAATTGGTGTGCAAATTTAATAATATTTTTTATCTAAATGGTAAAAACTTCGCTAAGTTATACTGTAACCTATTTAAATAATTTTAAATTTGTACTCAACAAACAACAACACATAACAATTCAACTAATTAACACAACTAAAAAAAATGGAGCGCCCTTATTTAGAACCTAAAATTTTTGCTTGCTCACAAAGCAAAGAGTTAGCTAAAAACATTGCCAAACACTATGGCTCAACACTAGGAAATGTGGTGGTAACTAAATTTAGTGATGGTGAGTTTCAACCCGCCTTTGCAGAATCGGTTAGAGGAAGACGAGTATTTATAATTGGATCTACTTTCCCATCAGCCGATAATTTAATGGAAATGTTATTAATGTTAGATGCTGCAAAAAGAGCGTCGGCAAGACATATCACTGCTGTAATTCCTTATTTTGGTTGGGCAAGACAAGATCGTAAAGATCAACCTCGCGTTGCTATTGGCGCTAAATTAGTAGCCAACTTATTGCAAACCGCTGGAGCAACAAGAATTATGACTATGGATTTGCATGCTGATCAAATTCAAGGATTTTTTGAAAACCTGTTGATCATTTATTTGCTTCTACAATATTTTTACCATACATCAACAAACTAAATTTAGAAAATTTAACCGTTGCATCACCAGATATGGGTGGTTCAAAACGTGCATATGCATATTCTAAATTTTTAGAAAGTGAAGTGGTTATTTGTTACAAACAACGTTTAAAAGCAAATATAATTTCTACTATGGAACTAATTGGTGAAGTTAAAGATCGTCATGTAATTTTAGTTGATGATATGATTGACACCGGAGGAACACTAGCTAAAGCTGCTGATTTAATGATGGAAAAAGGAGCACTAAGTGTACGTGCTATTTGTACACATCCAATACTTTCTGGTGAAGCTTATGAACGAATTGAAAATTCAAAATTACTGGAATTAATAGTTTCAGATACAATTCCTTTAAAAAGAGAAAGTTCTAAAATAAAAGTTGTAACTTGCGCGCCTTTGTTTGCAGATGTGATGCATAAAGTACAAGACAATACATCAATAAGCGGACAATTTTTAATGTAAATAATTAAATAAATATATAAATAAATGCAATCAATTACAATCAAAGGATCTCAAAGAGAAAGCGTAGGTAAAGTAGCTACTAAAGCCTTACGTAATGCTGGAAAGGTACCTTGCGTATTATACGGAGGGGATAAACCATTACACTTTTCAGCGGATGAAGCTTCATTCAAAAAATTAGTGTATACAGCAAACGTTTATACTGCTACGATTGAATTAGAAGGAACAACTGTAAATGCAATTTTACAAGACATTCAGTTTCACCCTGTGACCGACAAAATTTTACACATTGATTTTTACCAATTATTTGATGATAAAGAGGTAACTATGAATATTCCTGTAAGATTAGTTGGATCATCTCCAGGTGTAATTAATGGTGGTTCTTTAAGTTTTGCAAAACGTAAATTAAGCGTTAGAGCATTACCTGCTAATTTACCAGATTTTATTAATGCTGATATTTCTAAACTTAAAATTGGAAACAAAGTAGTTGTTTCTGAATTAGCAAATGATAAATTTTCTATTCTACACCCAGAAAACACGGTTGTTGTTCAAGTTAGAACTGCTCGTGCTGCTATTGTAGAAGATGAAGAAGAAGAAGGTGAAGAAGGTGAAGAAGGAGCTACAGAAGCTAGTGAAGAAGCTGCTGCAGAATAATTCATTCTTATATAAAACAATAAAAGCGTTGCATTTTGCAACGCTTTTTCTTTTTAGTACTTTTGCTAAA
>JGI24025J20009_10002481_pt1 | contig 13241 bp, 13 predicted proteins | sample Cruoilmetagenom3_FD_20009 | JGI IMG/M metagenome (IMG submission 20009)
GGTAAAATCGATAACAGTAGGCAGTGGGAGCTTCAGATATATTTACAAAATATATAAAAATATCAGTAGCCTCTATTAGGGGTCCAATGTGACAATGTAGAATCAAAACCAACAACTGTTTATACTGGTATGGCTTTAAGTAAATCAATAGCAAGAGCGCTTATGTTTTGACAGGCCATACATTGATTGGGTTGCTTGATATTGTTTTCCACTGCATCTTTGAAAGTCAAGTTTAAGGAGCGGCAATATAAATTGATCTATCCATGGCTGAAAAGTCGTGGCCCCATTGGGTAGTGCCCCTTCAAGAGGTTGGTGTTTTTTCAGAAATACGATGCCGAGGACGGTTTTAGGCAGAAGCATCTTCAATCGAGATCATCAACAAAAACGTTATCTAATGATCGCTTTAAGGATTCGCCCATAAAACATCAACCAAACTCAAGATCTCTACCCATCAGACGGGTAGTGAACAACCATCAGGACTTCGCGCCTTCGCGCCTTCGCGTGAGTCAAAATGTAGGGGGGGCACGCGAAGACGCCATTCTCCATGAGATGGAAAACTTTCTGCCAGAATTCTAGGACGGCCTCTGTACAATTAAAACCCGACGTGAAATTGTAACCATATCCCAACCCGAAACCCCTGCCTTTATTTCCCCCCACAGAACCACCGCCGTGGATCGAGTGCCTTGCGATACCGGCGGATCACCTCCCGTCCTATGATCATCCCGCCGATCCAGAAGGAAACCTCGCCAAAAATTATCAGCAGAGCGGATAGGGTAACTTTTCCTTCGGTGGAGAAAGAAGTCATGGGAACCAGCAGAAGCCCGGCGTATAGAAGACAAGAGATAACTACCAGCCCCAGCCCCATCCATCGTTTCCAGGGCGCCTGGATACGTTCGTATTCACGCACGTAGCTACTCCATCCCCCTCAACCCCTCCAGCGCCCCGTCCACCCGACCCCGCATCTCCGCAACCAGGCGCTCGTTCTCCGCAACCCGACGCGCCCGCTCCCCCAGCATACGCGCCGTCTCGGCAGGCGCAGGTCCGCCAGGCCTGTCCCTGAGGGCCACGTTCTTTTTGGGGTCTAGCGCATCTTTCAGCATCCCTGTGCTGAAACCCATATCGCTCGGCCTTATCCCGGCGATCTTCTCCGCGGCCGAGTCCAGGTCCTCCATGGAGGGAGTCTCGCCCGAGGCGGCCAGGGCGCCCACGATCTGGTGAGCTGTTCGAAAGGGCGTCTTGGTCACCCTGACCAGAGAGTCCGCCAGCTCGGTGGCCGTGGAGAAACCGACACCGGCGCCGGCCTCCAGTCGGTCGGTCTCGAACCTGGCCGAGGAGATACACCCGTTCATTATCCTGACGGCACCTCTGGTCAGAGAGAGGCTCTGCCATAGATGAGGCGTTACCTCCTGGAGGTCCCGGTTATAGCTGAGAGGCAAAGCCTTGCAGATCGTAAGAGCGGCCATCAGGTTTCCCACGATTGATCCCGTCTTCCCCCGGACCAACTCCGCGGTATCAGGATTCTTCTTCTGAGGCATGATGGAACTCGTGGATGCGAAGAGATCGTTCAGCTCAATGTACCCGAACTCCGATGTGCTCCATAAGATCAGCTCCTCGGCCATCCTGCTCAGATCGATCATGAGTATGGAGAGATCGGCCAGAACCTCCAGGACGAAATCCCTGGTGGACACCGCATCCATGCTGTTTTCCACCAGACCCTCGAAGCCGAGAAGCTCGGCCGTCCGGTCCCGGTCGATCTCGAACCCGGTCGACGCAAAGGCAGCCGCGCCCAGGGGACTCTTGTTCACCCGGGGATAGCTGTCCCCGAGCCGTTCTCCGTCCCGGAAGAGGGCATCGGCATGGGCCAGGAGGTGATGGGCCAAAGTGGTGGGCTGGGCATGCTGGAGATGGGTGAACCCGGGAACGATCGTCTCGGTATGATCCTCGGCAAGGTCCAGCAGGGTCTTCGTCAGGGAGTTCAGCTCCACCATCAAGGACAGCATCATATCTCTCAAGACTATCCTGATGCAGGTGGCCACCTCGTCGTTCCTGGACCTGCCGGTGTGCATCCTGCCCCCAACCTCGCCGATCCTGGAGATCAGGTCGGCCTCGATCGCCTCGTGGACATCCTCACCCTCGCCCAGCTCTGATTCTGATATTCTGTCCAGGGCTGCGATAATCCTGGTCCCCTCCTCGGGTGATATCAGACCCTGCTCTTTGAGCATCACCACATGGGCTCTGTCCACCAACAGGTCGGCCTCGAAGATCCACCGGTCCGCCTCCCGGGAGGATATGAACTCTAAGACGTCCTCTGAGATCTCGCCCAGCCTCTCTCCTCGCAACAACATGGTCTCAGCTCAGCTCGTGTACTCCGAATTGATCTTCACGTAATCGTAGCTCAGGTCGCAGCCAAAAGACCTGGCCTCGCCCTGCCCCAGCCCCAGGTCCAGCCGGATCTCTAAATCATCGCTCTTCATGACCTTCTCCGCCTGGTCCAAGACCAAGACCCCCTCCACGATCCTGCCCCGGTCCACCAGGGTCACCTCCTCGGCGGGGCTACCGATGGAAAGGGTGATCAAGTCAGGATCCAGCTCCGCTCCGGAACGGCCCAGGGCAGCCACGATCCTCCCCCAGTTGGGGTCCTGCCCGAATAGGGCGGTCTTGACCAGGCTGCTTCCCATGATGGTCTTGGCCGCCGCTTTGGCATCTTCCCGGCAGACCGCCCCGGTAACCACGGTCACAACGCCCTTGGTAGCCCCCTCGCCGTCCCTGGCTATCATCTTGGCAAGCTCGGTGCAGACGCGGCTCAGAGCTTCCTTGAAGGCTTCCGGCTCGCATCTCGATTGGCCGGTAGCGGTGATCAATACCATGTCGTTGGTGCTGGTGTCCCCGTCCACGATCAGCATGTTGAAGCTATCATCCACCGCCTCCGCCAGACACTCTTTCAGCACATCGGATGTCAGGTCTGCGTCCGTATACAGGAAAGACAGCATGGTGGCCATCTGAGGTTCTATCATGCCCGCGCCCTTGGCGATCCCAGCGATCCTGAACCCGTCGTGCTCGAAGGCCACCTCTTTTGCCAGGGTATCGGTGGTCATGATAGCCCTGGCCGCATCCTCACTGGCCCCGGGGCTGGACCGCAGATCGGCCTTCATATCTTCGAGCATCTCGGCCATCTGCTCCAGGTCCAGGTACCGGCCGATCACCCCCGTGGAGGCCACCCCGATCTCATCGGGAGCACAGCCCAGGTGACCGGCCAGAAGATCTGCCATCTTCTCGGCATCTTGGATCCCCCTGGTTCCCGTGTAGGCGTTGGCACAGCCGCTGTTGACGATTACGCCCTTCAACCGGCCACCGGCCAGGTTCTTCTCGCTGACGTCCAGAGGGGCGGCCCGGATCTTGTTCGTCGTGAAGACTCCTGCGGCAGCGCCTTCGGCGGCGATGATGGCCAGACCGTACCCTTCCTCCTTCCTCAGACCGCAGGCTCTGACGCCCGAAACCGCGCAGATCCCGCCGTCAATCCGCTTCAACCTCAGAAACCTCCATGCCAAGACCGACTATTATGTCTCCTCTGGTTACGATCCCTACGAGTCTTCCGCCCTCTACCACGGGAAGACGGTTGATCCGGTGACTGACCATGACCTCTGCCGCTTCTTCTACAGCGTCCTCGGGACCAATAGTATGGACCTTCTTGGTCATGACCTCCGAGACCCTGGTCTGAGCTAGATCTCCTGCGCCGGACCGCATCTTCTCCCAGCGTATGAGGTCCCTTATGGGCACCTCCAGGACCTCCAGAGGGCTGGGCAGCCAGAGGCCGCTCTCTTCCTCTACGGATAAGAGCTTCAGCAGGTCCGACTCGGAGACCACGCCCACCACCTTCTCGCCATCTAGAACGGGCATCCCGCTGATCTGGTTTCTTCTCAGCAATCTCGCGGCGTCGCTCACCAGATCTCTGGACTGACAGACAACCGTTTCCGGGTTCATTACGTCCCTGATCTTCATAACTATCCACCACGATCGATTTGTAAACCTTGTATATATAGATCCATCTCTAAGTATTCAGGGTGCGCAGCCGGGGAACCATAGCCCGGCCGTCTCATCCAGCCCCGTTATCAGGTTCATGTTCTGGATGGCCTGTCCCGAGGCGCCCTTTACGAGGTTGTCGATGGCCGAGAGCGCCACGATCCTCTCCCCGGATTTGTCGATCTCGAAACTCATGTCGCAGAAGTTGGAGCCTCTCACCCCACCCAGGGATGGAACATCGCGGACCATCCTCACAAAAGGCGCGTCCTTGTAGAACGCCTCGTAGAGACCGGCGATCTCCAGCGCGTCGGGGATGTCGCCCACGAACTCATCCTTGACAAAGACGTGAGCAGTGGTGAGGATCCCCCTTATGGCGGGCACCACATGAGGCGTGAAGCTGATCTTGACCTCCGGCGATAGCCTCCTGAGTTCCTGTACCATCTCGGGAACGTGCCGGTGACTGGTGAGCTTGTAGCCCTTCACGTTCTCTGCCAGGTTGGGATAATGGCTGGTGTCCGAAGGAGCGATCCCCGCGCCGGAGATCCCAGACTTGGAGTCGAATACTATCCTTTGGACCAGGCCGGCCTCGACCAAAGGGGCCACCGAGAGGATGGCTCCGGTAGGGAAGCATCCTGGGTTGGCCACCAGGTCTGCGTCCTTCACCTCGGGATGGAGCTCAGGCAGACCGAAGACCGCCTCTATGAAGGCCTTGTGCCTGATCTTGTAGGTCTCCTCGAAGACATCGAGGGGAAGTCGGTAGTCGGCGCTGAGGTCCACCACCTTGGCACCGGCATCGAGAAGGTCGGGCACCCAGTCCATGGCCGTGCCATGAGGCACGGCGGTGAATACCACATCGCATCGCCCGGCGATCTCCTCTACCGAAGGCGATTCGAAGGAGAGTGAAGTAATTTTGCGCAGATGGGGGTGGACCGCGTCCACCGGCGTTCCTGCCAGCCTCCGCGATGTGATGCAAACCGCCTCTGCCTCAGGATGAAAGCTCAATAGGCGTAGCAGCTCGCCGCCGGTGTAACCAGATCCGCCGATTACGCCAATTCTGATCATGGGATCCAATCACAACAGGCTGGTATAAAGCCACTTCCTTCGCCCCAGCATATCCGAGACTCTCAGTTCTTGCCGCAGATCCTGGCTCCTGCAAAGGCCAGGTCCGTGGCCACCCTCTCGATCCGTTTTTTCTCCTCCAGACAGGCGAGCCAGCTCTCGGGCAGCCAGCCCGTGCCCTGCGACGCCCCCACGAGGGCTCCGGCCATGGAGGCGATAGAATCTGTGTCCCCGCCACCGGTGGCGGCGTTGACCAGAGCATCCACCGGCTCGAAGTTGAGGTAGCAGTAGAATGCGGCGGGCACGGTCTCCAGAGTCATGGGAGATGTGCCGATCTCCTCCAGTGCATCTTGAGGCACCAGGTCCTGGAACTCCATTACCATCGAGAGGCGGTACGAGAACTCGCGGTCTATTCGCCTGGAGAAATAGGCAGCCATCTCTACCACCTTTTGAGGGGTGAAGCCGAGGAAGGAGAGAGCCACCCCCACGGCCATTGCCACCGATCCTGCCCTGGCTGCGGGAGAGCTATGGGTGGGAAGACTCTGCAGATCGGCGTACCTGGCCACCATGTCCAGGTCGCAGTGGTAGACCAACCCGATGGGTGCTGTCCTCATGGCCGACCCACAGGTGGGAACCGCCACGCCCGATTTCTTCCAGGAGACGTCTGCCAGCATCTTCTCGATGGCCGCCCTGGTGGCCAGGCCCATGCCCCGGTTGAGCGATGGATCTTCGATCCAAGACCGCCCCCAGTCCATCAGCCTGGAGACGAAGGTCTCTATGTCGAAGTAGCCCACCTCGATTATGGATTCTGCCAACAGCAGGGTCTCCTCGGTATCATCGGTGAACTGGCCGCGCATCAGGTCGCAGTGGAAATGGTCCGAAGAGGGTTCGATCATTACCCTGACCTCGCCCACGCACTCGCGGATCTGATCGGCGGTCAACCCCTCGACGGGCATGCCCAGGGCGTCGCCTGCCGCCACGCCCAGCAAGCAGCCCCGGTACCGGTCCACCGGGTCTCCGGTCATGGTACGGGATGAGCGATCCTATGACTAATAACCGTCGGGAGACGGATAGGGATGATTCGGGACCAAATCATCGAGATCATATCTGGACGGTTCTTTCCGGTGCGTCTCGTTTATGATCCATGGGGGAGGATAATCCCACCACAAGGATCCGAGAACGACCGCGATTTGAAGGATGTCGAAGAAGATGATATGCCACTTTGCCCTCGCCATGATATTCCTGATGGCCCTCACCACGAGCTGCCTTCAGGGCGCGCCCGTCGTCCCCGTTTATGGCTACAATGTCGTCGAGACCTTTCCCCATGACCCGTCGGCTTTCACCCAGGGATTGGTCTTCCACGACGGTTATTTGTACGAAGGAACTGGCCTGTACGGTCGCTCGAGCCTGCGCCAGGTGGACCTGGAGACGGGCGAGGTCCTGAGACGTTGCCAGCTGCCGGACCACTACTTCGGTGAGGGGGTGACATTCTGGGATGACAGACTGGTCCAGCTGACCTGGAAGGCGAACCTGGGCTTCGTCCGGGGGATAGAGAACTTCACCCTGGTGAGGACGTTCACCTACTCCACACATGGCTGGGGACTCACCCATGACGGCGAGCACCTAATCATGAGCGACGGGTCTTCTGTCTTGTATCTCTTAGACCCACAGACCTTCGAGCCGGCGGGACAGATCCGGGTCCACTACAATGGTGTTCCCGTCGACAATCTGAACGAGCTGGAGTACATAAACGGCCGGATATTCGCCAACGTCTGGAAGAGTGACCGTATCGCCATAATCTCGCCGGGAACGGGCACGGTAGCAGGATGGATCGACCTGACCGGTCTCCTGAACGATGAGGAACACGCGCGTGCGGGCGTCCTTAACGGCATCGCCTACGATCCGGCAAACGATCGGATCTTGGTAACGGGGAAGCTGTGGCCCAAAACATTTCATATAGAACTGGTGGTCGAGAGATGAGACTAGGTGTTACGGTCGAAGACGTGAATGTTACTACGAGGTGCTACAGCAGTACCTTTAAATAGCTCGGATACCCCTACTGATGAGCAAAGAGGTTTTGAGATGGTAACAGGCACAGTAAAGTTCTTTAACAGGACTAAGCACTTCGGGTTTATAGCAGGGGACGACGGGCAGGACTACTTTGTTCATGAGACAGGACTGAAGCCGAGCGTCTCCATCGACGAGGGAGACAAGGTCACCTTCGATGCAATAGAAGACGATAGAGGTCCCAAGGCTGAAAACGTAGATAAAACATAGTTAAACCCTACATCCGCAGACCGGACCAGTTCCGGTCGTATCTTACGCTTTTGATTGTATATAATGTACAACATTATATACTCAGAGTAAATAAAGTATAACTTTATGTGCTCAAGTAAATGTGAGCGTAAGCTAACATTTTATTGTTTTAGTTTATTTCCATAAGGTGCCATGAGTATCTTCCACATTTCCAAGATCGCCGGTGAATTCGATCTAAAAGAGAGACAGGTTCGGGCCGTTGTCGAGCTGCTGGACGAGGGAGCAACGGTACCATTCATCGCCCGGTACAGAAAGGAGGTTACTGGGAGCCTGGACGAGGTGGCCATCACCACCGTCCAGGAGCGCATGGCCCGTCTCAGGGATCTGGATAAGAGGCGGGCCTCGATTCTGAGATCCTTGAGAGAACGCGGACAGCTCACCACCGACCTCCGGCAGAAGATCCTGGCAGCAGAGACTCTCTCCGCACTGGAGGACGTATACCTGCCCTATAGACCCAAGCGTCGCACCAGGGCGACCATGGCCCGGGAGCGAGGGCTGGAGCCACTGGCCAGGAGGATCTTCGACCAGGATGGCGCAGATCCCGTAGAAGAGGCAGCGGTCTTCATCGATCCGGATAAGGATGTCCCCTCGGTCGAGGAGGCGCTCGCCGGTGCCCGGGATATCATGGCAGAATGGATCAACGAAGACGCAGATGCACGGGCCCGGATGCGAGACCTCTTCGGGACAGAAGGAGTCCTGAGGTCGAAGGCAGCCACCGGCAAGGAAGAAGAAGGCGCCAAGTACAAAGACTACTTCGATTGGTCTGAACCCCTCTCCAAGGCCCCATCTCATAGGATCCTGGCGATGATGCGAGGGGATGCGGAGGGTTCCCTGAAGATCCACATCTTGCCGCAGGAAGAACAAGCACTGGCCATCCTCGGATCGATCTTCGTCCATGGGACCGGCCCGGCGTCCCGGCAGGTCGAGGCGGCGGTCCAGGACGGCTACAAGAGACTTCTGGTGCCATTGATGGAGAGGGAATGCCTATCGGCGGCCAAAACGGAGGCCGACCGGAAGGCGATCGCCGTATTTGCGGAAAACCTCCGCCAGCTCCTCCTCGAGCCGTCGTTGGGCCAGAAGAACGTTCTGGCCATCGACCCCGGGTTCAGGACGGGTTGCAAGGTGGTCGCCCTGGACCGACAGGGAAAGCTCGTACAGAGCGATACGATATATCCTCACGAGCCGCAGAACCGGACCGCCGAATCTGCAAAGAATATCCTGGAACTCTGCGAACGCTTCGAGATCGAGGTCATAGCGGTGGGGAACGGGACCGCGGGCCGGGAGACGGTCTCGTTCCTCAACGGGCTGGAGCTTCCCGGGAAGATCCCGGTGGTGATGGTGGACGAGTCTGGCGCATCGGTCTACTCTGCATCGAGTTCCGCCAGAGACGAGTTCCCCGATCAGGATATCACCGTTCGTGGTTCCGTCTCGATAGGCAGGCGGCTTATGGATCCCCTGGCCGAGCTCGTCAAGGTCGATCCTGGGTCTCTGGGCATTGGTCAGTACCAGCACGACGTAGACCAGGCCGCCCTCAAGAGCAAGCTGGAGGACGTGGTCAGAAGCTGCGTCAATCTGGTGGGCGTGGACGTGAACACCGCCAGCAAAGAGCTTTTGACCTACGTCTCCGGCCTGGGGCCGAGGCTTGCAGAGTTCATCGTCCGCTACCGAGACGACCACGGCTCTTTCGGGCGAAGAGAAGATCTGAGAAAGGTGCCCCGCCTGGGTCCCAAGGCATTTCAGCAGGCGGCCGGCTTTCTGCGGATACGGGACGGGTCGAACCCCCTCGACGCCTCCGCAGTCCATCCTGAGAGCTACGCGATCGTGGACGCCATGGCCCGAGATCTGGGGTCCTCTGTCCAGGAACTGATGGACGACTGTGGTCTGCAGAATAAGATAGACCTTCAGAATTACGTTACCGATCGGGTGGGCATGCCCACGTTGGAGGATATCCTCTCGGAGCTGGAGAAACCCGGCCGTGATCCTCGCCAGGAGTTCGAGGTCTTCAGCTTCGCAGAAGAGGTGGTGGATATGGAAGACCTGGAGCGGGGGATGACGCTTCCTGGTGTCGTGACCAACGTAACCGCCTTCGGCGCCTTCGTCGATGTCGGGGTCCACCAGGACGGACTGGTGCACATAAGCCAGCTCGCGGACCGGTTCGTGCGAGACCCGGCCGAGGTGGTGAAGGTCCACCAGAAGGTGATGGTGACGGTGCTGGACGTGGACCTTGATCGGAAGCGGATATCGTTATCGATGAAGAAGAAACATTTTTAAATTGAAACGTCTTTGATTATCGTGTACCGTATTTGGCCAGAAGGTGAGTATCTACATGAATGTTAGGAACCCTTTGACAGGGATGCTGGCGTTGGTCATCCTCTTAATTGCAGGGATGATCCCCGCCTCCGCGGTTCAGGATACGACATATCTCGATGTCGGAGCCGGAGACGAATTTGCGATCTGTCTGGATTCAAATCCGTCGACCGGTTATGAGTGGAGGGCGGATTTCGATCCGAGCGCACTATGCCTGAAAAAGAAAGACTTTGTATCCTCTCGCCATCCCCCTGGGATGGTCGGTGTCGGTGGCAGGGAACTATTTACCTTCGCTGCGCTAAAGGCCGGTGAGACAAAACTGTATATGACCTACCTGCAACCCTGGGCGGGCGGCAGTATTGCAGAAACACGGGATTTTTCGATCAGGGTCGCCGATGAGAATATGACACATATCAACGCCACCGTGGGTGAAGAATTCCAGATTACTCTGGCAGATAACTCAGGATCGACAGGATATACATGGAAGACGAAGTTCGACGAGAGCACATTGAACCTGATAAATGATACCTTTGAGCCACGCTTGCCCAATACCGATATTATGGGCAGCGGCGGCTGGCGTACATTCGAGTTCTCTCCTCTGGTGGCCGGTGAGTCGGATATAACCATGACCCTGGAGAGCCCCGCTCGCATAGCCGTAAAAGAGTTGGTCTTCATGATAAACGCCAGGTGAACGGTAGTGGAAGAAAGTGAGTGGATGGTAAAATGCAAGATCGATTCGATGCAGGCTGGTGAATTAGCGAGATGGTATTTCGCCAGAGAGATGCGAAGATTCCGTCGACAGCCAGCTGAGGCCAGGATATGGAGAAAGCACTTAGGCCCCATTTTTGAAGAGCTGATAACCGAATTAAAGGTCAAGGACGGGTTGGCCAACGCCGAAGTTGTAGACAAGATGGACGAGATGCTAGACGGTTTAAGGGCAAAACACGTTCAAGAGATAGCGGTAGAACTGATGCAAGGCGAACTGCTAAAAAAATAATCGAAGCAGATCGACGAGATCCCGATCTGATCTTTACCGCGGCTTCCGGTTGCCCTTGGCCCCCGGTATCAGGCAGTCCGGCCCGTCTCCGATCAGGTCATCCCTTCCTACCTTCTTCAGGCCCTCGATGACCAGACCCCGGTTCCTGGGGTCCCGGTAGCGGAGGAGCGCCCGTTGGATCCGTTTCTCCTCGCCCTTCGGGACGTGGACCCTCTCCATGGAAAAGGGGTCGATCCCGGTATGGTACATGCAGGTGGATGCCGTCATGGGAGTCGGGGTAAAATCCTGGACCTGCTCGGTGTAGAGGCGATGGTCTCGTATGTACTCCGCCAGCTCCACCATATCCTCTACGGTGCATCCGGGATGGCCGGAGATGAAGTAGGGGAGGATATACTGTTCTTTTCCTGCTCGTCGGGACGCGGCTTTGAACCGCTTGCCGAAGGCCTCGAAGACCTCCCGGGAAGGCTTTTTCATCCTCCTGGTAACCTCATCGACAACATGCTCCGGGGCGACCTTCAGATGGCCGGAGACGTGATGTTCGCATATCTGGGCGAGGTACTCGGATGAGTCTGCCAGCACGAGGTCGTGCCTTATCCCCGAACTTACGAAGACCCTTTTTACCCCCGGCAGGTCCCTGATCTCTTCGATCTTCTCGCCTGCCCATCACCGCGGTGCCGAAGGAGGGTGATCGACGTAGGCGTCTCCGGTGACCAGGATGACGTCGAACTTCTCGATTCCCTGGCGGCGAGCCTCTCGCAGGGAGATGGGGAGGGGTCGAGGCCGAGCTTGGTCTATCATGGCAGCTTCTCATTCAGCGAGAGGAGATGGAGGCCGGTCGTCTCGTCGAAGACTCTTCTGGCCTCCAGGCCGGTGAGCTCCAGGAGCACGGCTTCGATTATCAGGTAGGTGGTGGCCTTCTCTCTCAGACAGCCGGTGAGGCTTCGCTCATACCGGCCCACAGAAGTATGGATGTGGATCTTGGGCTCGTCCTCACCGGGGTAGACGGTGGCCACCCCGAAGGTCTCTCAGCCTCCTTCAACGTTCTCGAAGTGGGGGATGGGAGGTATCACCATCTCCCGGGGACCGGTGACCATCCGGCCCTCTCGCAGAGCGCCCAGAAAGAGGATCAGACCCGAAGAGACCCTATTCTCCAGGACGAAACGCCGGATAGCCTCGATGAAGTCCTCGCCGTCGTCCATCCTGATCACGAAGACCCTGCCCCGGCTGCCTTCCGAGTACTGCATGTGTGTGGCTACGTCCTCATCGGTTCTAACTTGACACTGTCACATTGAATCCATATCCATTCTCCCTATTGTTGAACCATGCACCAGATCTCAACGAATACCACCCTAAGCAGCCTACGATCCACGTCTATGATGAGATTTTCTCGATGAATACCTTGCTTTATGCTTTTCCTTAATAAAACCCACCAGATCCTCGTCGGTAAGCACCTTTTGTGGCAGGATCACTTCAAGAATTTCCTTCACATCCTGGACGGTCAACATATCAGCATTTTTGCCCATATCGATGTTCAACATTAGCATCACCAACATCGCGAGCATTGACATCGTTATATGATGATACCACCCGTTCCAACTGACAACCTGATAATCCGCAAGCCCCGCAATACCTTTTGCATTCACACGAAATCAGAGATTTCGTGCGAGTTCCAGATTTTCGATCTGGAACACCTCAAATGCCCGTTCAATCCAGTACCTACTGCAGGACATCTGGGCAAACCGTTTTACAGTTGTATCGATTGGTGCATTGGAATATTGATATTTTGTTTGGTCCTCACCATCATCTTTCCGGATAATTAGCCAAAGTTCATCACCAGGAAGACTATCTACAACAGGATAGACGCGAACACATGCGATATTCGACCACAGCTTCTTTCGCTCCGTATCTCTAACGAAGACGTGCTTTCACTGCGAGTCATCCAACTGATCTTCGAGTTTCCTCACCTTAACAGGCTCAGGTTCACCTTCGAGCAATCTTTCTTTTGTTGGGGCACGGCCTCGATTGCTATTCCGTTTCGGTACTCCGGTCTTTGGTAAATCCACCCAGACCCTTGTATCAGAGGGAATGTCTGCAATGTAAGTCATTCCCTCGCTATCGATTCTATCTCGAAGCCATGACTGCCTGCCACAAAACGAATCCATTCCAACCCAGCCGAATGGAACGTTATTCTCTCGTGCATGGAGGATCATCTCCAATCCGAGTTCGGCTTTCGTCTTGAAGACAACATCTTCAGTACACCACACGCCGCGCGACGTTTCATGTCTTCTGCCCAGTCTTCTGGAAGATATAGATCTGCATCGATCAAGGTTCGATAACCTCCGTTCGTATATGCGAGAAAAACACCAACTTGGCAGTTATCGACTTCCCACGAAATCGAAGATTTCATGGGAGTTCCAGATCTTTGATCTGGAACATTACCGAGTTGGCCACAGTACTGGCGTTTTACACCAACTGAGTTCTTGCCTTGCTTCGGGAAACCCGATTCGTCGATATGGATGGAGCCGTTGACTTCATCACCGAT
>JGI24025J20009_10002484_pt1 | contig 13228 bp, 15 predicted proteins | sample Cruoilmetagenom3_FD_20009 | JGI IMG/M metagenome (IMG submission 20009)
TAACTTTTTAGCCAAGAAGTCCTCTTCCAAATAACAATTTGGTGGTGGATGAATTGGCATCAATTTATATACCCGTTTGGGTATATCTATTTTGTGGTATCCAAAAGTTGTTATGGGTTTGATAAAACATCCCATGCAGTATTCACACTGAACTACCATCTTATCATCTGCATAAAATATCGTAAGAAGATATTCACCAACGAACTTATAATAAACGAACTCAAAGAAAGAACACGAAATATTGCAGACCAATTTAGCATTCAAATTATTGGCCAAGAATGTGATAAAGACCATATGCACATTCTTTTCAAAGCAAAGCCAAATAGTGACCTTGTACGTTTTGTAAATAGCCTGAAAGGAGCAACATCAAGAGTGATACAAAACAAATTTCCAGAAGTGAAGCAAAAACTTTGGAAAAAGATGTTCTGGTCAAAATCCTATTGTCTTATTACAACAGGTCAGGTAACACTTGACCAGTTGAAAAAATATGTTGAAAGTCAAGGTAAAAACAATGCAAAAAACATATAGGTATCGTTTGTATCCAAACAAAGAGCAAGAACAAACTTTGCTCTGGACTATGCGTCAATGTAAGTTTGTCTACAATATGATGCTTGAATGGTTGCAGAAACAAGATAAACCAGATAGATATGTTTTACAGAATTCTTTGTCAGAACTGAAAGAGCAATATCCTCATTTGAAAGGTGTTTATTCCAAGGCATTGCAACACGAGGTATATCGTCTTTTTTCCAACCTGAAAGCATTGTCACAGTCTAAAAAGAAAGGCAGACATGTTGGCAGATTACGTTTCAAAAGCAGTGCTGGTTTCAAAACAATTCATTACAATCAGAGTGGTTCCAAAATCATCCCAACTGATACACGATGTAACAAGTTACATATCTCAAAAGTTGGAGATATCCCAATGTGTATGCACCGCAATTTTGGTGGCAACATCAAACAGGTTGTTATCAAACGATATGGTTCTGGTAGATGGTTTGCCAGTATAACAGTTGAAGAAAGTGATACCGTTGTCCAGAAGCGACCTATCAAAAAGATTGTTGGTATGGATATGGGCATCACAGAGTTTTTGACTGATACAACTGGTAAAATCGTTGAGAACCCGAAGTATCTGAAGAAGTCATTGAAACGATTGAAGCATAGACAAAAACGGTTGTCAAGAACTAAAAAGAAATCAAACAACCGTAGAAAGCAGATTGTTCGTGTTGCAAAACTGTATGAACAGGTGGCAAATCAACGTAGCGATTTCTGTCATAAGGTCGCAAAGCATTATGTTGACAGTTTTGATTTCATATCTGTTGAAGATTTGAATATAACAGGTATGTTGAAATCCATTGATGGTGAAAAGAAATCAAAACGCATAAAGCGTCATATGAGACGTAATACATTGGATGTATCTTGGAGAAAGTTCTTTGATATATTGTCTTACAAGGCAGAATGGGCTGGTAAAACAATGGTCAAGGTAGACCCAAGTTACACATCACAGATATACAAGTATGGTAAATCTCTTGACAGAGATTATAATGCCTCTCTGAATATTCTGGAGAGAGGTCTAAAACAAGTAGGGCAGGGGTTGTCCGAATTTATGCCTTTGGAGATTGTACCTCCACCTGAACTGAAAACAGTTCTGGCGAGTACGGTCATTGAATTAGGAAGCCACTTCCAAAATCATTAAGGGTTTTGGTGGTAGTAGTTCACTCATGTATTAGTAATTCTTAAATGGGAATAACAAATTAGGGGACAGGATTGCTATGATAATCAAACCCAAAGAATATACTTATCATACCCAGTTAGATTGGCTATCAGAAAAAAAGGGAAGACTTCATTCCATTGGAAAACCAAGCATGACGGTGGCGTGCCCACCCGAGTTTGGCGGTCACCCCAATATATGGACCCCAGAAGATCTTTTTGTGGCTTCTATTGAAGTGTGCATTATGACAACTTTTCTTTGGTACATAAAAAACAAAAAAATCAATCTTTTATCATATAAAAGTCAAGCTGAGGGTACAGTTTCAATGGTGGATAATATATTCCAATTTTCATCTATAATTATTCATCTCGATATAACTGTTTCTTCATCGGTGGAAAAAGATGTAATAAAAGGTATATTAAAAAAGGTTGAAAAACAGTGCTTGATTACCCAGTCAATAAAATCTAGGATAAGTGTCACTGCAGACATAAATAGTGGATAAAAATTCGATGATCATCATTGGGCTATTTATAACGCAGCTGGAACAGTTACTTGGATAGGTGCATCTGTTTTGGAGCATACCCCCCTTGCCGGGGCAATATTTATTTTTTCTGTTTGGCCAATTCCCATAACAGCACTGGAAAACAAGCCAGCAATACATTAAATGATTATTACCATACCCCTTCCTTTTATTTTTTTATTCATCTTCTTTTCTCCCATGCATTATACAGGTTTTATTTTTTTATATAAAAAAAAAAATATCCTCCAACCATCGAAAGACATGAGACAAATCACAAGATAAAAATGACTGCAAAAGGTTAATAAATAAGCTTTCCATACAAAAGAAAAAGTCTAAGAAATAGGGGGAAATATGGTAACAATTAAAGGATATGAATTCCCAGATGAATTATATTATCACAGGGATCATGCCTGGGCAAAAATACAATCGGATGGAAAAGTCCGTGTGGGCATGAATGATTTTTATCAAAAGACCGCGGGTGACACTACTTATATTGATCTTCCCTTTGAGGACGATGAAGTCGCCCAAGATGAAACTTGCGGTAAAATCCAATCTGCCAAGTGGATAGGCAAATTTGTTTCGCCTCTTTCAGATGAAATCATTGAAGTTAATGAGGAACTGGAGGATGACTGTACCCGTATTAACAAAAGCCCCTATGATAAGGGATGGATTATGCTTATGGCACCCACAAACCTTGATGATGAACTTAAACACTTATACCATGGCGCTACCCTTGAACCATTTATCACAAAAGAAATTGAAGATGCGGATAAAAAGAAACAGTAGATAACTCTTGTCTCTTAAAAAATAGTTAAGATAAATAATGCCTAGGATGAAAAGGCATTTATTGATATCATCTTTATCAAATATTTTTTTTAGTCCTAATGGGTTGAACAGGAAATACAGGGATCATATGCTCGTATCAGCATCTCGCATTTTAGGGTTAATTCTTCTACAGATAAATCGCTGTTTTCCTCTACTAGTTTATATATATCCTTTTCAATGTTTCGTGCGTTATGGGAAGTTGGCGGGACCAAATCAGCTTTTTTCACAATTCCATTATTATCAAGGATGTAACTATGATAAAGACTACCCCGGGGCGCCTCCGTGATGGCTGCACCAAAGCCTGCCTTGCTTTGGTACTCTCGTTTTTCCTGTTTCAAGGGAAGCCGATCAATGATCTCTATTGATTCATCAATATCGTGGACAAGTTCTATTGCTCGGGCAAGATGTGAATTAAAAGGATTATAGTTTGGTATCTTTATCCCACTTCTTTTGGCGGCATCTTTGGCATCGAGTGACATCTGGGGTATATTAAGGTTTAATCGAGGGAGAGGGCCAACCATGAATGCATCCCGGGTTTTTACATAGGAATGAAGAGCTGTGGAATAAGGTACTTGTTTTTCAGAAATATAGTCTCGATATTCTGTTTCATGGATGTTAAGTCCTTCGGTTGACCGAAGGCGTCCTTCATTAATGGCATAGTGGCGGGAATCAGAGATCGCGATATGTTCACATTTTCGCTCAAATAGGGGTTTTTCTACTTTGGTAAAAAGGTCTACAGTTTCATGTGCATCCTTTTTTGCATCAACAAGTCTTTCCCGTATCATACTCAACTTTTCTTTTGTGGGTATTGCGGTAAATCCTCCAATAACGGCGGTTACTGGATGGACCGCTCTTCCACCAATAAGATCTGTTATATCATTTCCTAACTTTTTAAGCCGGAGTCCTCGTTTAACTATCTCGGAGTGATTTTTGGTCATGGCAATACTGCTCTCATATCCCATCAGATCTGGGAGAGATAAAAAATACATACTGAGGACATTACTCTGTATATGAGCACTTATGGCCATGAGTTTGCGTAAATCTTTGGTTTGATCACTTGGGTTGACATCCAGGGCGTTTTCGATTGCTCGCAGAGCAGTTATTTGATGGGCTACAGGACAAATGCCACAAATACGGGAGGCCAGCTCCATGATTTCGTCACAGCGACGGCCAATCATGAATGCTTCAAAAAAGCGGGGGGGTTCATAAATCCGGAGTTTAAGATCCTCGATTTCTTTACTTGGTGAAATGGTGACATCTAGGGCGCCACGACCTTCAACACGAGCGATATAGTTCACCGTTAAGGTTTTCTTTGTCATCTAGTCTCCTGCCTCCTTACGAAACTCGGGTGTCATCCCTGCATATTTTCGAAATTTTCTCTTAATATCTTCTTCACTATATCCCATTTTCCTAAAAACATCAGCAAGTGCACTAGTATTTGGGTTGCTCATGGGACCATAGCAGCCTTCACATATCCGGTTAAGAGAGGGACAAATAGCGCCGCATCCCGCCGATGTTACGGGTCCCATACAGGGTAGGTTTTTACTGATGATAAGGCACGCATTATCTTTAAGTTTACATTCCATACATACTGGATGTTGCCTAAGCCGGGGTCGAATATTGAGAAGTGATGATTTAATAACTTCAATAATGTTCTCTCGGTGGGGTGGACATCCCTTGAGTACCATGTCAACTTTTACGTATTCGCCAATCCCCAGGATCTTGGTTGAGTGAATAGAGGACGTATCAGAATACACACATTGTTCTGCTTCCATTTGGGGGATCCAGTTCCGTATTGAGGGAATACATCCATTGACCGCGCAATCTCCAAATGCAACCAAAATTTTTGATTTTTTTCTAATTTCTTTGATTTCCTCAATTTCTTCAGGCGTGGATATTCCTCCTTCCACAAGGCTAATATCCCATGGTCCCTCGGTATTCTCGCGTTTTACCATTACCCAATAGGTTATATCCACAATGCCAAGGAGATTGATGAAAACATCCTCTAGATGGAGAAGTTCAAGCTGGCATCCTGCGCATCCCGTAAACTTAAATATGCCAATTGTTGGTTTCTTTTTCATGTTTGTTTTTCTCCTGTCCATATTTCTCATAGAGGATTAATATAGGGTTTGATATCCCTATAGGGAAAAACGGGTCCGTCTTTGCATACATATTTGGGGCCTAATTGGCAATGACCGCATTTTCCAATGCCGCATTTCATTCTTCTTTCTAAGGATAGAAAAATTTGGTTTTCTTTGAATCCAATTGTTTCAAGGCATTTAGCGACAAAACGCATCATGACCTCGGGTCCGCAAACTAGTGCCACTGAGTTTTGAGGCCGTGTTTTCATTGCAGGAAAACAACTTGTCACCAGGCCAATTTTTCCTTCCCAGGGTGTACCTGGAGGAATTCCATCCACGGTGAGATCCAGGCGGCTTTTTTCAATTTGATGCCAATCCCGAAACTGATTTGTAAATATCATATCATTAGGTGTCCTGGCACCATAAATAATCTCCAGATGTCCAAAGTTATTTCTTTTAATAGCAATATGATTTATTACTCCTCGAAGGGGCGCTAATCCCATGCCTCCTGCAATCAGGAGAATATTTTTTCCCTTTGCTTCCTTAATGGGCCACCCTGTACCATAGGGACCGCGCATACCCAGGGTGTCTCCTTTTTTTAACTCCTTGATTTTTTTTGTGACATTACCCACGGCACGAATGGTGGTGCTGATGAGGCCATCCTCAGGGATATTAGATATTGAAAGAGCAGCTTCACCCACACCAAAAAGACTTAACATCATAAATTGTCCCGGGTCCCAGGTAAAGTTTTTGTGTTGCTGTTTATCCGCAAATTCAAGGACATATGTCTTTGTATTGGAATTTTCAATAGTGATGTCCTTTACAATTGCCATATGTGGTTTTAGATCATTAGACATTGTTTTTATTCCCCTCTTAAAACCTTTGCCACCTCGGTGATATCGATTCCTACTGGGCAGGTACGTATACAACGCCCGCATCCTACACAGCTTGATTGTTGGCCGCCTGCTGCAACACCCAATTTACACAGCATCCAATGCCGTATTCGATCCTTTCTATTCGGGCGGAAATTTCCTCCCTGTGCCACTTCTCCATATTCAAGTAATTGGCAGGAATCTAGCTCCCTTATCCTTTTTCCCTTTTTTAGTGAAAGATCCAATGTGTCATAGACATCATAGCAATAACATGTGGGGCAGACCAAGCTGCATTGGCCACAAGATAGACAGGGAAGGGATCCTGAAACTCCTCCTTGTTCACCCAATCTCTCCCAAACCTCATGGTCGATGTTTTCTTGAGCAATTTTTGACAGCCATGATGTATTAATGAAACGCTTGAATCGCTTTTCTAATAATTTAAATCGATGATTTTTTTCTGTGAAGTCAGCCGTGGTTGCATTCTCTAATTGAATCCCCTTGAGTATGTTTTGACCGGTATCGCTCCCTATTTCAATGAGGTATTTCGTGCCAATATCCGTAAGGAGGAGGTCATATCCTTCTTCAAGGAAAGGACCGGTACCCATGGAATTGCAAAAAGCATAATCACTTGGTTCTATACAGTTTAGAGCAACAAGGACAGTGTTTTTTCGCCGATTTTGGTAGTAGGGATCTTGGAATTCCCCTAAGAAAAAGTCATCAAGTCGAAGCAGGGCATGAACATCACAGGGATGGATTCCCAATAATAGTGTTTTTTCATCTTGTTTGATTTCCTCTATTTTGACATGCTTTTGATGAAGATCAAATGAAAAAAGTTCGAGTCTTGGGGGATGAAAAAATTTTTTAGGGGGGAGAACTGTGGATACATAGTCAAGAAAAAGTTGGTCATTGGTTTTAATTTCATTAAATGTGGCATCCAAGCCTCTTTGGGTCGGACCAAATACACGATATTTTTTTAGGAGGTGCTCAAGAAGTCTTCCAAAATCATTTTTTTCGATCGTGAAAGCCTTTTCATTTCCCATTTTTATCCTTGCCTCCAGGGGGGATGTGTTGATGAATATATTTTTAGTACTTTAAATTATCTACCCTCACCGTATTTTTTTTCATGAGGTTTACATCCCACTTGAAATAGATGGCACAATAATTGAGCATGATTTATCTTTGTGCGAAAGAAATAAAAGTGCCTTACATAGATATTTCGTGGTGTCATCACTTACTGGGGATGACCTCATGCATCATCTTGCCCCTCTACGGAACATAATCCATGTTGAGGATATGGGAGAAGATACTGTAATTACTCTTTGCGATATGTGTTGCAATACCTTAAAGCAAACAAATCTTCGCGTAAAGGAAAACCCTGATGATTTGAAGACACTCAATGCTTTCATGGATCGAGAAAATGATTATCAGGGGACGGTAAAGGTTCTTCATTTTCTAGAATTTCTCAGGGATACCATTGGTTTTGACACCCTTAAAAAAAAAGGTGGTAAAACCCCTAAAGGGGAATGCAGATTATGCCCTATTATGGCTGTATGTTTCTTCGTCCGCGCGAGGTCAGTATTGATGATGCAGAGGATCCAACCATCCTCTCTGATCTCGTTAGGGCATTGGGTGGCGAGGTTGTTGATAATCCCTTTAAAATAGAGTGTTGCGGCTCCTATCATACGATTGAAGAAAAAGAATTGGTGTCCCGACGGGCGTATAAGATAACCACCTATGCGTTAGAAAGAAAAAGTGATGCCATTGTTCTCACGTGTCCCCTGTGCCGGTTTAATCTTGATCAACGAGGAAAAGAGGCAGAAAAAATATTCAAGGGATATAGGCAACTTCCCATTTATTATTATACCCAACTTATTGTTGTTGCCCTGGGTTTAAATATCGATCTATGTGATTTTAGTAGCCATGTGGTAGACCCAAGAGTTTTACTGGAAAAAAAGAAAATCATCCCTAAGGAATATAAAAGGAAGGGTACTAAAAGTGGGAAGAAGAGACGTGTACAAAAGAGGGTGAAATAAGGTATAAATTTTTCTATGCAAATACTTTATAAAGAAAAAGAGAATGCGTGGAGTGAAAACAATGGGTGAATTTGAACCAAAAATATTAGGATTTTTATGCAATTGGTGTTCCTATGCCGGTGCTGATCTTGCAGGAACAAGTCGAATCAAGTATCCACCCAATATTCGATCTATACGGGTGATGTGCTCAGGGCGTGTGGATCCTGTATTCATACTGGAAGCCTTACAAAAGGGTGCTGATGGTATCCTAGTGGCAGGATGCCACCCCGGGGATTGTCATTATCAATCAGGGAACTATAAGACCAAACGACGGATTATGCTTCTTCAGAAACTATTGGAGGAACTGAACATTGATCCGGGTAGGGTTCGCTTTGAATATGTGTCTGCCTCTGAGGGACAAAAATTTGCAAATGTGGTCACAGGGTTTGTTGATGACCTAAAAAAAATGGGTCCAAATCCATTAACCGAGGGAAACCATGACTAAAAAAAAGACAGGGGATAAAAAGGATGCCCCCAAAAAAGAAAAATTAAAATTTGCCTTCTATTGGGCTGCCAGTTGTGGCGGCTGTGAAATTGCGGTACTAGATCTTGATGAAAAAATACTTGATGTGGTGGCCGCTGCCGATATTCTCTTTTGGCCCGTTGCCATCGATACCAAATACAAGGATGTGGAAGCCATGGATGACAATTATATTGATGTCTGTTTTTTTAATGGCTCCATTCGTACAGAAGAACAAGAGTCTATGGCGAAATTACTGAGGAAAAAATCCAAGGTTCTTGTCGCCTTTGGTGCCTGTGCAGTAAATGGGGGCATCCCGGGGTTGGCCAATATTGCCAATAGGGATGAAGTATTCCGGGTTGCCTATCTTGATAATCCCTCTACGCATAACCCAAAAAAAATTATTCCTAAAACAAGTGTGAAGGTAAAAGAGGGAACATTGACTCTTCCCGCGTTTTATGACACTGTAAAAAGCCTACATCAGGTGGTTGACGTGGACTATTATCTTCCGGGATGTCCTCCCCCCACAAATCTTATCCTTGATGCAGTCACCGCAATTGTGACCAACAAACTTCCTCCACAGGGGTCCGTTATAGCCCCCCTTAAAAGTGTCTGTGATGAATGCCGATTTGAGAAAACAGAAAAAAGAATCAAGGAAATAAAACGGGTCTATGAGGTGGATAAAATAGAGGAAAAATGTCTTCTTGAACAGGGCATTATTTGTCTGGGCCCGGCAACCCGTGGTGGGTGCAATGCACGCTGCCTTGATGCAAACATGCCCTGCACGGGCTGTGGTGGCCCCACCCCGAATTCATGTGACCAGGGAGCTAAAATGATTTCAGCTTTGGCATCCATCTTGGGTATCGAAGGAGAAGAAAAAATGGATGATGAAACCGTCCAGAAATTAATTGAGGATGTCAGGGATGTGGTAGGAACCTTTTATAAGTATACCTTGCCGACATCACTTATCAAAAGGAGGATAATGGATTAATATGAAAACAATAACCATTGATCCCATAACTCGTCTTGAAGGACATGGAAAAATTAGTATCTTTCTTGATAACACGGGAAATGTTGAAAATGCCTATCTACAAATACCAGAGCTTCGCGGTTTTGAAAGATTCAGTGAAGGCCGAAGGGCAGAGGATATGCCCCAGATCACATCGCGTATTTGTGGCGTCTGTCCGGTAGCTCACCATTTCGCAGCAACCAAGGCCCTGGATAGAGCCTTTAATGTGGATCCCCCCGCAGCTGCAAAAAAACTACGGGAACTGATGTACTGCGGATATTTTATCTATGACCACATTCTCCATTTCTATTTCCTCGGGGGTCCAGACTTCGTGGTGGGCCCCAATGCGCCAGCTGCAAAAAGAAACATTTTAGGTGTTATAGAAAAAGTAGGTATCGATGTTGGTAAAGATGTCATTAAGCACCGGGCATATGGCCAAAAGATAACGGCTATCCTTGGCGGTAAAGCAACCCATCCTGTGTGTGGTTTACCGGGAGGCGTATCAAAAACACTGAACCCGGAAGAGGTCAAAGAAATTGAAACCATGGTGAAATCATGTATAGAATTCGCCAAGTTTTCCTTAACACTCTTTGATGATATTGTCCTAAAAAATAGGGAGTATGTAAATCTTATCCATAGTGATCCCTATACCCTGAAGACCTATAATATGGGTCTTGTGGATAGCAACAACAAAGTGAATTTTTATGATGGGAAAATACGGGTTACAGATCAGCACGCTGAGGAATATGTTAAATTTGATGTTAATGATTATTTTAATGTTGTTTCTGAACATGTCGAAGAGTGGAGCTATACCAAATTTACCTATCTTCAAAAAGTGGGATGGAATGGATTCACGGATGGAAAAAAGAGTGGTATCTACAGGGTCGGTCCCCTGGGTCGTCTTAATGCAGCAGAAGGTATGACTACGCCATTAGCCAATAAAGAATATAAAAGGATGTATGATACCCTGGGTGGTAAACCCATTAATTCCACTCTTGCATTCCACTGGGCACGCCTCATAGAACTCTTGTATGCAACAGAACGGGCATATGAGTTGATTAAGGACCCAGAGATAACCTCACAAAAGGTCAGAAACCCAGTGGGAGAACCTGGTGAAGGAATAGGGGTGGTGGAAGCAGCAAGGGGTACCCTGATTCATCACTATAAACTAAATAAACATGGACTTATTGATAAAGCAAATCTTATTGTTGCCACCACCAATAATGCGGGTGCTATCAATATGTCCGTAAGGGATGCAGCTAGAGGTGTTATTAAGGATGGTAAAATAGATGAAGGTATTCTTAATATGGTTGAAATGGCATTTCGGGCCTATGATCCCTGTTTTGCCTGTGCTACCCATAGCCTCCCAGGTGAAATGCCCCTGGAGGTCAATATCTATGACCATGATAAAAACCTATACAAAACATATAAACGGAATCTGTAGCGGGTTTTATAAGCAACACCCTCCCTATAGTTACCCCGTTATCACCACTATTTTGTATTGAGTAAATTGTCGTACTAGATATGGAAAAATATATCCCCCCAGCCACACAAAAACCTAAAAAAAATATACTTATCCTGGGTATTGGCAATCCCATACTTTGTGATGATGGCATAGGTATCCATGTCGTGCGACGGCTTAAAGGCCTCATAAAAGATACGGGTATTATTTTAGATGAAGCCTACACGGGTGGTCTTTGCTTGGTTGATCTTCTGAGGGGGTACACAAAATCAATTCTTATTGATGCCATTAAGTCCCCACGGGATAAGAATGGGGCAATAAAACGTCTAACTCTTGATGATCTTCCCACCACCCACTCCGCCAATCCCCATGATATGAGTCTGTATACCGCGATACAGCTTGCAAAAAAAATGGGTGATGCCATTCCCCAGGAAATTGTTATTATCGGGATTGTGGTAAATACCCCGCCTTGTTTTGGGGAACATTTAACACCCGAGATTGATCAGTCGGTACCCCGGGCTGTTAACTGTGTTTTAGATGAACTTACCAAAACTATGACACCAAAATAGTCACTAGACAAACAGCGGGAACATTTGGCACAGCCACATACTTTTATGTATCTTCAGTCCCATTACTCCCTCAATGAAATCATTGCTTATTGGTCGTATCGAAGATGATATCTGGGAAGAAGTGAAAAATCTATGATGAAACTTTTACAGCTTGAGAAGATGCCTGATCAATAATCGATGCTTATTTTTCATGCGCTCGCACGCATGGGGTTCGAAGGATTAATTATCGTCTCCCCCGAGAGTCCTCTTGCATCACTTGGATATTTTCAAGATGCCACAAAAGAACTGGATCTTGATTATTGCAAAAAAATGGGCATCCCGGTGATGCGACGAGAAGTAGGCGGTGGCGCAACCTATCTTGACGGTAACCAGGTATTTTATCAACTCATCTGGCAGAAAGGAAACAATCGATTTCCTACAATGATTAAAGATATATTCCCGTATCTCTCCCAGCCAGCTTGTGAAACCTATCGTGATTTCGGTATAGAAACCAGATTCAGACCAGAGAATGATATCGTGACAAAAGACGAGCGGAAAATCGCTGGTGAGGNTGGTGGCGACATCGGCGATAGCATGGTGTTTGTTGGGGGTATTCTCATGGACTTTAACTACAAAACAATGAGTAAGATACTTAAAGTCCCTGAAGAAAAATTCAGAGATAAAATTTACAAATCCATGGAAGTGAATCTAACGACAATGAAACGGGAACTTGGGAGAATGCCTAATCGTGAGGAAGTAGTTCGTTCACTTATTGGCCATTATGAAACTCTTTTGGGGAAACTCAAACCGGTTACTCTCACCAAAGATATTATTAATAAGATGATTGAACTGGAGATAGGGTTTACATCCAATGAATTTCTTTTTAAGAAGACACCAAGAATCCCTACAGGAGTAAAGATACGTGAAGGTGTAGAAATCCTCTACAGCACCTACAAAGCAAGTGGAGGACTCATCCGGACTGCACAAGAGGTGAAAAACGAGATGATTACGGATATTGACATCTCCGGTGATTTTCAATTTTATCCGAAATCCGAATTAACCGATCTTGAACAAAATCTTCAACAAATAAAAAGAAAAGAAAACATAATTATCTCAAAGATTGAAGACTTTTATCATAAAAAGAAAATAGAAAGCCCAGGTGTCGAACCTGAGAATGTATCTGAAGCCATTATGGAGGCAAAATCTGTATGATAGATACAACGGATTTAGATCCAAATTATAAATATGAAGTAGCTGCCAAGCTTGGTGGTGCAAATATTACTCGTTGTTTTGCCTATGGTACCTGCACAGCAGAATATCCCGGCAGAGAAATTAAAGAAAAATAGAATCCACAGAAAATCATTCGCATGGCGCTAATCGTAATGCGGGAACGAGTTTTGACAAATGATTTCATTTGGCTGTGTTCTACTTGTTATGATCGATGGCCCCAAGATGTTCAGTTAACAGGCATTATGACTACTTTGAAAAAGATTGCAGCTAGAAAAAAGATACATTCATTTCATTCAAGGGAAAATCGAAAAAGATTTAGTTGATTTTGTTTATCATCTCAGGCTTAACCTGTCTGGCTTCTATTAGGAAATACTGCATGCTGTGTCTGCGACAATTTTTATGAGAAGAAGACTGATTTGACATTGCCAACATCCCTGTTACACC
>JGI24025J20009_10002489_pt1 | contig 13216 bp, 8 predicted proteins | sample Cruoilmetagenom3_FD_20009 | JGI IMG/M metagenome (IMG submission 20009)
AAACATATTACCGCCTGAAGAAAAAAGTTTTGAGTTTTAAATTATGGTTTTTAGCTTTTCGCTTTGCGCTTTTAGTTTATTGATCTATTTTATACGCTAAACGCTGTTCTCCAGGCCATTCACTAACAACTAATTCAATTGGTTAATCATCTTATTCTACAAACAAATCAACAATTTTAGATTCATCTACGTTTATTAATCCTAAATTGGTTATTTTCAGATGAGGAATTACTTCCAGGGATAAGAAGGCTATCGCCATAAAAGGATTACCTACTGTGACTCCTAATTCCTGAGCTGTTTTATATATTGAATCCATATTTTTCTTTACCTCAGGTAAAGTCTTTTCTGACATCAAACCCGCAATAGGTAAAGGTAATGAATTAATTATTTTTTCATCAACAGATATTGCTAGTCCGCCACCCATTTTAGCAATTGCCGCACCAACATTCAGCATATCTTTTTCATTTGTTCCTACGATAATAATATTATGGCAATCATGAGCAACAGACGAACCTATAGCACCCTCCTTTAGCCCTATTCCCTTAACCAGTCCCAAGCTCACTTTTTCCGAAGCATGATGCCTCTCTACTACAGCAACTTTTAAAATATCTTTTTCAACATCCGCAATCACTAACCCGTCTTTGGTTTTAGGTCTTTCTATTTCTTTTTCTGTAATAACCTGGCCAGGTATTATTTTTATAATTCTACACTTTTTTCCCTTATCGACAATGCGAAAATCTTCTAATTTCAGCCATTTAATATTCACTGATCCTCTAATAGGGACATCCAGTGGTTTAGGATTTAAATCTAATAATTTACCATTTTCCGCAACTAATTTTCCATCTTTAAATACTTTTAAAATATTAAATTTTTGAAAATCATCAAAAACTACTAAATCTGCAGAATAACCGGGGGCTATTGCACCTAAATTTCTTAACCTAAAATATTCAGTTGTATTTAAAGTAGCCATTCTAATGGCTGTAATTGGAGGAATACCTTCTTTTATTGCGGTTTTAATAATATAATTAATATGACCTTCTTCGATTAAATCCTTCGGATGTCGATCATCGCAACAAAAAAAACACCTTCTGGAATTTTCTGAATCAATCAGAGGTAAAAGGTCTAATAAATTTCTGGTTACCGAACCTTCTCTTAACATAATATACATTCCCAGTCTCAATTTTTCTCTGGCTTCATCTACAGTAGTGCATTCATGGTCAGATCTAATTTGTGTTGAAATATATGCACAAAGATCTTTTCCGGATAAATTGGGGGCATGCCCGTCAATACATTTATTGGCTGCAATGGTTATTTTATCCAACACCTCAGGGACTTTATTTAAAACACCGGGAAAATTCATCATTTCTCCTAAACCTAATACCCATTTTTCCTCAAATAAGGGATAGAGATCCGTTATATTTAAGTTGGCTCCCGAAGTACCGAATGATGATGCAGGAACACAAGATGGTAACATCATAAAAATGTTTAAAGGATTATACTTGCTCGATTTTAGCATATATCTGATACCTTCCAAACCAAATACATTCGCTATTTCGTGAGGATCAATAATTACTGAGGTTGTGCCCAGGGGAACCACTGTACGGGCAAATTCTGAAACTCTTACCATGGAACTTTCCAAATGTATATGTCCGTCAATAAATCCCGGAGATAAATATTGATTTGATATATCTATCTCATTTTTAGCATGATAATCCTTTCCCAATCCCGCAATCATACCTTTACAGATCGCTACATCCGTAGAGTAGATTTCTCCGGAAAACACATTAATTATTTTTCCGTTTTTCAATAATAAATCTGCTTCTTTTTCCCCGCGCGCTATTTCAATGATGTTGGTCAATTCCATAAAAATCACCTCACCTTTTCACAAATTATATCTTACATTTCATTATTATAATAGCGATTCATTTCAAGCAACAACGTGATGTTACACTCTAGATGGTATTTTTTACATAATCTTTGTATATTTTTCCTCTCTTGCCTTTTTCTTCGTCGTATATTCTAATACAGATTTTAATTCCTCACCTATATGCTAATCTTGAATTTTAAATTCCATCTTGCAACTTTTTTTTCTTTTCCTACCCGAATTGATTGCTTCAAGTTAATTTTACAATCTCCTGCCATATCCTTATTGCTTGTTCTCTTGTTTTTTCTACTGAATTATTATTATTTATAATATAATCAGCTTTTTCAGCTTTTTCCTTATTAGGAATTTGAGAATTAATTCTTTTTAAAGATTCTTTTCTGGAAAAACTATTTCTTACAGCTAATCTTTTAATTTGCTCTTTCTCGTTTAATTGAACTAATATTATCTTATCCATTAAATGATCTATTCTTGCTTCATAGATCAAAGGAGCATCTATGATCATTATTTTATTATTAAGATGATTACTATCTTTAAATTTTATTATTTCCTGTATCATTATTTTTTCAATTTCAGGGTGAGTAATATCATTTAATTTTTTCAATAATTTTTTATCATTAAATACTAAATTGCCTAATTTTTTCCTATCAATGGTAGAATCTTCTTTTAAAATATCTTTTCCAAATATTTCAATTAATTTTTCCCATGCCGGTTTGTAAGGTAAAATAACTTCATGCCCTATCATGTCAGCATCAATGATCTTTGCACCTAGTTTTTGAAATATATTCGCAACGGTTGACTTACCACTGACAATTCCTCCGGTAAGCCCGATAATTAAAGACATGATTCCCCCTAAATTAGTCGTTAGTACATAGCTTAGCGTAGAGCGTACAGCGTTTAGCGTATAGGATAAACCATTCTATACAGCATGCTGCCAACTTCTTTTATAAGATTTTTAATAATTTCATTTTTATTTACATACTTCAAATCAAGAGACAATAAATATTGAGTTTCTAATTCCAATAATGAAGCATAGGCTATAGATAAAAATTGTTGATATTCTGCTTTATGTTTCCTCCCGTATCCTTCAGCTATGTTTGAGGGTATAGATATTGCTGCTCTTCTTATTTGTTGAGTTAATCCGTAAATTTCAGATTTTGGGAAAGTTTTGGTAATTTTATATATTTCCAAAACTAATCTATAAGCCTTTTGCCAAACTATTAAATCTTTAAAACTTTTTGTTTTCAATATATATTTCCTGTAAACTTTTTATTTATGTCATTTCTGTGAAAACGGAAATCCGTCTTTATCTTATCTTTCATTCCTGGATTCCCACTTTCGTGAGAATTACAGAGGAAAATTGGCTTTTGTATTTCGTTTTCTTCTTTTCTCTAACTCTACGCTCCACGCTGTACGCTATACGCTAATTTAACTCTGCCCAATTATTTCCTGTTTTTAGATTGACCTTTAAAGGAATAGACAACTTCAAACTATTTTCCATAAAATCTTTTATAATTGGCTGTGTTTCAGTTAACTCCTTTTTATCAATCTCAAATATTAATTCATCATGTATCTGTAATAACATTCTGCTTTTAAATTGTTTCTTTTTAAATTCCTGCTCAATAGAAATCATGGCAACTTTTATTAGATCAGCTGCAGTGCCTTGAATGGGTGCATTAACGGCAATCCTTTCGTTAAACTCTCTAATATTTTTGTTTTTACTATTGATTTCGGGGACACATCTTCTTCGATTGAGCAAAGTTAAAACATATCCATTCTTTCTTGCTTCTTCTTTTTTTGATTCGATATACTCTTTTACGCCATGATACATGGCGAAATATTGCATTATAAATTTTTCTGCTTCAATCCTGTCGATACCTAAATTTCTAGCCAATCCGTAACCGCTCATACCATAAATAATTCCAAAATTAATAATTTTAGCCATTCTTCTCATTTTATTGCTAACAAGATTCTGCTCAATTCCGAACACTGCAGAAGCAGTATTTGAGTGAATATCTTCATTTTTTTCAAAAGATTTAATTAATCTTTTATCTCCGGAGAGATGGGCCAATATTCTTAATTCAATTTGAGAATAATCTGCTGATAATAAGATAAATTCTTTTTCTGCTATAAATGCCTTTCTAATTTCTCTGCCAATTTCAGTTCTTATCGGAATGTTTTGCAGATTAGGTTCACTGCTGCTTAACCTTCCGGTTGCGGTAATAGTCTGATTAAAAGAAGTATGTATCCGATTTGTTTTCCTGTCAACTAATAACGGTAACTTATCAACATAGGTATTTTTTAATTTTTCCAATTCTCTATATTCTAAAACATTTGCTATAATTTCATGTTTAGGGGCTAAAGCATTCAATACATCCGCATTGGTGGAATAACCGGTTTTAGTTTTTTTAATAACCGGTAATTTTAACTTTTCAAACAATATCACGCTTAACTGTTTAGGAGAATTAATATTAAATTCGGTATCGGCTAAATGGTAAATTACTTGCTTTAGTTCCTTTAGGCGCATATTTAATTTTTCAGCCATTTGTCCCAAAACTTGAGTATCTAGTTTAAATCCACGAATTTCCATGTCTCCCAGAATTTTTACTAAAGGCATTTCAATTTCTTCGAACAGGGAAAGCATCTTTTTTTCTGTTAATTTTTCTTCTAATATTTTTTTTAATTTGTAAATGTTCCGGGCATTTTCGCAAGCATTTTCAATCTCTTTAAACTGGCTTTCCTCATCATCCTCGTTTGAGCATTTTAAATATTCCCAGGAGATATCTTTTAAAGCATATTTACTTCTTGAAGGGTTTAATAAATAAGATGAAATCATTATGTCATGATTATTCCCCTTCATTTTTATTTTATGTTTTTTGAATAGGATATAATCATTCTTGGTATTATAGCCAATTTTAACCATGTTTTTATTCTCAAAGAATGGGGCAAGTTCATCAAATACTATCTCAGAAGAAAGGCAACCGTTAGTCTCAATCANATTGATTGGATATAAAGAAATATAATAATTTTCGTCATTTTCAAGACTGATAGCTAATCCCAATATATTTGAAACCATTATTTTTTCTGAAGATTTTAGCAAGTAATAAGAAAAAATCTTTTTCTTACGAAGAATATTGATTAGCTCATTCAATTTATTTTTACTATCAATTATACGATATTCGATATTATTTTTTTCCTTGCTTCTAAGTGGATTGATTTTTTTCAACAAATTTCCAAATTCTAATTCATTAAAAATGTTCCACAATTCATCATAATCGGGTGGTTTGATTTTAAATAAGTCAAAATCATATTTCAAAGGCACATCCCGATTAATTGTAGCTAATTCTTTACTCATCGTAATTAGTTCTTTATTATTTTTTATTTTATCTCTCAAGGATTTTTTAGAAATTTGATCAGGATCTGCCAAAATAGAATTAACGCTTCCAAATTCTTTGATCAATGAAATCGCTGTTTTTTCTCCGATACCCGGCGCACCGGGAATATTATCAGATGTATCACCTTTTAAAGCTAAAATATCAATAATCTTTTCAGGGGCAACACCATATTTATCCTCTATGTCTTCTACGTTAATTAATTTAGTCTCAGTAATTCCTTTTATAGTCATCATCACCCGGGTATTAGAAGATATTAACTGGTAGGCATCTCTATCTCCGGTAATAATGATAGTTTCAAGATGTTTACTTTCTGCATCCCTTGCTACCGTTCCTATAATGTCATCTGCTTCATATCCTTCTTTTTCGCAAATAGAAATATTATAATTCCTTATTACTTGCTTAATTAAGGGTATTTGTTCAACCAACTCTTTAGGCATTTTTTTTCTATGCGCTTTATATCCCTTGTATTTTAGATGTCTAAAGGTCGGGGCAGGCATATCAAGAGCAATCATAATATAATCCGGTTTTTCTTGCTCTAATAGTTTTGTAAGCATCATTGTAAATCCATAAATTGCATTTACTATTTTTCCGTTAGAATTGGTTAATTGAGGCAATGCATAAAAAGAACGATATATTAAACCTTGTCCATCTATTAAGATAAATTTCTTTCTATTTTTCATTATTTTTCCCCGGTCTTCTTCTTGACATTGGTTATTACTTAACCTATAATTTTTAGACAGATACGCTTAAAGCCGAAGTGGCGAAATTGGTAGACGCACTGGACTCAAAATCCAGCGAACCTCACGGTTCGTGTCGGTTCGACTCCGACCTTCGGCACCACTTTATATAGTCGTTAGTGAATAGTGAATGGTCGTTAGCAAAAAAGAGTAATTATGTAATAAGCACCCTCCATTTTCTCAATAAACTTACAATTTATTACTTATCAGAATTCTCTTCATAAAATATAAGATACGATTTTCTTCTGGCTCCTGAATTTCTTTCTNCTATTTTCACAACTATCTAACTAGATGTATATGCTACACGCTATACGCTAATGTTATTCGGCATCATCTAATAGATCATCATTATAAATTATGGCTTGACTGATCAAATTAGCTGCCTCTTGAGTTTCGTATTTAGGTACTAATATTTCAACATTACCATTCAATTCCTCTTTCTCCATGTCTAAAATATTTAAGATCGTTTTTATTCCTTTTTTTTTCAATTTTTTCTTCAAATTATTCGCTAGCGTAATATCACTGGCAATATAAATTGTTTTCCACATCTTGCTTAACCTTTAAATTATTTTTATTTATTATCTATCCAAACCCTATCTAACCCGATAATATTCTCTATTTCTTTTATGATTTCATGATTAAGATTAACGGAAAATTTATCATCTATCAGATGAGTAACGCTCTTTTCATTTTTTTTAAAATGAAGCATTATTTTACTTCTACCCGGGTATTTTATAAAAATTTCCTTTAATCTAAGTAAAATATTTGATTGATTTTTTTTATATTTTATTTCAATATGAAGTCTTTTTATCTCATCTCCATTTTTTATTTTCTTATATTTTATAGAATTTATTTTACTTTTTTTATATTCTTTTAATAGAGATAATTTTTTAGCTATCAGCTTTACTTTTTCTTCTCCGACATCAAGAGAGCCTTCTATGACAACAAGTTCATCTTTCTTAATCTTTTCCTTATTTTTTTCGTATACCTTTGGGAAAATTATTGCTTCTATTGATCCTTCTAAATCTTCCAAACTAATAAAAGCCATGAGATTACCATTTTTTGTACTTTTCTTTCTGACACGATTTATTACTCCGGCTAATATCACTAAACTTCCGTCTGGTAGATTCACTGCTTCATTTGAACTTACACTTATAATATCTTCTATTTTCTTTTGGTGATTTTTCAAAGGATGCTGAGATATGTATAGACCCATCATTTCTTTTTCCATCGCTAAAAGTTCATTTTCTGAAAATTCTTCCAAATTTGGCAAAGTATATTGATGAACATGGTTTATTTTATCTTTTTGAGTGTTTTCAAAAAGATCGAATATAGAAGTTTGACCATTTTTTTTGTCTTTTTGATATTCCTGCCCTCTTTTTATTACTTCATCTAAAACTGCTAAAAGCTGTGACCTTTTTCCTCCCAGAGAATCAAAAGATCCGCATCTAATTAAACTTTCGGTTACCCGCTTGTTTACTACTCTCAAATCCACTCTTTGGCAAAAATCAAATAAAGATTTATATTTATTATTTTTCTTTCTTTCTTCTATAATACTTCCAATTGCTTTTTCGCCAACATTTTTTACAGCAGCCATGCCGAACCGTATCGATTTATTTCCAACTACAGTAAAATTAACCAAACTTTGATTAATTTCCGGAGGTAATATTTGGATTCCCATATTTTGACATTCTCTTATATATAAAGATATTTTATCACTATTACCCATAATACTCGTAAGCAGGGAAGCCATGTATTCAACGGGATAATTTTTTTTCAAATATGCTGTTTGATAAGAAATATACGCATAAGATACGCTATGAGATTTATTAAATCCATATCCCGCAAAATATGCAATTAAATCAAAAACTTCAGCAGCAATATTTTTTTTAATTTTATTTTTTTGTGCTCCTTTTATAAATAATTCCCGTTGCTTTTCCATAACATTTTTTTGTTTTTTACCCATTGCTTTCCGTAAAATATCTGCCTGCCCCAAGCTGAAACCTGCTAGTTCACTTGCCACTTTCATAACTTGTTCCTGGTACACGATAACACCATATGTTTCTTTTAAAATCGGCTCTAATCGTGGATGTGGGTATTTTATTTTTACTTCCCCTCTTTTTCCACTAATAAAATCTTCTATCATTCCACTTCCCAGCGGTCCGGGCCTATACAATGCTAACAATGCGGTGATATCATCCATATTTTCAGGTTTCAATCTTTTTACCAAATCCCTCATACCTTCGCTTTCCAATTGGAAAACACCAATGGTTCTACCTTCAGAAAGCATTTTATATACAGCCTTATCATTTATGGGAATATTATCAATGTCTATTTCCTTCCCCTGAGTATGTTTTATAATTTTTAATGCATTACTTATCACCGTTAGGGTTCTAAGCCCTAAAAAATCCATCTTTAACAATCCCAATTCTTCTAATTCTGCCATAGCATACTGAGTACAAATTTCACCATCTGCTGTCTTTTGGAGAGGTACATAATCCGTAAGCGGTTTTTCGGAAAGCACGATTCCTGCTGCATGAGTTGAAGCATGCCGGGAAAGACCTTCAAGAGAAATGGCATTTTTAATTAGATCTTTTACCTCTTCATCATTATCCATCTCTTCTGAAATACGTTTTTCCATTTTTAATGCTTTTTCAATGGTTATGTTAGGTTCCCAGGGAATCATTTTCGCTATCATATCTACTCTGGCATAGGGAATTCCCAGAGCTCTACCGACATCCCTGACTGCTGCCCTTGCTGCCATTGTTCCAAAAGTGATAATCTGAGCGACTTTATCCTTGCCATATTTTTCAGTCACATATTCAATCACTTCATTTCTTCTCTCATAACAAAAATCTATATCAAAATCCGGCATACTGATTCTTTCCGGATTTAAAAACCTTTCGAAGAGCAATCCGTAGGTCATTGGATTTATATTGGTGATATTCAAGCAATAGGCAACCAGACTACCAGCTGCTGAACCACGACCGGGTCCAACCATAATTCCTTTTCTTTTTGCATGAGTGACAAAATCCCATACAATTAAAAAATAAGGTTCGAAACCCATTTTCTTTATGACAGAAAGTTCGTAATCCAACCGCTCTTCCAATTCCCTGGTAATCTCGGAAAACCTTTTTTTAAGTCCCGAAAAACATATTTCCCTTAAGTAACTGGATATATTATGTTCGGGAGGTACTTTAAAATTCGGTAGATGTGCCTGCCTGAAATTTATCTCCAAATTACATTTCTCCGCAATTTTAATCGTATTTTCTATGGCTTCCGGAGTGTCCCTAAATTTTTCTTCCATTTCTTCCGGGGAATTAAAATAAAATTCATCGGTTGAAAACTTTAGCCTTTTTTCATCGCTTAAATTAGTTGCAGTCTGGATGCATAGAAGAATTTCATGTGCACGAGCGTCTTCCTTATTAACATAATGAATATCATTTGTGGCAACAAGAGGAATTGAAAGTTCTTTGCTTAAAGCAATTAGTTTTTCATTAACAATTTTCTGCTCTGGAATATTATTTTTTTGAAGTTCTAAATAAAAATTATCTTCTCCAAAGATTTCCAAATATTCAAGAGCCGTTTCTTTCGCTTTCTTTAAATTATTCTGTAAAATATTTTGAGGAATTTCACCTTTTAGACAAGCAGAAGAAGCTATTAATCCTTGACTATATTTTCTTAATATTTCTTTATCAATTCTTGGCTTATAATAAAAGCCTTCCAAATAGGATAGTGTAACTAATTTAATGAGATTTTTATAACCTTCATTATTTTTCACCAATAATATTAAATGATAGGGAGTTTCTTTTCTTTTGGAGGTTCTATTAAACCGTGTTCCCGGGGCAACATACATCTCGCAACCAATAATTGGTTTAATTCCCTGCTTCATTGCTTCCTTGTAAAATTGTATGGCACCATACATTACTCCATGATCAGTAATGGCTAATGCAGGCATTTTATACTTTTTAGCTTTTGCTACCAAATCTTTAATTCGGCAAGCACCGTCTAAAAGACTGAATTCGCTATGAACATGTAAATTGACAAATTTTGAGTGCCACATAATTGAAATAAGTAACCTCCTGGGATATTATTTTATGTGTAGCGTAATAACATAAGGAATAACCAGTATTTTATATTTTATATGATAAACTATATAAATTAAAAACGTAAAACGAAAAACACAAAGCTATAATTTAAAATTTAATATTTTTTTCGTATCGCGTTTAATTTATTTGTACAAATTTTTTATACATTTATTGATACGGATTTTATAAATCAAATATATACAAAATTATAATTCTACACTTTCGAAATAAATTATTGCTTTTAGTGTAGGGGTCGGATTCATCCGACCTGGGTTTTGCGGGCTTGATAAATCAAGCCCCTACATCTGATAGACAAGCGAGATTTTTATCCTACAGTTTTACATTGATTGTTACAAGCCTATCTAACGCACCTTTATCTTTTTGACTACTAGGCTTTATTTTCTTTGCGTGATGCTCGAGACAATTTTATTCTGTTTCCTGACTTCTGGCTTCTTAACTAGTTAACCAACTAACCAGCTAACTAAATGTATACGCTATACGATATTTTCTCTATTTAAAAAATACTTTAGCTAATTCCCACCATTTTTCATCAACTATCTTCAGCTTGCTCACTGCTTCCTCCAAAGGAACTCCAACAACCTCATTCCCTTTTAAAGCAGCCATATATCCGAATTTATTTTCTTTAATTAAATTGACTGCGGTTATTCCTGAACGAAGACCTAAAATACGATCGAATACTGTCGGGATGCCTCCTCGTTGCATATGCCCGATAATAGCATTTCTTACTTCCAAACCGGTTCTCTCACAAATGATATTACTTAATTGATCCCCGATGCCTCTTTTCTTTAAAATCATGTGTCCAAATTGATCCAGTTCTTCTTCCTGTTTATTTTCACCCGGAAGAGTCACTCCTTCAGAGGTGACCACCAGGGCATATTTTTTTCTGGAAAATACCCGCTGAATCTGTTGACACATCTCATCAATGTCGGTTTGGTATTCCGGAATTAAGGTCCAATCTGCCCCACAGGCAATACCGGTATAAAGGGCAACCCAGCCGGCATGTCTTCCCATGACTTCCAGGACCATCACCCGGTGATGTGAACGTCCGGTATCTTCCAAAGACCGCATGGCTTCTACAGCTCTTGTGACCGAACTGTCAAATCCAAAAGTATAATCTGTGCCGGATAGATCATTATCCATGGTTTTTGGAGCACCGACCACATTTACCTTTTCCTCTTTAAACAAGCGATGAGCCACTCCTAAAGTATCCTCTCCACCTGTCGCGATGATAGCGTCCAATCCATAATTTTTAATAGTTTTTAAAACTTTTTTTACCCCATCTTTTATTTTATAGGGGTTGGTGCGCGAAGAACCTAAACAAGTGCCTGCTTTGTCCACTAATTCTTCCGCATCAGTCAGCGTAATTTGAGAAACCATCCCTTCAACCAACCCTTTCCATCCATCATGAATCCCAAAAGTTTCATAATCATAATCTTTTGCTCTATAGACTGCGCCTCTAATTGCCTGATTTAGTCCACAACAATCTCCGCCGCCGGTTAATATACCAATTCTTTTTTTTCCCATTTGTCTTATATTCCTTTTTTTATTACTATTTCTTTAATTGCAATCTATGCCTTCCCTGTTGAACCCAATATCTTAATTCTGCCTTTGATTATTTCTTTAGCAGCTGCCTTTGCCGGGTTTAAAGCTTTCCTTGGATCGATCTCTTCAGGATGTTCGTTTAGATATTGCCTTATCTTATTGGTAAAAGCCATTCGGATACGGGTATCAATATTGACTTTACAGATACCTGCAGCAATTCCTTTCCTTAATTCCTCATCGCTTGCTCCGGACGCACCGTGCAAAACCAGAGGTAGTCCGGTTAAATCCCTGATCTTTTCAATCCGTGTAATATCTAATTTGGCAATGGGTTCCCGGCATCCATGAATCGTTCCTACCGCAGGGGCGAGAATATCCACTTGTGTTAATTGGGCAAACTTTTCAGCGTCTTCCGGTTTTGCCATAAATTCTTTAATCTTCTCTCTTGCCACTCCAGGTTCATCACTGGAATCCATCTTCCCCACCTGTCCAATTTCTGCTTCTACAGGAATACCACAGACGTGCGCCATTTCGACGACTTTTTTAGTCATGGCAACATTTTCATCAAAGGGCAAAGCAGATCCGTCGTACATCAAAGATGTAAAGCCAGCCCTGAGACATAATATATTTTGAAAATAATCTGTCCCATGGTCTAAATGTAAGGCAATCGGTATTCTGGATTTTTCTGCAATCACCTTCACCATGGCAACAATCATATCAAGTCCGGCATATTTTATTGCCCCCTGCGAAGCCTGAATAATAACCGGTGATTTTTCTTCTTCAGATGCCTCAACAATCGCCTGAATAATCTCCATATTATTTGCATTAAAAGCACCTATTGCATATTTTTCTTTTTGAGCTTTTTTGAGCATTTCTTTTGTTCCAACTAATGACATTTTTTCACCTCTCAATTTTTTTTAATTTATCTAATGTGATTTCGTTATTTTATTCACCAAATTTTGTTCATTATATCTTTTTTAATTTTTCTTTTCAAGGTTGAGAAGAAAACAAAATTCAGGAGACAGGAGTCAGAATCCAGAATAAAGAGAGGAATAAAGAATAGGAGCCATAAGAGAATTGTTTAATCGGAAAATCGGTTAATTGGCTAATGGTCAATTTATCAATTAATTTATTTGAGAATCTTTTATAATAATGGTATAATTTTACCACAAAATATTATCAAAGGAGGAGATTTTAATGCCAGATTATTATAATGAAGAAAAAGAAAAAATCATTAACCTTGCTGAAAAAATTCCAAAGATACAATTTAGCAAAAAAATTTTTGGTGGACTTTTAATAGTTGTTCTTATTCTTTATCTTGCTAGCGGTATTTTTGTTGTTGCTCCTGATGAACAAGGAGTCATCAGGAGATTTGGAAAATTTTCGCGACTTGAAAGCCCCGGTCTAAATTACCATTTTCCTTATCCAATTGAAACGGTAGTAACTCCGGCCGTTACTCAGGTAAAAAGAATTGAAATAGGATTCCGTACTATTGGCTCAGGCCCACAAGCTGGATACCGGGAAATTCCAACAGAGGCACTGATGTTGACCGGA
>JGI24025J20009_10002490_pt1 | contig 13212 bp, 10 predicted proteins | sample Cruoilmetagenom3_FD_20009 | JGI IMG/M metagenome (IMG submission 20009)
ATGATCAAGCGCCTCTTGATATTCAGGCGAGTGATAGCAGGCCTCCGCCGCCTCAAGACTTGGGAACTTTGCCACCACATTGCGTGGCCGGTCTGTACCTTCCAATTGCACATAGCGCCCCGCACGGGCGATGAAATACCCCCCGTGCTTTTCAATCGCGGGACCGGCCAGTTTGGCATATTTGCTGTAGGCGTCTTCGTCCGTCACACTGACATGTGCAATCCAAAGTGCGGGCATGATCTATCCTTTCAAAACGGTTTCAGCAGCGGCAATCGCGGCATCGGAATTTGCAGCACTCTTGCCACCGCCCTGCGCCATATCGGGGCGGCCACCACCGCCTTTGCCACCCAATTCAGCCACAGCTGCGCGCAATATATCCACGGCCGATACCTTATCGGTCAAGTCCTTCGTTACGCCTGCGGCCACGGCCGCTTTGCCGTCGGTGTCTGCAATCAACAGAACCGCGCCAGATCCAAGGTTGGTTTTATGCTCGTCAATCAATGGCGGCAGATCCCTGCCTGAGACACCCGACAAAACCTGTGCGATGAATTTGACACCATTCACCTCGCGCACCTCTTGTGCCTCGCCATGCCCGGCGCCGCCCGACATGGCCAGCTCTCGGCGCAATTGGGCCACTTCATTGCTGAGTGTTTTGCGTTCCCCCATCAGCGAGCGCAACCGCTCAACCACGTCTTCAGGGCGCGCTTTCAGCTCTGTCGCCAGGTCAGTTACACGGGCATCCTGAGCACTCAGATATGCAAAAGCTTCGGCGCCGGTGAGTGCTTCAATCCGGCGCACACCGGAACTTGAGGCACTTTCACTGACGATTGCAAACAGCCCTATATCGCCCGTACGCCGCACATGGGTGCCCCCGCACAGCTCAATTGAATAGGTCTGACGATCCAGCCCCTTGTTTGATCCCTCATCAACACCCATCGACACAACACGCACTTCATCGCCGTATTTTTCGCCAAACAGCGCCTGCGCCCCAAGATCACGCGCATCATCCGGCGTCATAATACGGGTTTCCACGGCCGAATTTTGCCGAATAAAGGCATTCACCTCGGTATTCACCTGCGTCAGCTCTTTGGCGCTCATCGCTTTGGCGTGACTAAAATCAAACCGCAAACGATCCTGGGCATTCAGCGACCCACGCTGCGCGACATGATCCCCCAAAGCGTTGCGCAGGGCTTCGTGCAGCAAATGCGTCGCCGAATGATTGGCGCGGATAGCGCTGCGGCGAGCGTGATCTACTTGCAACTGGGCGGCGTCACCTTTGCTGATCTCACCCGAGGTTACCTGAGCCATGTGGATGAATAATCCGGCAACTTTCTTGGTGTCCGTGATCTGCGCCTCAGCTGTGCCAGTGGTGAACGTGCCTGTGTCGCCTATCTGGCCGCCAGATTCGGCGTAAAACGGTGTTTGGTTAAGGATGATCTGAACCTTATCACCTGCTTTGGCCGAGGCGACTTCAGCCTCGTCACGCACAAGGGCCATGATTTGCGCTTCGGCCACTTCTGTATCGTAGCCCAGAAAATCTGTCGTCCCGTGCTGATCGGCCAACTCAAACCAGATGGTGGCATCCGCCGCTTCGCCCGAGCCGGACCAGGCCGCACGCGCCTTGGCTTTTTGCGCATCCATCGCGGCATCAAAGCCCGATACATCCACTTCCCGGCCCTTTTCACGCAAGGCATCCTGCGTCAGATCAAGCGGAAAACCATATGTGTCATACAGCTTGAACGCGGTTTCACCCGGTAATGCATCATCTGCATTCAATCCGCTCAATTCTTCATCAAGCAGCTTCAAACCACGGTCAAGTGTTTGTTTAAAGCGGGTTTCTTCCAGCTCAAGCGTTTCTTCGATCAGTGATTGCGCCCGCCCCAACTCGGGGTAAGCCTGCCCCATTTGTGTGACAAGAGCCGGCACCAATAAATGCATAACCGGGTCTTTTGCGCCCAGCAAATGTGCATGGCGCATCGCACGGCGCATGATCCGGCGCAGCACATACCCGCGCCCCTCGTTGGAGGGAAGAACACCGTCTGCAATCAGGAATGACGTCGAGCGCAAATGGTCTGCAATCACCCGGTGATGCACATTCCCCGGGCCGTCCGGATCCTGACTGGTTGCATGAGCGCTGGCCTCAATCAAACTGCGCATCAAATCAGTGTCGTAATTGTCGTGCTTGCCTTGCAACAGCGCGCCAATCCGCTCCAATCCCATGCCGGTGTCAATTGATTGATTGTCCAGATCGCGCTGTGTGCCATCCTCAAAACGCTCGTTCTGCATGAAAACAAGGTTCCAGATTTCGATAAACCGGTCGCCATCTTCCTCGGCGCTGCCCGGAGGGCCACCCCAGATATCGGGACCGTGATCATAAAAAATCTCGGTGCATGGGCCACATGGGCCAGTGGCGCCCATCGACCAAAAGTTATCATCGGTTGCGATGCGAATAATTCGGTCATCCGAAAGGCCGGCGTATTTTTTCCATATGTCTGCGGCTTCGTCATCACTGTGGTAGACGGTCACCAGCAGCTTGGATTTATCAATGCCAAAATCCTTGGTCAGCAGATCCCAGGCATATGGAATGGCTTGTTCCTTGAAATAGTCGCCAAAGCTGAAGTTACCAAGCATTTCAAAAAATGTATGATGGCGCGCGGTATAACCGACATTGTCCAAATCATTGTGCTTGCCGCCTGCCCGCACGCATTTTTGTGACGTTGTCGCGCGCTGATAGTCACGCGTTTCTACCCCGGTGAACAGGTTCTTGAATTGAACCATCCCGGAGTTAACAAACATCAAAGTCGGATCATTCCGAGGCACCAACGGTGAGCTATCGACGATCACATGATCATTGCGTTCAAAGAAATTCAGGAAGGTTGAGCGGATTTCATTCAGGGTGGGCATTTGTCATCTCGATTATGGGCATTGGGCCAAACGTTTCCGAGATTTAGCCCCCCCCCGCGCCCGTGTCCACAGCAAGAAGCGCCCGAGGCGATGGCACCGGGCGCTTTGCAATCATCTTAACTGTCTCAGACTTCGAGGATATCGCCATCATCCGAGGTTTTCTCAATTTCGGGCATTTCAAAGTCTAGCCCGTGCGAGGCGCGGATTTTGTCTTCTATTTCATAGGCGATCTGAGGGTTTTCTTTCAAAAATCCCTTTACGTTCTCGCGGCCCTGGCCAATGCGCTCATCGCCATAGCTGAACCAGCTACCGGACTTTTCGACCACACCGGCCTTGACCCCCAGATCCAGTAGTTCACCGGTCTTTGAGATGCCTTCGCCGTACATGATATCAAATTCCACCTGCTTGAAGGGGGGCAACCTTGTTCTTCACAACCTTAACGCGGGTCGAATTGCCAACCACTTCGTCACGGTCCTTGATGGCACCGATACGGCGAATGTCGAGACGGACCGAGCTATAGAACTTCAGTGCGTTACCACCGGTTGTGGTTTCAGGGCTGCCAAACATCACACCAATCTTCATGCGGATCTGGTTGATGAAAATAACCGTACACTTTGACCGGCTGATCGAACCTGTGAGTTTGCGCATTGCCTGGCTCATCAGGCGGGCGTGAACACCAACACTGCTATCGCCCATATCGCCTTCCAATTCGGATTTTGGCGTCAGGGCGGCAACCGAATCGACCACAATCATGCGCACCGCCCCCGAGCGGACCAGCGTATCAACGATTTCAAGGGATTGCTCACCTGTATCGGGTTGTGAAATCAACAACTCGTCCAGATTAACGCCCAGTTTCTTGGCGTAAATTGGGTCGAGCGCGTGTTCGGCGTCAATAAAGGCGCAAACGCCACCCTTTTTCTGCTCTTCTGCGATGCAATGCAGGGTTAGCGTGGTTTTGCCAGAGCTTTCCGGACCGTAAATCTCAACAATTCGGCCCTTGGGCAGACCGCCAATACCGAGGGCAATATCAAGGCCCAATGAACCGGTCGACGTGGACTCGATATCCTGGGCGGGATTATCGGCACCCAGCTTCATGATCGAGCCTTTGCCAAACTGGCGTTCAATCTGTGNGAGCGCGCTATCCAGTGCTTTTTGCTTGTCCGAGTTCGACTTGCTGTCCATTGCTACAACTTCCGCCAGTGCCATGTTTCCAATTCCTTATTCCACACCCAAAGCCATGCGACAATCGCTGCTTTCGTTCACCTCTTGTTCTCATAGCTATGGAGACAAAAGTAGAACATTTCAAGAAAATTATTCGTATCTTCACTTTTGCCCTAAACCGTTAAAGAGTAGTTTACGAGCGTGAGATAAGTGCACACAGGCAAGGATCAGACAAAAAATGTTAGTGTTTTCAACGGCTCGCCTGGTGTTTCTATCTGTACCCAAGACTGGCACCACCGCTTATGAAGAGGCGCTCAAGCCCTTGGCTTCGATGTGGGTCGGCGCGCCACCCGAGCTGAAACATGCGCCCGTCTTTCGCTACAATCGGTTTTATCGGCCCGTTTTGGAGAAGTTTGTCTCGGATGAACTGGCGGTATTGGCGGTGATGCGTGAACCCGTGTCCTGGTTGGGAAGCTGGTATCGTTACCGCCAGCGAGACGACCTAAAGGGGCAGCGAACATCAACACATGACGTATCTTTTGACGACTTCGTGCAAGCTTATCTGATGGGCAATTGCCCGCCCTTTGCCAATGTTGGATCACAGGCCAAGTTTCTGGAGCCAACAAAAAATGGCACCGCCGTGACACATCTGTTTCGCTATGAAGATCAGGCTGGGTTAAAAGCTTTTCTTGAGACGCGGTTGGGCAGCACATTTGCCACCGAACAGATGAACAGCTCACCAGCTGCAGAATTAGAATTATCGGACAAAACCCATGCGCGCCTGCGTCGCAAAATGCCCGGTGAATTCACGCTTTATGACGGGATCGGATCTAATGGTACCTACACACCGCTAGAAACCTGAGAGGCAGCTTTATCGGGCATTTGCCGCTGCACAGTCTCGGTCAGCTCGGTCAGGGAAAATGGCTTGGGCAGAAACACCGAATTGGGAATTTTGGCCTGTGTATCACCAAAAGTTTCTTCAGCGTAACCGGACATGAACACCACGTTCACATCTGGTCTGCTGGTCAACGCTTCTTGTACCCAACTTGGACCGTCTTTGCCGGGCATAACGACATCTGACACGAAAATATCGACCTTAAGGGCCTCGTCTTCCAACAGCTCCAACGCATCTTCGGCTGATTCCGCCTCAAGCACATTAAATCCCCGCAATTGGAGGGCCCTACTAGCAAAAGCGCGTACCGGAGCTTCGTCTTCGACCAGTAACACCACGCCGTCGGTTGGGGTCACGGCGGTTTTCTCTACCACCGGCTTGGGCTCAACATGTTCGACTGCGTCAAACGCGGGCAGCAATATTTGAAATTCCGTGCCCTCACCTCGTGTGCTGTCAGCAAAGATAAACCCGCCCGATTGCTTGATAATTCCATAGGCTGTGGACAGGCCCAATCCCGTACCTTCGCCCGTACGTTTGGTGGTGTAGAAAGGCTCAAACACCTTTTGCAGCTTATCACGCGGAATTCCGGTGCCCTTGTCGATCACTTTAATTGAAACATAGCGCCCCGGCGACACCACAGCCCGGTCTCGACGCAGAGGCTCTTTGAGATCAACATTTTCAGTTTCGATGCGGATTTGCCCGCCCTGCGGCATTGCATCCCGGGCGTTAACCACAAGGTTCATGATCACCTGCTCCAGCTGGCGCTTATCCGCCTTGATTTTGGAAAGAACCGGATCATGGCTGAGCGAGAGGTCCATTTTCGCGCCCACCAGACGGTTCAATAGATGCCCTAAATCAGACAGCGTGTCCTGCAAATCAAGGATCTGCGGCCGCAATGTCTGTTTGCGTGAATAGGCCAATAGCTGCCCCACCAACGCGGCAGCCCGATTGGCATTCTGGTTGATCTGAGTCAGGTCAGAAAAATCCGAATCCCCCTGATCATGGCGCAGCAACAACAGATCACAATGGCCCGAGATCGCCGTAAGCAAGTTATTGAAATCATGTGCCACCCCACCAGCCAATTGCCCGATCGCCTGCATTTTCTGGCTTTGGACAAACTGCGCTTCCAGCGATTTCAGCTTGGTGGCATCATTGAGCACTGCAATCAAAACTGTTTCGCCATTCTCCATCGCGCGGTTGAGCGTGACCTGAACAAAGACCTCTTTATCGTCGCGCTTAATACGCAAAATTTCGGAGTGAACCGAGCCGCGCCCGGCGGCAGTATCATCCAGCCAATCGGTGATTGAGCGCCCCAACCCTTCCATGAAATCGCCCAACACGTTCCCCTGACAAGCGGGCACGCCCAGCAAATCGCGCGCAGGCCTGTTGGACAATTCGATGTCGCCACTGTGGGACAACTTCAACAAGGGAACGGGGAGTTCATCGAAAAAAGCCCAGCCATCGGGTTTGCGTTCGGTCGCGGCGACGCCGGNCAGCAAGATCACTTCGCGCCGACCTGCCACCCCCTCAAGCTCAACCGCGAAACAAGATGCAGGGCCAGACGGCGTGTTGATGTCATTCAACTGCCCTGATCGCAGCGGGAGTTTCACACAGATGCGATCCAACGACCGCGCGCGTTCGCCCACCAGCGCACGCGCTGCGGGGTTCATGAACAAAACCGCGTCATTGCGCCCAACTGTGAACATCGGCAATGGCATCGGATCATTGGCACGCTGTGGGCTTTCGGCAGACCGTTCCAGCCGCCACAGGAAATGAGCACTTCCCGTCTTATGCACCGAAATACGCAAATGGCCCTGGCGCGTCACCACATCTTCGACCGCGTAGCCGTTTGATTCTGCTCGTGTTTCAAGGCGAAATAAAATCGCGCCGGGATTGGCCAATATGGTTTGCAGCGCACCGGCCAGTGTGGTCGCATTTTTGGAGGAAAGCACTTGTTCGGTGGCGGGGTTGGAGTAGTGGATCACCCCATCCCTGCCAGCCGCGATACAAGGGACAGGATTGTTGCGCATCAGATCATCCAAGGCAGCCACGTTGGCCTGCCCGGCCGAGGCATCCCACTGCGCACGCAGCCTGGTCCAGCCGACGATAAAAAGCAGCGTAGAGCAGATGGCAAACATGCTCAGCTGCATGGCGTCATCATTGCTCAGCCATCCGGCGAACCCAAACACTGCCGCTGCCAGCGCGATCATGGTGGTTTTAGGCCTGACGGACATCATCGCCCTGCGGGTATGATCTGTCGTGCTGGTTGGGAATGCCACGAGCGGCCCTCTTGGTTGACGCAATTGCCTCTCCAATTCTGAGCGAAAAGGCTTAATTGAGACTTAACGACAGCCGGAGCAACACGTCAAGATTGAGAGGGATTGGGTCCGCGCGCCGATTGGCTGTGCCACAAAGAAGCCGGTACCACTGACAGACAAGGGCAAATCATTGCCCCGGCGCGGACGGCAAGAGCCATGGCTTTGCCCCCGCCTGCATTCCCTGAAGAGCAAAAACCGCGTTTAAGATTTGATTGGCACGCGGCAGATCACCATACTCAATCCACTGAAACAGATTGATAACTTTAGTAATAGATCTGGTACAGACGCGCCTGCGGCCGTGTTAATTTCGACGAAGGACAGCGCAATAAAAGCCATCTCCGCCATCCAACGGCGTGAACCTTTTTTGAACCATTAGAGAGTACTCACTTTGGCGAGCCAGAAACTCATCAACCTGACGCCCATTTTCACTGTTCAGTAAGGAACATGTCGCATAAACCAGATGACCTTGCGGGCGAACAAACATGGCTGACTGATCCAGGATTTCTCGCTGAATATCTAAAGTGCGCTCCAGCTTCTCACGCGTCAGCAGCCATTTCCCCTGAGGGTCGCGCCGCCATGACCCACTGCCTGAACACGGGGCGTCAATGAGAAGAGTGTCGAATGGGGCTTTCTGCTTCACTTCCGGCAAAGACAGCAGGCTGACCGATACACCGCCACGCGCGGCGCGTGCGGGCAGATCTTTCATCCTATTTTGATCCACATCATGGGCAAAATATTTGCCCTCTACCCGGCCCGCCACCGCCAGGATCTTACCGCCACCACCGGCGCAAAAATCCAAAAACCTCTCCCCCGCCTCAAGTGGCACCATATCCGCGACCGCTTGAGAAGAGGCATCCTGCAACTCGACCTGTCCCTCAAGATATGCCTGCGCGTTTTTGATCTTCCTGGCGCCCTCGATCACCTCGACAGCCGAAGGAGAGAGCGCATGTGGACGCACGACAATCCCTTGCGAAGACAGAAGCTCAATTGCGCTAGGGCGGCTTAGTTTCGCAAGATTGACCCTAAGATGGACCGGCGCCCTTTTGCGCATCTGCTCGGCAATGTCTTGGGCGTCTTGCCCCAGCGCAGTGCGAATATCCGGCCACAGCCACTCGGGGAAATCGGCACTTTCGCCGCTATCCGGGTCTGGCGAACGCCCATTGGATCGCTCTGCATCTGTCAACTCAACAGGGGCATATGTGCCAGCGCCGAAAACGGCGTCAGGCTCCTGCCCGGCGTCTCTGACATACCCAAGCAAAAGAGCGCGCCCATTGTCACCTCCACCAAGCGCCGACAAGCTTCTCTTGCGCCTGAGAACATCATAAACCAGATCTGCGATCGCGGCGCGGTCCTTTGACCCGGCATAGCGGTTATTGCGGCCCCATCCAGCCAAGGCCCGATCAGCCAGCTCGCCCATCAGAATACGATCTATCAATTCAATCGCTGCGCTTATACGTGCTGAAGGTGTCACAATAATCTCTCATCCAGGTTGACCGATTGCCAATCCAACATGTCCATATACGCTCGCAACCGGCTGATCCAGCGCGCAAACAATTTGCCCCTCAATTACAGATATATAGGAAAGCAATTCTGCCCACAGAGAGGCATTTTATGTCGCGGGTTCAGTCCCAATCCCGCGTCAATGCCGCCACTGGTGCCACGTCAGACCGGTGCCAAAACATCGCTGTGTTGAACCGGGTGGAGCCTGCGCGGTGATGGCCGCTCGATCCCCTCAAACCATCTCATCAGGGCTTTCGGGCTTGCCTGAACGTGTGTTTGCGTACCGCCGCAAAACTCTTGGAAGGCCGCAAGATTTAGCCGGTTTATCCCAACGACAACGGGTGTATTTTGGATCAGGGCNTCTGCGATTGTATCGCGAAAGCCTCTTCCGCTTGCTTCGTGTTTGCCAAATTTGTTGACGATCAGAACCTCAGGAAATTGTGNGAGCTGTAGATTGACNTCCGACACGGCGCGCTCAAGGGCGGCNGGGTCAAGCCTGCACCCTTTTGCATTGTTGCCCAGCGATTGGGATATGCGAATTGTGGGGCCATCGGGCAAAACTCTGACATCCATGTCACACTTATGGCGGCCCACTTGATAGGAATTTACCTGGACAAGCCCGCTCGTTGTCACACCTCTTTGGGCGAGTTCCAACGAGAACTCTTCTAACACAAGATCGACCTCTCCGGTGCGCGGGGCGCAGATATAGGCGATATTCATGGCTTGTTGCAGTTCCAAAACACGCTTTCCTTATCGCTGGGGTTTGTTTTCAGATGGATCAGAGCTCACGCATCTCGATTCCGCTGATGGATGCGTTTGCGATCAGGCGGTTGGTGAAGTCTTTGGCTGCATGTGCCCAGGCTGATTTTTCCATCGCCCCGCGAATGCGCGGCTGCACGACCTCAAAGGGCAGCGCTTTGCCTTCAATGCGGGCGTCCATGCGAATGACATGCCAGCCAAACTGAGTATGCACGGGCTGGCGGGTTACCTCCCCTTCGGCCAATGAATGCAGCGCGGCCTCAAACGCAGGAACGGTATCCCCGACTGTGAGCTGCCCAAGCGCGCCACCGTTGGATTTTGACCCGCAATCGCTCTCAATCTCGGCAAGACGGGCAAATTCTTTGGGCTTGTCTTGCAGTGTTTTTATCAATGCAACGGCTTTGGCATGTGCGGCTCCCGTGGCGCCTTCGCTGGCGGGATCAGCAGCAATGAGGATATGCGACACCTCCCAAAGTGGCGGCGCGCGAAAGCGGCTGGGGTCTTTTTCCCAGAGCGCCTGAATATCCGCGTCCTCAGGTGCATCAGGAGATAGCTCAGCCTCCAACAGCCCGCGGATCAGCGCATCTTCATCCGTTTCAAAACGCCCCTTGCCAAGGCTGATGGGATCGCTTTCGATCCCAAGCCGTGACGCTTCTTGCAACATCAAAGTACGAATGGCCAATGCCTGCGCCGCCTTGCGCCAGGCCAATCCAGGCTTGCCTTTGGGGGCTTCGTGATTTTGGGCTTCGGCAGCGATGCCAACGGAGGGGATAACCTCTCCGTTGACGATGATTTCTGGAAATAGTGCATTGCTCATACTGGTTACTCCGCAGGCGTGTTTGAACGCGATTGACCACGCCGGGAGCGCACAATCTGATATCCGGGGCGCGCCAGAACATAGCGCACCGGGGCAGACAGCATATGCACCAGCCGGGTGAACGGGAATACCAAGAAGATCGTCAACCCAAGGAACAGGTGCAGCTTGAACACCAGAGCCACATCTGTGATCTGATCGGCAGCGCCTGAGCGGAAAGTGAGGATCATCTGTGCCCAAGACATGAATTTGGTCATTTCATGGCCATCAAGATGTTGAAGAGACACATAAATCGTGCCGACCCCCAGGACCAACTGCATCATGAGCAGTGACAAAATGGCGATATCTGCAAAGGATGACGTGGCGCGAATGCGCGGGTCTGAAAGACGGCGATGCAACAGCATCCCCCCCCCGATCAGAGCCATAACACCCGCAATGCCCCCAGCAACAATAGCCAAGGTTTGTTTCGCCCCGTGGCTGATGCCAAGCGCATCAAACAAGGCAATCGGTGTCAAAAGGCCCACAAGATGGCCCACAAAAATCGTCAGCACGCCAACATGAAACAGGATAGAGCCCCACATCAATTGTTTGCGTCGCAATAGCTGAGAGGAAGATGTCTTCCAGGTGAAAGGCGCTGTTTCATATCGGGCAAGTGACCCGAGCAAAAGCACCGTGATGGCGATATAGGGATAAATTCCAAAGAGAAAATTATGCATGTTGGCCTCCTTTCTCCACCACTGATGGCGCAGGATTTATAGGTGTGTCCATTTGGGAAAGCATGTCGCGGACTTGCGGGCATCCCGCATTGGGATCAGGCCCAAAGGTCACTTCGCTTTCCTCCCAGATCTCATCAAGTGCCTCCAGATCGGTGGGATCATCCTCGGGGGCTTGCATCATCTCGCTGACAAGGCCTTCGTCTGCCATTGCCCCGGAGAGCTGGATCAACGCGGCCAGGGCGGCGGCATAGTTGCTTTCGCGTCGCGTCAGGCGCAGATTGATCGTTTCCAGAATATGCGCTGAATCGGCCAGGACCTCACGGGCCTCGGCCTCAGGGCACATCGACAGATACTCAAGCAATACAGGCAAGTGATCGGGCAGCTCTGAACTGATCGGATCAAAGCCAGCATCACGATAGGTTTCAACAAGCGAGACCATCGCCCCACCGCGATCCCGGCTTTCGCCGTGAATATGCTCAAACAGATTGAGCGACAACGTGCGCGAGCGGTCAAAAAGCATCACATATTCTTCTTGCAACTCGTAGATATCGCGGGTGCTGAGGGCGCCAACAATCGGGCGCAATTCACGCCGCATTGCCGCCGTAAGCCGAGTATCAGCAGCAAGGGTGCCGCCGATCTCAGACATGGCCTGCTTCAACTCAACAGTTGGATAACTGAGAACGAGTGAGAGGGATTTCAAAGTGCGATCCATTAGAATGTCTCCTTTGGAAGCGTGAATGACTTGGGTTTTTTGCCGCCAAACAAGGTGCCTTTGTTCATCGACCCTGTTGAGCACCCATTGCCATCGGTGAACCCACAACCGCCCCGAATGTCATAGGCCTCTTCGGCCTGTTCGCGGTGGGTTGTTGGGATGACAAAGCGATCTTCATAATCTGCGAGGGCCATGATTTTATACATCTCCTCAATTTGCAGACCACTCAGCCCAACCTTCTCGGCCAGGCCTTCGTCACGCACACCATCGACAGTTTTGGCCCGCATATACCCCCGCATCGCCATCATGCGCTCCAGGGCTGTGACCACTGGGGCCTCGTCACCGGCGGTCAACATATTGGCAAGATATTGCACCGGGATACGCAGGCTGCTGACGTCGGGCATATCGCCGTTGGTGCCCAGATGCCCCGCTTCTGCGGCGTTCTGGATCGGAGAGAGCGGCGGGATGTACCAGACCATTGGAAGGGTGCGATATTCAGGGTGCAGCGGAAAGGCCACTTTCCATTCCATCGCCATTTTCCAAATGGGGCTTTCCTGCGCGCCTTTGATCCAATCCTGGGGCACACCATCGGCCTTGGCCTGCGCGATAACCTCCGGATCATTGGGATCAAGGAAAACACCAAGCTGCGCATCATAAAGATCTGTTTCCGCGTGCGAATTTGCCGCCTCTTCGATCTTGTCGGCATCATAGAGCATGACACCCAGATACCGGATACGGCCCACGCAGGTCTCGGAACAGACGGTTGGATTACCGCTTTCAATGCGCGGATAACAGAACGTGCATTTCTCTGATTTGCCGCTTTCCCAATTGTAGTAGATCTTCTTGTAGGGGCAGCCAGACACACACATGCGCCAACCGCGGCATTTTTCCTGGTCGATCAAGACAATGCCATCTTCTTCGCGCTTATAGATCGCACCAGAAGGACACGACGCTGAGCAGGTGGGATTTAGGCAATGTTCGCACAGACGCGGCAAATACATCATAAATGTATTCTCATACTCGCCGTAAATGTCTTTCTGAACGTTCTCAAAGTTGTAGTCGCCCGAACGTTTTGAAAACTCACCCCCAAGAATTTCTTCCCAGTTTGGCCCTTTGTTGATCTTCTCCATCCGCTCGCCGGTGATCTTGGATCGTGGGCGTGCAGTGGGGAAAGCCGACATTTCAGGCGCCGATTTCAGGTGATCGTAATCAAAATCAAACGGTTCGTAATAGTCATCAATTTCAGGCAGATCAGGGTTGGCAAAGATATTGGCCAGGATGCGCCACTTGCTTCCCTGTTTGGGGTGCAGCTTGCCGTTTTTTGAACGTGCCCAACCGCCGTTCCAACGCTTTTGGTTCTCCCAGTCGGTTGGATATCCCAGGCCTGGCTTGGTCTCAACGTTGTTGAACCAAGCGTATTCAACACCCTCGCGGGA
>JGI24025J20009_10002491_pt1 | contig 13211 bp, 10 predicted proteins | sample Cruoilmetagenom3_FD_20009 | JGI IMG/M metagenome (IMG submission 20009)
AGGCTTGCACGTGGGTGATCCTGCGGGTTTGTTGCCTGAGGTGTCGGCCTTTCGTCAGGAATTTGACCAGATGCACTATGTGATCTGACCTGCCGCCCTGAGCGGCATCAATGTACGGATTTACGGATGCGCCGCACCATCCACCAAACCCCGGCAACCACGGGCAATGTCACGCCCGCCAACATCAGGCCCTTGCTGATCCCGGCCGCCTGGGACAACGGATAAAGCAGATACCCCGCCAAAGACACGGCGTAATAGCTGATGGCGACAACGCTGAGCCCCTCAACCGTCTTTTGCAGGCGCAATTGCAGGTCAGCGCGGCGGTCCATGCTGACAAGCAACTCCTGATTTTGTGCGGAACGCTCCACATCCACCCGTGTGCGCAGCAGGTGGCCTGCACGGGTGGCGCGCTCGGCCATCGCCGAGAGCCGCGCCGCGGTGGAACGCACCGTACGCATGGCCGGTTGAAAGCGGCGCATCATGAATTCCGCAAAGGTCTGGCGGCCCTCAAAGCGCTCTTCGCACAGCACTTCGATACGTTGGTTGACGATCTTGTCATAGGCCATGGTTGCCGTCATCCGAAACGACGATCTCGCCACCAGCGCCTCAAGTTCAGCGGTGACGTTCAGCAGGTGTTCCAGCGCCTGTTCAGCCGGATCAGCGCCACCCGTGAGCCCGCCAATAAGGTCTCCAAGGCGTTCGTCAATCCTGCCCATTTCGGGGGCCAAGGCGCGCGCGCGGGCAAAGCCCAGCATCGACATGGTTTTGTAGGTTTCAATCTCGCACAGGCGCTGGATGATCCGGCCAGTGCGACGAGCCCCTGTCTGGGGCATCACGGACACGGCAAAGCGCAAATGACCTGCCGGATCAATCCGAAAGTCGCCTGCCAAAATGGCGGCATTATCCAGCACCCGTGCCACGGCAACGCTTTCCTCAACAAAGCACTCACGCAAGAGCTCGCTGAAGGCTTCGTCACTTTGCCAGGGGCTCAGCCGGATCAGTGCCGAGGTGATACGCGCACCGGGTGCCAGATCCAGCCAATCGGCCGGGAACACATCAAAATCAACCGGATCAAATGGCCGCGTGCTCAGCCCTTCGGTGAAAACGGTGTAGGTCACGAACTCGGTGTGGCGTTCCCATTTCAGCTGGTGCCGCCCGATCTGGCCAAAGTAATGCGTGGCACCGGGCTGCGGGTGCGCGGCCCCATGGCGATCCAGCAAATCAATGAGATGCACCATATCCGCCTCGGGCGTGCGGCGCGCGGCGTCGTCTTCACGTTTGATCGCCAGATATACGGCTGTGGCGGGGGCGCTGAGCACCGGAAAAGGACGGGCGTGCAGCTCGTTCGCCAGTTCGTACCGCAAAGGATGGTCTTTGATCGGGGACATTGGGGCCCTCCTTGTGATAGTGAGGTATTTATACGCGCCTACACTGAAAATTGGAATGGAATATTATGTCACATCAAAGGGTTATGTGAATACCACGGCATACAAAGCCCACCCCACTACCACCAAAAAGGGCGCCCCAGATGGGACGCCCCTTTTCAAAATCTATCCATATTGGATCAGTCGATTTTGGGCAGCAGGCTCGATACGCTGTCTTTGGCGTCGCCATAGAACATGCGGGTATTTTCTTTGTAGAACAGAGGGTTCTCAATGCCCGAATACCCTGTTCCCTGCCCGCGCTTGGAGACAAACACCTGCTTGGCTTTCCAGCATTCCAGCACCGGCATACCGGCGATGGGCGAGTTGGGATCTTCTTGTGCGGCCGGGTTCACGATGTCATTGGACCCGATCACAATGACCACGTCTGTGTCAGGGAAATCATCGTTGATCTCATCCATTTCCATCACGATGTCATAGGGCACACGCGCCTCGGCCAGCAGAACGTTCATATGGCCCGGCAAACGCCCCGCAACGGGGTGAATGGCAAAACGGACGTTCTTGCCCTGAGCGCGCAGCTTGTTGGTCAGCTCACTCACCGCTTGTTGGGCTTGTGCCACCGCCATGCCGTATCCGGGGATGATGATAACCGAGGATGCCTCGTTCAGGGCTGCGGCAACACCGTCGGCGTCGATCGCAACCTGTTCGCCCTCAACGGCCATCTGCTCACCTGCGGGGCCGCCAAAGCCGCCCAGGATCACGCTGACAAATGACCGGTTCATCGCCTTGCACATGATATAGCTGAGGATCGCGCCGGAGGAGCCGACAAGCGCACCCACAACGATCAACAGATCATTGCCGAGGCTAAAGCCAATAGCCGCCGCCGCCCAGCCGGAATAGCTGTTCAGCATGGAAACAACCACGGGCATATCCGCGCCGCCAATCCCCATAATCAGGTGATAGCCGATGAAAAACGCCAGCAGCGTCATCACGAACAAAGGCCCGAAACCGCCTGTGTTAAAATACCAGATCAGGCAAAGAGCCGACAGCGCAGCAGCCCCGGCGTTCAGGATATGCCCACCGGGCAGCTTTTTGGCTGTGGTGTCGACTTTGCCCGCCAGTTTGCCAAAGGCGATGATTGATCCGGTGAAGGTCACCGCACCGATGAACACACCCAAGAAGACCTCGACCCGCAGGATAGCGATCTCGACGCCGTCCTTTCTTGGCCAGCAGAGCGGCGAACCCTTCGGCGGCTTTTTTGGCCGCATCATCCATGGCCAGAACATTGCCCATTTCAAGATGCGCATTAAAGCCGACGAACACGGCTGCCAGACCAACGAGGCTGTGCATCGCGGCCACCAGTTGGGGCATCTCGGTCATCTGCACGCGCTGCGCCACCTGATAGCCGATAGCACCGCCAGCGCCGATCAGGATCAGTGACAAAAGCCACAGACCCGCACCCGGCCCGATCAGAGTGGCCACCACGGCCAGCGCCATACCGGCCATGCCATACCAGACCGCGCGTTTGGCGCTTTCCTGGCCGGACAGACCCCCAAGGCTGAGGATGAAGAGAATTGCTGCAACTACATAAGCTGCTGTTGTGAAACCGAATTCCATTGCTCAGCCCCCCTTAAGATTTCTGGAACATGGCAAGCATGCGCCGTGTCACGAGGAAGCCACCAAAGATGTTGATCCCGGCCATAAAGACCGACAAAGCGGCCAGCACAATCACCAGATATGACCCTGATCCGATCTGCATCAAGGCCCCCAGAATGATGATCGACGAAATGGCGTTTGTGACCGCCATCAGTGGGGTGTGCAACGAGTGCGACACATTCCAGATCACCTGGAAGCCGATAAACACGGCCAGCACGAAGACGATGAAATGCTGCATGAAGCTGGCAGGCGCAACAAGGCCCACAGCCAAAAGCAAGGCCCCGCCCACGGCCAGCAATGTGACCTGATTGCGGGTTTGCGCCTTGAAGGCGGCGGCCTCGGCGGCGCGCTTTTCTTCCGGGGTTGGCTCGGGCACCAGCTCTTTTTTGGGCTGGGTTGCGATGGCTTGTATCTTGGGGGGCGGTGGCGGGAACGTCACCTCACCTGCGTAGGCGACAGTCGCACCACGGATCACGTCATCTTCCATGTCGTGATTGATCTTGCCGTCTTTTTCCGGCGTCAGATCTGTCATCATATGGCGGATGTTGGTGGCATAAAGCGTCGAGCTTTGCGCCGCCATCCGAGATGGGAAATCAGTATAGCCGATGATGGTCACGCCATTATCGGTGACAATCTTCTCATCCATGACGGTCAGTTTGCAATTGCCGCCCTTTTCCGCCGCAAGATCCACAATCACCGAGCCGGGTTTCATGGCCTTCACCATGTCTTCGGTCCACAATTCGGGCGCTTCACGGTTGGGGATCAGCGCCGTGGTGATCACGATGTCGATCTCAGGGGCCAATTCGCGGAACTTGGCCAGTTGCGCCTCACGGAATTCCGGGCTGGAGACAGCGGCATAGCCACCGGTGGCCGCACCGTCGCTCTGCTCTTCTTCAAAGTCGAGGAAGACAAATTCAGCGCCCATGCTTTCGACTTGCTCGGCCACTTCGGGGCGCACGTCAAAGGCATAGGTGATGGCACCAAGCGAGGTGGAGGTGCCGATGGCGGCAAGGCCCGCCACACCGGCGCCAACAACAAGCACCTTAGCGGGGGGGACTTTACCAGCGGCAGTGACCTGCCCGGTAAAGAAACGACCAAAGTTATTGCCCGCCTCAATGACAGCGCGATACCCGGCGATATTGGCCATGGAGCTGAGGGCATCCATTTTCTGAGCGCGCGAAATACGCGGCACCATTTCCATGGCGACAACCGTCGCGCCTTTCTTGGCAGCGGCCGCCATGTGTTTTTCGTTACCACCGGGATTGAAGAACGAGATCAGCGTCTGACCATCGCGCAGGCGTTTGACTTCGACATCCTCGGGTGGGCGTACTTTGGCAACAACATCGGCGGCTTTCCACAGGGCGGCGGCGGTTTTGACCACACTTACGCCAGCGGCCTTATAATCGGCATCCGAAAACCCGGCCAATGCCCCTGCACCTGTCTCAATCACGCACTCATGGCCCAGCTTTTGCAGCTGTAGAGCGCTGTCGGGCGTCATCGCCACACGCGCTTCGCCCTCAATGATTTCTTTAGGTGTTCCGATCTTCATGTCTGTCCCCTTGGTCTTTGGTCGTCGCGTGGCAGCGGCACAGTTTTGAAGCCGCACCTGTCATGTTTGGTCGTACTTTGCACGTTGAACTATGTGCAACACAACGTCTTGTGATTGCGAAAAATGGTCGCAATCACGTTGCGGCATTTGGTTAGATCCAGCGTCGGACCTTGCGTTCATATCGTGCATATTCGGCCTTGAACGCCTGTCTCATAAGGGTTTCCTCGGGCAGGATAAAGCGTTTTTCCAGTATCCAAAGGAATACCGGAATGAGCGGTAACGATAAAACAGCATCCCAGCGAAAGATCAGCCCGGCGAGGATCAGCACATCAGCCAGGTAGATCGGATTGCGGCTGCGCGAAAAAACGCCCGACTGGATCAGCCGGGATGGGGTGTTATGTGGTATGATCGTGGTCTTGTGACGGCGAAACTCGGAGGCCGCCAACAAGATCAGAATAAGGCCACCCCCCAGCAGGATACCGCCTGCAAAATCCGCCCATGTGCCGCCCAGGCTAAGCCCGGCATCCCGCCAGCGGGCCTGCATCCAGGCCAGAGCCACGAAGCCCGCCAACCAGACGGGTGGTATATCAATTTTTTTTAGCATCGGACTGCTTCCTTGGTTCGGGCGGATCAGGCGCAACGCTCTTGTGCACAGATGCCAATGACGTAGCATGGCGATTGGGAGGAAGACCATGACCCTGACAGGAAAACACGCATTGGTGACTGGCGGCGGCACTGGCATTGGGCTGGCGATTGCGCAGGCTTTGGCCGCGTCGGGCGCAGAGGTGACCATCACCGGGCGGCGGCAGGAGGTATTGGCGAGCGTTGCATCGGATCACCTGCATCCCGTGCAAATGGATGTGAGCGACGAGCAAAGTGTAACATCCGGCATCGCGCAGGCCATTACCGAGCGTGGGCCGGTGCATATCTGCGTCCCCAATGCGGGGATTGCCGAGGGGCGCTCGATCCCCAAAACCGACATGGAGCTCTGGCGCCGCACCATGGCCACCAATCTGGATGGCGCATTCCTGACCATTCGGGAGTGCCTGCCGGGCATGATGCAGGCCGGTTGGGGGCGGGTGATTGCGATCTCCTCCATCGCAGGTCTCAAGGGGTTGAAGGGGGCGGCGGCCTATACTGCCTCCAAACATGGGATGATCGGGCTGATCCGCACCTTGAGCGAGGATTATCTGGGGTCTGAGCTGACGTTCAACGCCATTTGCCCCGGCTATGTCGACACTGAGATCGTCAGCCGCAATGTGACCTCGATTGCCCAGCGCGCCAAGATGACACCGGATCAGGCCCGCGCCATGATGGTGGATGCCAACAAGCATAAACGCCTGATTGCGCCCGATGAGGTGGCGGCCGCAGCGCTGTGGCTCTGTGCGCCCGGCTCGGAGAGTGTGAACGGGCAGGCGATCGAGATTGCGGGCGGGCAGATTTGACGCGGCGTGGGTGAGCGCGCGGCGGCTTTGCGGGGTTGTTCAGACCTTCGCAGAACGTCCACCAATATCCTGTTCGGCTAACCGTTCAACAAACGGTGGTTTTAGTGGGGCCCCGTATACTTTGAAAGTGCGCGGGCAAGCATCAACCAGTCGTCCACTAGCTTCTGCCCGGCCTCATCACCTGCTGGAAATCGAGTGGAGCCATTATGATCTTCATATGGGTAGCGTCCTCGCGAAATTTCATCACTCGACGCCGATTTTAATAGCGTGAATAGAGTATCAGAGAGGTATTCTTCCAGTCCGTTTTTATCTTGTAAATCAAGCTTATCCAATTGTGTGTTGTGGGAGGAATAGGCGTGTTTAATTTCCACATCATCTGGCCCATCTTCGCTGGTGACGGGTGGGTGATAGACCGTTACCCTAAATGATTTAACGAAAAGTTCGGTCGCAATTACACTAAGGTGATGAACCACGAACCAATTTTTAAAGGCAAAGAAACCCGTCTTTGCGACTTCTCTTGAATATGCGTTCTCTGCCGCATCAAGATAAGCTTTTGCGGTTTCGAAGACAGGATTTGGGGCCCATCCCGGATCCAACGTATAGCTCTCAGTATAGCTCTCATTTTTCATTGTAGTCTACATTTCATATGTTGGAGCACTAGCATGAAGGTTGCGGTATTTCAGGTGATTGGCCTCCCTTGCATAGATCATCCATGGACGTTCAACAAACGCTCCTTTATGGAACCCGCGTAAACCACATCGTTTGGTGCTGCCATAAACCCCGTTCAAAACCTAACGGATTGTTGAAGGTTTCTGGCTCCCTCGTGGTGCCGGACAGTCGTGCAGGTCGCCGCATCCGGCAGCATGGCCTCAAACCAGCCTCTACTTGCAGGGACCGGGGAGCATCGCCATGCATCGCTCAACCGACTGGCAAAAGCGGTGCTGCTGTGTATCACTGGCATGACCGAACCGCAGACCGGAGAGCGCCTGAATGAACCGCGAAGAGTACAACAGTTTTTGCAAAGGCCTGCGCGCCACCACCCATGTGGTGCAATGGGGCAATGCGGATGTGTGGAAAGTGGGCGGCAAGGTGTTTGGCGTGTGTGGCTGGAACGACGGCAAGGATGCGGTTACCTTCAAGGCCTCCGAGATCGCCTATGAGGTGTTGCACGATCAGCCGGGCATTCGCCCCGCACCTTATCTGGCCTCACGCGGGATGAAGTGGTTGCAGGTCTACGGCAAACCGGGCCTGTCGGACGATGCATTAAAGGAACATCTGATAATGTCCTATGACATGGTTGTCGCCAAGCTGACCAAAAAACTGCGCGCGGAGTTGGGCCTTTGATTGAGATGAGCGACCCGTTTGAGCACACGCGCGAGATGTTTCACATGCCCCAGGGGGTGATTTACCTCAATGGCAATTCACTGGGCCCCCTGCCCCAGCGCGCGCCAGCCGCGATGACCCGCGTGGCGCGTGATGAATGGGGTGAGATGCTGATCACCGGCTGGAACAAGGCCGGCTGGATGGCGCAGCCCGTGGCCGTCGGTGATAGGCTGGGGCGCCTGATCGGGGCCGAACCGGGCCATGTGGTGCTGGGTGAGACTTTGAGCATCAAAGTCTATCAGGCGCTGGCGGCGGCATTAGAACTGCGCCCCGAGCGCCGGGTCATCCTGAGCGACACCGGCAATTTTCCGTCCGATTTATACATGGCCGAAGGGTTGATCCGGTCTTTGGACCAGGGGCACGAGCTGCGGGTTGTGGCCCCTGAGGATGTCGAATCCGCGATCACCGATGAGGTGGCTGTGGTGATGCTGACGGATGTGGATTACCGCAGCGCACGACGGCACAACATGTGGGCGATAACCGCCAAGGCCCATGCAGCAGGCGCGCTGACAATCTGGGATCTGGCCCATAGTGCGGGCGCGGTTGACGTGCATCTGGCCAGCGCCAAAGCTGATTTTGCAGTGGGCTGCACTTACAAATATCTCAACGNNGGCCCCGGTGCGCCAGCCTTTATTTATGTGGCNCCGCGNCACATCGCCNAGGTTTCCCCTGCCCTGTCGGGGTGGCTTGGACATGCNGACCCTTTTGCCTTTGATCCCAGCTACCGGGCGGGCACCGGGATTGAGCGGATGCGCGTNGGCACCCCGCCAATACTGGCGCTGGCCGCATTAGAGGCCGCTTTGGACATCTGGGAGGATGTGGATATGCAGGCGCTGTATTCCGCCTCCACNCGCCTCAGCCAGGCCTTCATCAAAGGGATCGAGGCCNCCTGCCCCGACCTGACGCTGGCCAGCCCANGAGAACCGGAGCTGCGTGGCAGCCATGTCAGCTTTGAGTTTGAGCACGGCTACGGCGCGATGCAGGCCTGTATTGCCGAGGGTGTGATTGGCGATTTCCGCGCACCTGACATTATGCGCTTTGGCATCACGCCGCTGTATTTGAATGACGATGATATCGCCCGCGCCGTGGAGATCATCGCACGGGTGATCAATGAGGGCCTGTGGGACAGACCCGAGTATAAGACACGCGCCAAAGTCACCTGATCAGCCAGCTTTAACGCCTGACCCTGCCCTGAAATCACCCCAATTCGTCAAAAACTCGTCCAAATCCCGCTCTGATCCCGCCGCAGAGCGATTGTATCAGTATTGGAAACGGAGCGTTCAATACCGCTTCACCTACCAGGATCAGACGGCAAAAAGACCGCCGATCCCTTTGAGGACTAGGCAGAACGAGATATGGCCACATATACGGTTGGACTATATGATCAGGACCCTGCGGGGATTTTTGCTACCGGCACCGGCGCGACCTTTAACTGGTCGGGCCCGGCCAACACCACAGGCACGGCGACGATCACCGACAACGAGGCGGGCATCCAGGGCTTCACGCTCGATGATGACAACAGGGGCAATGAATCGGCCACCGCCGATGTGACCATTGGCGGCAATACCTCCGTGGGCTCGAATGTGGATGCGGAGCGGGCCTGGACCATCCGCGACACGGTGACGGGTGAAGAGTTCGACGTTGTCCAGCTCGATGTGGAAAACGGCGCGGCAAGCGGGTTCTACACCCTCTCGGAGCGCCCGCTTATCCCCGGACGCAGCTATGAGGTGGTCTCCTACGACAGAAACTCCAATGTGCTGACCTCCGGCGATCCGGCCTTTAACATCACCAATTATGTGCTTGATGACGCGGCGGTGGATGGCACCAGCGGCGACGACGTGATCGACACTGGCTACACCGATTTTGAGGATGACAGCGTTGGCCCTGGCAATACGGCTGATGTGGTCTCGGCCGGGGATGGCGATGATGACATCACCTCTGGTGGCGGGGCTGATACGGTGCTGGGTGGCAGCGGGGCCGACACGATCTCGGGCGGGGATGGCGACGATGAAATCTATGGTGGCAACAATGGCCCGGCCACTGACACTGCAGAGTTTCTCAGCTGGGAGGCGATTGACCTCGATGGGAGCGATATCTCGGGCGGAGTCACACAGATCACCGGCGAGATGGAGGTGTCGGTCAGCTTCACCGATATCGGCGACAATAACCCCACCTTCACCGTCGACAGCAGCGAAGCGCAGTATGTCGGCGCGGGCAACCCGTTTGACGCCAATTCGAGCGCCTCGCTCTATGGCGATGGCGACGGGGCGACTTCGATCACCACAATCGACTTTGCCGCCGCACCGGGCAGTATCTATGCCGATGAGGTGGAAAATGTCAGCTTCAATATCAATGATATAGATACCTTTGCCGGCAACCATAACGACACAATCACCGTCAACGCCTTTGATGCCGACGGCAACCCTGTGGCGGTCAGCTTCACGGTGTATGGCGATGAAACCACATCAGGCAACACGATCACCGCAGGCAGCGGGTCTGATGAAGCGGTGGATGCCGCTGGCTCGGTCGGGGTGCAGATCGCAGGGCCAGTGGCGCAGATCGAACTGATCTATTCCAACGGGTTGAACGGCACCCAGGCTGTCTATCTGACGGATATCCATTTTGACGCTGTGCTGCCCGAAGACGGGGCCGACAGCATCGACGGCGGCGACGGCTCGGACCTGATCTTTGGCGAGGCCGGGGATGACACGATCCTGGGTGGCAGCGACGCCAGCGGTGACACGATCGACGGCGGTGACGGCGACGACCTGATCACCGATGCCGGAGGCAGCGGCTCGGCCGACAGCCTGACCGGTGGCGTCGGCAACGATACGATTGACGCCGGGGCTGACGATGACTTTGTCGATGGCGGCACCGGGAATGACAGCCTGACCGGCGGAGCCGGCAACGACAGCGTGCTGGGCGGCACGGGCGACGACATATTGGAGGGCGACGCGGGCAACGACACCCTGGAGGGCGGCGCGGGCAATGACACCCTGACCGGTGGCACCGGGGCCGACAGCCTTGTGGGCGGCGCGGGCGACGATGTGATCGAGGTGGCGCAGGGCGACATCGCCCAGGGCGGCGCGGGGGATGACACCTTCGTGCTGAGCGATCTCGGTGAAGTCGGCAGCGGCACGATCATCCTGACCGGCGGCAATGAGGGCAGCAGCGACAATGACACGCTGCAACTGAACCCCGATGTCACGCTGGATGATATCACCTTTGTCGCCAGCACCGACACCGGCGCGCAGTCGGGCAGTTTCACCATGGCCGACGGCACGGTGGTGACGTTCACCGATATCGAGAACATCATCTGCTTTACGCCCGGCACAATGATCCTGACCGAAACAGGCGAGCGCCCGATTGAAAGCCTGAAACCCGGCGACAAGGTGATTACGCGTGATCACGGGGCACAACCATTGCGCTGGGTCGGTACCTCCCAGGTTCCGGGACGGGGCAAATTTGCGCCCGTTCACATCGCGCCACATGTGATTGGCGCGCGCCGGTCGCTGTTGGTTTCACCATAACACAGGGTGTTGTTTGAAGGGTATGATTGCCAGCTTTACTTTGGCACAAACGAGGTGCTGAGCGCGGCCACTCATCTTGAGGATGGCGTGAATGTGCGGCGTGCGCCCTGCCCGATGGTGACCTATATTCACCTGATGTTTGACACCCACGAAGTGATCTATGCCGAAGGTGCCGCGACCGAGAGCTTCTATGCCGGTGAAGTTGGACTTGCGGCGATTAGTGGCCATGCCCGCGAAGACCTTTTCACCGCTTTCCCCGCGTTGCGCAGTGATCCGCACTCTTATGGGGAAACCGCGCGGATCTGCCTAAAAGCACACGAAGCGAGACTGTTGATTCCACAAGGCTTGGACATACCAATGGCGGCCTGATCCGCGTTGGCTCCAAATGGGGCCAATGGAGGGCAACCTGTCTCTTTTTTGACGGTCTGTGTCCCTAATTCAGCCCCATCCAAACTCTAGAGTTAACCCAAGACACCCCGGTTCACCCAGCCTGCCAGCAGCAGTTGGGGTCTGAATTGAGAATGTGAACGCCTCGGTCAAACCCGGCAAACGAGGCGTGTGGAGCACATGTAATGGCGACATTGGACAATGCTGTTTGGCTTGGCGGCGATGGCTTCGCCGAAAGCGGCACGACGACCCTCTCGGAAGGTGGAAACAGCACAATTGTCACTGGCACGTTTTCAAACGGTGCCTGGAACGCAGATGCCGGTGGCACCGGTGTTTCGGAATTCGGCGCAGGGTTCATTACATCTGCGATCACGGCTGACTATCAGTTCTCGACCCCGGTTAAAAACCTTGCCTTCACGATCAACCACGTCAACGGCAGTGAACCGACCTATGATGATTACTGGACCATCTACGCCTATGACGAAGATGGCAATCTGATCCCGGCCGCGGATGTGATTGCCGGTCTTGGCAATGTGCAGGACGAATTGATCATCACCAATCCCGATGGGTCGGTTTCAATCAACTCCGCAGGTGAGACGGCCAATGACATCACGGTCAATTTGCCCGGAACTGTCTCGCAACTGACCATGACCTATGAAAACGGCCCCGAGGGCACCCAATCAGATGGTTCGGGGCTCAGCGATTTTACATTCGACATTCCGTCAGCGCCCGATTTCATTGTTCAAGGCACCAATGCTGGTGAATTGATCAATGCCGGGTATGGCGGTGATCCCCAAGGGGATCGCGTTGACAACAACGACAATCTGGCTGGCAACAATGATGACAGCATCCGCGCCGAAGGTGGCGATGACACCATCGGTGCCGGGTCCGGCAATGACAGTGTCGATGCGGGCACCGGCGACGATGTGGTTTATGCCGAGACCGGCAATGACACCGTTTTGGGTGGCGATGGCAACGATAATGTTCTGGGAGAATCCGGTGACGACAGCCTGCTGGGTGATGCGGGCAATGACACCCTGCTGGGCGGCGATGGCAATGATGCGATCAAGGGTGGCTCTGACGACGACAGCCTGCGCGGCGAAGCGGGCAATGACACCATACAGGGTGGCGATGGCAGTGATTACGCCCACGGCGGCGAAGGCGACGACAGCATGCAAGGTGGTGCTGGCGACGACGAAATGCACGGCTGGTACGGCAATGACACCATGTCAGGCGACGATGGCAACGATTATCTGGATGCCGACCTGGGAGAAGACCTTGTTATGGGCGGTGCCGGGAATGACACCATCAAGGGCGGCTATTCAACTGAGAGCGACACGCTGCAAGGTGGGTCTGGCAATGATGATATCGACGGTCAGGGTGGCGACGACCTGATCGAAGGCGGCACCGGAGATGACAGCCTGTCCGGGTCGCAAGGCGATGACACCTTTGCGTTGGAAGACAGCTTTGGCAACGACACCATCATTGGTGGTGAAACCGATGAATTTGGCGCAGGCGACGTTCTGGACCTGAGCGGAACCACCACTGGCGTGACGGTTGATCTGAGTGACGCAAACGCCGAAACCGGCACGCTCAGCAATGGCACGGCCACGGCGGGTTTTACTGAGATCGAAAACATCGTTTTGGGCGCTGGCGACGACACGCTTGTGCTGGCAAATGGCGGCGGTGATGACACTGTGCAGGGCTTTAGTCAGCCCACGGACAATGGCGATGGCACATTTAGCGGCCATGATCAGCTGGATGTCAGCGCCATGAGCGATGCGGGCGGCGATCCGGTCACGGTCAAGGATGTCACTGTCTCTGACGATGGCCTGGGCAATGCTGTGCTGAGCTTTCCCAATGGGGAAAGCCTGACATT
>JGI24025J20009_10002492_pt1 | contig 13204 bp, 13 predicted proteins | sample Cruoilmetagenom3_FD_20009 | JGI IMG/M metagenome (IMG submission 20009)
ATTTTAAAAACGCCTGATCTAAGTCAGGCGTTTTTTTTAGCAAAAAACTTGCATCTTTGTAATTAGAATTAATCATTTTCCTAACTATGGGTATTTCAAATTTTTGGTATTATACTATTATGATTGTTGCTATTGGTCATGTAATTGCAGGTTTTGTATATTTAATGTATAAATTATCTCCGAAGAAAAAAGATAAACAGCAAAATGAATAAAGAGTTTTTAATTCTACAACTCAATAACATTGAAAATGCAAAACGCATTAACCGATTAAGAGTTGCAAATTTAGTATTAGAAAATAAAGTACTATTTAAGTATTTACTTGAAATTGTTTTTGAGGTTAATAATAAACTATCCATAAAAGCAGCTTGGGTTTTAGAATTTGTTTGTGCAGAAAAATTAAATTGGTTGGCACCACACTTAAATTACTTTACAGAAAATATTAATAACGTAAAATTTGATAGCGCCGTACGACCAATTTCTAAAATTTGCGAATTTTTGGCAAAAGCATATACTTCAAAAAATGAATCAATTATTAAAACTGAAATAAATTCAACCCATATAGAAAAAATTATTGAAGCTGGTTTTGATTGGTTAATAGGTGAGCAAAAAGTAGCTGTAAAAGCATATACAATGGAAATGCTATTTCTCTTTGGTAAAAATGAAGGTTGGGTACACCAAGAATTACAGCTTGTTTTACAGCAAAATATTATAAATGAAAGTGCTGCATACCAAGCACGTGGAAAGAAAATTTTAAGCTGGATTAACAAAAAATAAATCATTAAATTTGGGTTAATTTCGTTAAATTTGCAAAACAACTCAAACTAAAATAATGTCCTTAACAATTTTAAATGCAATATCTCCAATTGACGGAAGATACAGAAACAAAGTAGAAAGTTTAGCTCCGTTTTTTTCAGAAGAAGCCTTAATTAAATATAGAGTAAAAGTAGAAATTGAATATTTTATTGCTTTATGTGAAATTCCACTTCCTCAGTTGAGCAAATTTGATACAACTCTTTTTGATGAATTAAGATCAATTTACAGAAATTTTTCATCAGCTGATGCACAAAAAATTAAAGATATTGAAAGTATTACAAACCACGATGTAAAAGCTGTTGAATACTTTATTAAAGAGAAATTTGATATACTTAAATTACAAGCATATAAAGAGTTTATTCACTTCGGATTAACTTCACAAGACATAAATAACACCGCAACGCCTCTTTCTATAAATGATGCTTTTGACGTTGTTTATTACCCTGAATTGGCTACACTTTTAGAAAAATTAAGACAACTAGCAACTGCTTGGTCTGATGTTCCAATGCTGGCAAGAACACACGGTCAACCTGCTTCTCCTACCAGATTAGGAAAAGAAATTTTAGTTTTTATTGAACGTATTGAACAACAAGTTAAGCAATTGCAAAATATACCATACGCTGCTAAATTTGGTGGTGCAACAGGTAATTTTAACGCACACAAAGTTGCCTATCCTTCAATAGATTGGAAAGCTTTTGGAACTCATTTTGTTGAAAAAGTACTAGGACTACATCATTCTTTTCCTACTACACAAATAGAACATTACGATCATATTGCGGGCATTTTTGATGCTTTAAAACGTATAAACACTATTTTAATTGATTTTGATAGAGATATGTGGACATATGTTTCTATGGATTATTTTAAACAAAAAATTAAAAAAGGTGAAGTTGGTTCATCAGCAATGCCACACAAAGTAAACCCTATAGATTTTGAAAATTCAGAAGGAAATTTGGGTATGGCAAATGCAATTTTTGAACATTTATCCGCTAAACTTCCAATTTCTCGCTTACAACGTGATTTAACCGATTCTACCGTTTTAAGAAATGTTGGTGTTCCTTTTGGGCATACAATTATTGGCTTTACTTCTACGTTAAAAGGATTGAATAAATTATTAATTAACAAAGAAAAGTTTGCCGAAGACTTAGAAAATAATTGGGCAGTGGTTGCTGAAGCTATTCAAACAATATTGCGTAGAGAAGCCTATCCAAATCCGTATGAAGCATTAAAAGGATTGACAAGAACTAACGAAAAAATTACCCAAAAATCTATGGCAGATTTTATTGAAAGTTTAGACGTTTCAAACACCATAAAAGAAGAACTAAAATCAATAACACCAAGTAACTATACAGGTATCTAAATGAAAAAAATTGCACTAATATTCGTTTTATTATTATCACTATTCTCATGTAAAAATGATGAATTAAACCCTGACCGTTTTAAAACTGGAACTTTTGAAATACCAGAAGGAAAAGGATATGAAAAAACTATTATTATTAGGCAAGATTCTCTTCAAATTGAAAAATATGAAGATAGAATTGATTCTCTTTCAATNANTTGGAAAAACAATTTTAATTATACGCTCCAAATGTTACACCCAAAAACTGCTATTGATGAGGATCCTATTCACGTTAAAATTACAAGTCTTGAAAAGGATTCATACAATTTTGAAGCCGTAATTGGGCATTCTAATTTTATACAAAAAGGCACTATTTTTAAAACATCAAACTAAATTATGGAGATTTTCTTACAGGCTGATACATGGATAGCACTTTTAACACTTACATTTTTAGAAATTGTTTTAGGGATAGATAACATTATTTTCATTTCAATTACTGCAGGTAAATTACCTCCAAATCAAGTAAAAAAAGCAACTAGAATTGGTTTATTGTTAGCACTGGTTTTTAGAATTATACTATTATATGGTATTTCCTATTTAATTTCAATGAAAGAGCCTTTCTATTCTTTTGATTTACCTTGGTTTAAAGCAGGAATAACAGGGCAAAGTGTAATTTTAATTTTAGGAGGAATCTTTTTATTATATAAGAGTACTAGTGAAATTCACCATAAAGTTGAAGGTGTGACTTCTGAAAAAAATTCCAAAAAATCAAAAATTGCATCAACTTTAGGAATGGTAATTTTTCAAATTGTAATGATTGATATTGTTTTTTCATTCGATTCTGTTTTAACCGCTGTTGGTATGACAAGTGGTATTGAAGGAGCATTAATAATTATGATTACAGCCGTAACTATTTCAATAATTATTATGATGATTTTTGCAACACCAGTAGGTAATTTTGTAAATAAACATCCTACAATTCAAATGTTAGCATTATCCTTTTTAATTTTAATAGGGTTTATGCTAATTACTGAAGGTGCACATTTATCAAATGCTGAAATATTCCATCAGCATGTAGGTGCTATACCAAAAGGATATTTATATTTTGCCATTGCATTTTCATTAGGTGTAGAAGCTCTAAATATGAAAGTTCGAAAGAAATAAGCATTCTTACCTATTAACAATTTCTACATTAGAAATTTAATGAAACAAATATAACACTACTTTAAAAATCCCGCAATATGTAGGATTTTTCTTAGTAACTTTACCTCTGAAATTTTTAATTGATATGAACGAACGTAAAACAACAAACATCTTATTATTGGTAATTGTTATTCCTTTAATTTTTTACTTATTAAAAATATTAGGTTTTATACTTATTCCTTTAGTAGCATCATTATTTATTGCTTTGTTGTTTTTACCATTAATGAGATGGCTAACTAAACGAAAAATTCCTAATTTCATAAGTATCATTATTGTACTACTCATTTTTATAGGAGCGCTACTAATTGGTGGTGAAATAATAAAATTAGCTAGTCAAGAAATAGTGCTAACTCAAGATGCTTTTTTAGCAAAAGCTCAAATTAAATTAACTGATTTAGTATATTCAATAGAAGATTTTTTAGGTGTAAAATTTATGAATGATGGTAATTTTTTAAACATATTTATTAATAAAGATTTTTTTACCAAAAATTTTGGCACTACACTTGGCTTAATAGGCAACACGGTATCTATGCTACTAATAACCGCTTTTTTTGTGGTTTTATGGTTAGCCGAATCTCTTAACTTTTACAAAGTTTTAAGTGGTACTATTTTTAAACAAAAATATGCCTCGGTTAAAACATTTATGCAAATAGAAAATGATTTAATAACATTTGTAAAAGTAAAATTTTTGGTAAGTGCCTTAACTGGAATAGGCTTTGGACTAGCCTGTTATTTTTTTAATGTAAGTTTCCCTATTTTTTGGGGGTTATTTGCATTTCTACTCAATTTTGTACAAATGATTGGCTCTATTGTTTCAGTAATTTTATTAACATTATTTGCTTTTGTAGAACTCGACCCAACAAGCACGTTACTATTCTTTATTATAACTATTACGCTAGTACAAGTCTTATTTGGAAGTATTTTAGAACCTATTTTTATGGGGAAATCCTTTTCTATTAATGTTATTGCTATTTTAGTTTCATTAATGCTTTGGGGTTATATCTGGGGAGTTCCAGGTTTAATTATGTCTATCCCAATAACCGTATTTTTAAAAATAATTTTTGAACAATTTCCACAAACAAAATTATTTTCAACATTACTTTCTGGAAATTCTGGTCAAATTCATTTTCCAAAACTTAAAAAATAAAATCCTATCTTTTTAAAGGCTTTTAATAGGGATTTTTTCGTAAATTTAATAGTTATTTAAATTAAGTTCTCTAAAAATAGGCCTTTATCAATTATTTTAAATCTAGTGTTATAATTGTTACAAAAGTCTGTGTCATTTATTACTGTGCAAAGATATAACCTCAATTACTTTTGTTCCATACTAAAAAACAAAAACTATGCGAATTAAAAATAGCTTATTATTCCTGTTTTTCCTTTTTAACATTTTGATTATTAATGCCCAAGTTGAAAGAACAATCTCACTTGAAGAAGTTTTAACTAAAGTTGAAAAGAACAATCACACTATTAAAATTTCTGAACAAGATTATAATGTAGCAAAGGCAGATTATAATCAAACCAACTCTATTTTATTACCAAACATTAATGTTTCGCATTCTGCCATAACAACAACAAACCCATTAATGGCATTTGGTTCTAAATTAAATCAAGAAATTTTAGTACAAACTGATTTTCTTCCATCATTATTAAATGACCCAAAAGAAATTCAAAACTATGCAACAAAAATAGAAGTTCAACAACCAATTTTTAATGCTGATGGCATTTTTATGCGTAAAGCCGCTAAAGCAAAAATGAATGCCTTAGAGTTACAATCACTTAGAACAACTAATTATATTAAGTTAGAAGTTACCAAAGCATATATGCAATTACAGGTTGCTTATAAGGCTGTTGAAGTATTAGAAAAAGCTAAAGAAGCTGCTTTAGAAAATAAAAAAATAGCTGATAATAATTTTAAACAAGGATATATGCAAAAAGCAGATATTCTATCTGTTGAAGTTCATGTTACTGAAGTAGAAAATCAATTACTTACTATAAAAAGTAATGTGAAAAATGCTTCAGATTATTTATTGTTTTTAATGGGAGAAACCAGTGAAACAACTTTAAAACCTTCTTCTACCTTAGAAGCCTTAGTTGATATTGATATTTATAATGCCAAACTTTCTTCTAACAGAGCTGATATTGAAGCAATGAAAAAAAGCACCGAAGCTTACAACAATATGCATAAAGCTAATAAAATGAGCTATTTACCTAGATTAAATGCTTTTGGAAGCTACGAACTTTATGATGATAAGTTATTTGGCACTAATGCTAAAGGCTATTTAGTTGGTGCTCAATTATCTTGGAATGTATTTGATGGTTTTAAACGTGTTGGAAAAACACAAAAAAGTAAAGCCGAATTAGATAAAGCCGAATTAAGTTTTGATCAATACAAAAATCAAAGTGAATTAGAATATAACAAAGCAAAACGTAATCTTAAAGATGCTGAAAATAAATTAAGACTCACAAAATTAGCAGTTGAACAATCTAAAGAAGCTTTCAGAATTAGAACGAATAGGTTTGAACAAGGCTTGGAAAAAACTTCAGATTTATTAATTTCTGAAACCAAATACTTACAAAAACAACTAGAATATTTGCAAACAGTATTCAACTACAATTTTACAAAAGCTTACGTAGAGTTTTTAACAAAATAAATTAATTGCAGACAAAGAATTATTAAAAAATATAAGTTATTAAATTACTAAAAAAATGAAAAAAATACTAGAAATAATAGCAATAGCAATCTTAGTTTTTACTACTAGTTGTGGAAAAGAAAAAGCAACTATAGTTGACAATAGACCAACGGTAACTATAAAAGTTAGTACGCCATCTTCTAAAAGCAGCACATTTATTTCTGCTAGTGGAAAAATAGAAGCTGTTCAAAATGCTAATTTAAGCACTAGAATAATGGGGTTTGTAGACAATATTTACGTAAATGTTGGTGAAAAAGTTTCTAAAGGACAATTATTATTAAGTATTAATAGTGCTGATATTTCTGCTCAAAAAGCGCAAGTTAATGCTTCAATTACTGAAGCTACTGCTGTATTTAATAATGCTGAAAAAGATTACAACCGCTTCACTGCATTATTTAAAGAAAATAGTGCATCGCAAAAAGAAATGGATGATATTTCAGCAAATTACGAAATGTCTAAAGCTCGTTTAGAGGCTGCTAATCAAATGAAAAACCAAGTAAACGCACAATTATCTTACTCAAACATTACAGCTCCTTTTAGCGGTGTTATTACTGGTAAATTTGTGAACAAAGGTGATATGGCTAACCCAGGAATGCCTTTAGTTAGTTTAGAAACACCTGGCAAATATCAAGTTACATCAATGGTTTCTGAATCTGATATTACTTCAATAAGAAAAGGAACTATTGTAAATGTTCTTGTAAAATCAACAAATAAACTAATAACTGGTAAAGTTGCTGAAGTTAGTACTTCTGCAAAAAATACTGGTGGGCAATATTTGGTGAAAGTACTATTGGATAAAACAGCTATAAATCTTCTTTCAGGAATGTTTACATCAGTTCAATTTCCTATTGAAAAAGCTGATAAACCTGAAGAAAGTTCAATTTTAATCCCTCAAAGTGCTTTAATTACACAAGGTCAATTAACTGGAGTTTATACCATAGGAAATGAAAATATTGCCATTTTAAGATGGTTGCGAATTGGAAAAACTTTTGGAAATCAAGTAGAAGTATTATCTGGTTTATCAGCTAACGAACAGTACATTGTTTCAGCTGACGGGAAATTGTATAACGGAGCAAAAGTTAGTCTTCAATAGAAGCTTTTAGTCTCACAAAAAATTAAACTAATTATGCAAGAAGGTATATCAGGTAAAGTTGCCAATATTTTCATCAATTCTAAGTTAACCATTCTATTAATGGTTGCTTTAATGGCAATTGGTATTTATAGTTCATTTTTGATTCCAAGGGAAGAAGAACCACAAATTATTGTTCCAATGGCCGATGTTTTGGTTGGTTATCCAGGAGCAAGTCCAACTGAAATAGAAAGTAGAGTTGTAAAACCATTAGAAAAAATTATTTCTAATATTAAAGGTGTTCAACACGTTCACAGTATTGCAATGAGCGGTCAATCTATGATGATTGTTCAGTTTTATGTTGGTGAAAATACTGAAGATTCATATATAAAATTATACGATGAATTAATGAGACACCAAGGAATGTTTCCTCCAGGTGTTACACAGCCATTAGTAAAAACACGTTCTATTGATGATGTTCCAATGCTTGGGCTTACTTTTTGGAGCGAAAATTACGATGATTTCCAAATTCGTCAAATTGCTGAAGAAGTTACCTCTGAAATAAAAAAAGTTAAAGATGTATCCATTACTAAAGTAATTGGGGGTAGAAACCGTCAACTAAAAATTGTTTTAGATAAAGATAAAATGGCTGAAAATGGTGTAGATGCACTTAGCATTATGCAACTCATACAAGCCAATAATAGCAGTTCACAATCTGGAAGTTTTGTAAAAGGAGACCAAGAATTTTTAATTACAACAGGTAAATTTTTAACATCGGCTGAAGACGTAAATAATTTAGTTAGTAGGAGTTTATAAAAATATACCTGTATATTTAAAACAGGTTGCTAAAATACAAGATGGTCCTTCAACACCTTCTAGTTATGTTTCTTTTGGGTATGGAAAAGGCAATGAAAAATTTGCAAAAAACCCTGGCGAATATGCTGCTGTAACACTTTCAGTAGCCAAAGTAAAAGGTGCTGATGCAATGAAAATTTCTGAAAAGATTTTAACTAAAGTTGAGCAATTAAAACAAAATTTGATTCCTTCCGATGTACACGTAAGTGTAACACGAAATTACGGTGAAACAGCATCGCATAAAGTAGGTGAATTATTATTGCATTTAGGTGTGGCAATTTTAGCAGTAACAATTTTAGTTATGCTAGCTATGGGATGGCGTGGCGGATTAGTCGTATTTTTCTCTGTTCCACTAACGTTTGCTTTAACTTTATTTAGTTATTACTTATTAGGTTATACTTTAAATAGAATTACACTTTTTGCCTTAGTTTTTGTTGTTGGTATTGTGGTAGATGATAGTATAATTATTGCTGAGAATATGCATAGGCATTTCAAAATGAAACGCTTACCATTTAAACAAGCTGCAATTTACGCTATTAATGAAGTGGGTAACCCAACAATTTTAGCAACATTTACTGTTATTGCTGCCATATTACCAATGGCTTTTGTATCAGGAATGATGGGGCCTTATATGAGTCCAATGCCAATTGGTGCATCTATTGCAATGATACTTTCTTTATTTGTTGCTTTAACTGTAACTCCTTATTTAGGATATCATTTATTACAAGAGAAAGATGCTGAAGCACATAAAGAAGAGGAAGGTTTAGAAACTGGTTGGGTTTACAAATTATATAAAAAAACTGAACAACCTCTTTTAGATAGCAAAAAAAATCGTTGGGTGATGTTAGGTATTACAGGAGTGTTGTTAGTTGGATCAGTACTTATGTTCTTTACAAAATCGGTAGCGGTTAAAATGTTACCCTTTGATAACAAAAATGAATTTCAAGTGGTAATTGATATGCCTGAAGGAACAACTTTAGAAAGAACTGCTGCAGTAACAAAAGAAGTAGCTCAATACTTATCAACTATTCCTGAAGTTACCAATTATCAAAATTATATTGGAACTTCTGCTCCAATTACTTTTAATGGATTGGTTCGTCATTATGATATTAGAGGAGGTAGTAATATGGCTGATATTCAAGTAAACTTACTACCAAAGGGTGAGCGTGATTTACAAAGTCATGATGTAGCTAAAAAAGTACGTTCTGAAATTCAAAAAATTTCTAAAAAATATAATGGAAACATAAAATTAGTTGAAGTTCCACCTGGACCTCCTGTACTTTCAACACTTGTTGCTGAAGTTTACGGCCCAGATTATAAAGAACAAATTAAGGTTGCATATCAAGTTAAAGAAATATTAGAGAACACAACTGACGTTGTTGATATTGACTGGATGGTTGAAGATATTCAAATAGAGTACAAACTTGAGGTTGATAAAGAAAAAGCAATGCTTAATGGAATTGCTCCACAACAAGTTGTTGGTAATTTAACCTATTTACTAAAAGAATATCCTATTACATATTTATACGATGAAAATTCTTTTGATCAAGTTGATATTGTTTTAGCTTTAGATAATTCTGATAAATCAAGTTTAAAAGATATTCAAAATATAAAAATTAAAGGAAATCAAGGTAATCTTGTACCAATTAGCGATTTAGTAAGTATAAAACAAGATACTTTACAAAAAACCATTTTTAGAAAAAACCAAAAACAAGTAGTTTATATTACTGCTGATATGGCTGGCGGATTAGAAAGTCCTGTATATGCAATTTTAGGAATGAAAGAAAAATTGCAAAAAATTGAGTTACCAAAAGGCTACAAATTAAATGAGTTGTATTTGGAACAACCTTCAAATGAAAGTGATTTTGCAGTGAAATGGGATGGAGAATGGCAAATTACATTGGAAGTTTTTAGAGATTTGGGTACCGCATTTTTAGTAGTAATAATTATTATTTATATGCTAATAGTAGGCTGGTTCCAAAACTTTAAAACCCCAATGGTTATGATGTTGGCAATACCACTTTCTTTAATTGGAATTGTATTAGGTCACTGGTTATTTGGTGCATTTTTTACTGCAACATCATTTATTGGAATGATTGCTTTAGCTGGTGTAATGGTTAGAAACTCAGTATTATTAATTGACTTTATTGAAATTCGTTTAAATGACGGAATACCTTTAAAACAAGCTATTATTGATGCAGGTGCAGTTAGAACTATTCCAATTTTATTAACAACTGGAGCTGTTGTAATTGGAGCATCTATTATATTGTTTGACCCTATTTTCCAAGGATTAGCAATATCATTGGTAGCTGGTGCTATAGTTTCTACAATGTTAACTCTTATAGTAGTTCCTATGATTTACTATATGAGTGAAAAAAAGAAATGGGAAAAATAATTGTTGTTTAAGTTTTAACAATAAAACAGAAATTTTAAATTATTAAAAGAGAAAATTATGAAATTACTTATGATAACTGCTATAGAAGCATTTGAAAAAGATATTAAATTTTTATTGAAAAGATGCTCAATCATTAACTTTTCATATACCAATGTTAAAGGACATAGAGATTTCTCTGAAGAATCAGTTGGTGATAACTGGTTTGCAAGTGATATGAATGAAAGTCAATCTATTATTTTCTATGCATTTGTTCCTAAAGAAAAATCAGATAATTTATTCGAATCAATAAAAACATTTAACAAGCAACAAAGAACATCTTCCAAGGTTCATGTTGTTGTTTTAAATATTGAAAAATCAAACTAATTAAAACTTATAGTTATGAAACAAAGAATTATTAGAGCATTAGCAGGTACATTTATTTTAGTTAGTTTATTACTAGCTGTAAAACTTGGCAATTTAAACTGGTTGTGGGTTACTGCTTTTGTAGGTGCCAACTTGCTTCAATCATCAATAACAAATTGGTGCTTACCAGAAATTATTCTAGAAAAATTAGGCGTAAAAGATTAATTTATTTTTGTAATATTGTAGCTTAAAATAGAAAATAAAATTAAGCCGCAACTTAAAAATATAATTTCAACTGTATTAATTACAACTGTATTGCTTCCTATAGCATTACAGTTTATTCATGCACTTCAAAAGCATGAATATTCAGAGGTTGGCTCAGAAATTGCTGTTTATGCACATCATTCTAAAAATGATTGTAGCATATTTCATTATCAAATTAATTATAATTCAATTGATTTTTCTTCTGAATTTCAGATAAATGAAGTTGATTTTATTATTGATAAAATAATTACTAAAGAAAATAAAAAACAATTATCTTCATTTTTTTACAAGGCATCTAGAGCTCCGCCAGCAATTTTATTTTTATCATAATGATTTAAAAAATAAAATTACGCATTCATAAAAAATATTTAAATGAAAATATATTTATCTATCCTATTTATAGGATTATCTTTTATTACCCAAGCTCAAAACAAAATCTCAGGTATTGTTACTAATTCACAAAACGAACCATTATTTGGCGTTGAAGTTTACATTGAAGAACTTCAAAAAGGAACTTCAACAAACGAAAATGGTTATTATCAAATAACTAATTTACCCAAAACATCAATAAAAATTACGGTTGCTTTTATTGGCTATGAAACTCAAAGTAAAACAATTAATTTACTTCAAAAAGGAACGACTTTAAACTTTACTCTAAATGAAACCATTTTTAAAATGGAAGAAGTAATTATTTCAACAGCATTTAATAAATTACAATCTGAAAATGTAATGAAAGTTGAACGAGCAACAGTTCAACAATTAAAAAATAAAGGTGCTGCTACACTTATTGAGGGAATAACTTCGCTGGCAGGAGTTTCTCAAGTTTCTACTGGAGTTGGTATTGGGAAACCTGTGATTAGAGGGTTAAGAGGTAACCGCGTATTGGTTTACTCGCAAGGAATTAGGCTTGAAAACCAACAATTTGGAGACGAACACGGGTTGGGTATTGATGAGTCTAGCATTGAAAGTGTTGAAGTTATTAAAGGACCTGCATCATTACTTTATGGGTCTGATGCTTTAGGTGGCGTTTTATACTTTAACCCAATAAAATTTGCAGAATCTAACACTTTTGATTTAAATTTTAATCAAAAATACTTTTCCAATACACAAGGAAGTAGTACAAATTTTGGGGTTAAACAATCCTATGAATCTTGGAGATTTTTAGCTAATGGGTCCTATAATACAAATAGCGATTATAAAATCCCAAATAAAGACAGGGTAACTAATACTCGATTTAATGAAACCATTTTTAACACCGCCATTGGTTACAANAATAATTTAATTTCCAGCACTCTACGGTTTAATATTAACACTACNAAGGTTGGAATTCCTGAAGAAATAGGTATCCAAAATACTGATAAAACAATGCTACTTCCTTATCAGGATTTGAATAATAAAATGGCAAGTTTAAATACTATTTTATTTTTACCAAACTCTAAANTAACAACAACTTTTGGTTATACTAATAACGATAGAAAAGAGTTTGAAGAACATCATGACGATGAACATCATGAAGAAGAAGATTATCATGAAGAAGAAATACATCCTGCATTACATTTAAAATTAAAAACGTTTAGCTACGATGTAAAATGGCAATTACCAAAAATTAACAAATTAGAAACTATTTTAGGTATTCAAGGGTTAAATCAAACTAATGATAATTTTGGTGAAGAAATTTTAATTCCGAATGCANAAATGAATGATTTTGGAATCTTTTTAACAAACTCATTTGATTGGAATAAAAACAGTATTCAAGGTGGTATTCGATTTGANAATAGNAATCTTACTTCTGAAAAACATATTATAATTCATGATGACGAAGAACATATTTTTGAAGCTATTGATAAAAATTTTAAAAGCATAACAGCTTCATTAGGTTATAAAACAATGCTATTTAAAAAAGTAACTAGTAGATTTAATTTCGCATCAGGATTTAGAGCTCCTAATTTGGCAGAATTAACATCAAATGGTGTACATCACGGTTCTAACCGTTTTGAAATTGGAAATAATGATTTAAAAAGTGAGCAAAATTTTCAATCAGATATTGCTTTAGAATATAATACTGAACATTTTGAAATATTTACAAATGGATTTTATAATCATATTTCAAATTATATATTTATTGCTCCTACTGGAGAAATGGAAGAGGAAAATTATATTTATGAGTACACACAAGGAAATGCTAAATTATATGGTGGAGAATTGGGGCTACATTTTCACCCACACCCATT
>JGI24025J20009_10002493_pt1 | contig 13201 bp, 11 predicted proteins | sample Cruoilmetagenom3_FD_20009 | JGI IMG/M metagenome (IMG submission 20009)
AAGATTCAAAAAATTGCGACTTTAAAGTTTTGTACATAGGAGCTATGTCGGTGGCTTACGATTTCGATCAGGTATTCAGGGCTGCTGAACTGCTTAAGGAGCANNGTGACATAGGGTTTGTAGTTCAAGGTGGAGGTGAGTTGGCTCCAGCGCTGAAAAGTAAGGTTGTGGAAATGAGGCTTAACAACGTTAAGATTGTGGATAAGATTGTCAGCAGGAGGGAAGTGGCTCAAACGCTGAGTGAGGCTGATGCGTTGTTGCTTCCGCTGAGCGGTTTAGGCGAGATAGAGATGGGACTGTCATCTAAGCTTTATGAGTATCAGGCTGCTGGTAAGCCTATAATATGCTGTTCGAGTGGTGAGCCGGGACGTTACGTTTCGGAAACTGAATCTGGAATCGTGGTTGAACCTGGAGATCACGAAGCCTTGGCTAAAGCTGTACTTTACTTAAGAGAAAACCATGGTGTTGCTAAGAAATGGGCGGAACGTGGAAGGCGATACGTTGAGAACAACCTGTCAATAGAGAAGATAGGCTTGAAAATGAAGAAGCTCTTCGAAGTGTTAAGGAGACAAAGCTAGAAGTTGGTTAAGAAATACTGGGACAAAATTACTAATGAATTTGAAGAGATTTTGATTGACGTTTGCTCGTGAATGATTGATACACAAGTTGCTGAATGAATGTCAGATACTGTGATAATATTGGCTGCAGGAAGGGGGAGACGCCTAAAACCGTTCACAAATGGAACTCCTAAAGCTCTTCTAAAGATAGAAGATGATTACAAGTTAGTAGACTTTATTTTTCAATCATTAAAGGAAAACCTCGTTAGAAATGTTAGTATAGTTGTTGGCTATAGGTATAATTCAATTGTACGATATATTTCAACAAAATATTCATTTCCAGACTTTTCTATATGTTACATTTTAAACAGAGAATACGATGAGACAAACACTGCTTATTCCCTTTTGCTTACCTGCTCAGCACTCCGAAGGGGTGGATTAATAATTAATGGGGATACGCTTATTTCTCCCTCATCCTTAAAGAAGCTATCAAAGTTCAAGGGCACCTGCATCGGTGTCTCTCGTAGAAATGTCGATGACGAAGCTGTCAAAGTTGTGTATGAACGTAACAATAAAGTTTCAGCTATTGGTAAGAAAGTAGAAGGAATAGCTGAATATGTAGGAGTCGCCAAGATAGAACCTATATTTGGAAGTTTAATGTGTGAGCAATTGACTCATTATTTCTGTTTTAACAAAGACTTTCTAAAATCACTGTATTATGATGATGTCATTAATTATCTATTATGTCGCCACCCCGTTTATGCGGTTGATTTGACGGATGAGATGGTAATGGATATAGATACAATGGAAGATTTGAACTATGCTAGACGATTATTGCCAAACTATAAGGGGATGTTCAAATAGATGAGAGCCACAATTTTAGGGGCAGGTTCTATGGGCACCGCTATGGCTGCCCTTCTGTCAGAGAAAGGGATCAAAATATCGCTTTGGGCTAGAAGATATGAAGTATGTAAGGACATAATGGAAAATCACATTAACTCCGAATATCTTCCTTATGCTAAATTAAAATCAAACATCAAATGTGAAANTAATCTAACAGATGTTTTAACAGGTATAGATCTCCTAGTATTCGCTGTGCCTTCTCACGCCCTCACGGGGGTTTTACAACGGATTAAAAGCACGGATGCGTTAACTGCAACAAATTCTAATTTCATTTCGCTTAGTGTGGTGAAAGGTATAATACACTCTTCTGGCAGAATATTTGCAAGTGAGGAGATAGAGCATTTCCTAGAGAATGATGTTGCTGTTTTCGCTGGTCCCACTTTTGCATCGGAGGTTGCCAAAAAAATTCCGACAGTAGCAACTCTAGCATCAAAATCCGCGAAGGCTATTAATGCATTAAAGCCTCTTCTGGAGACAGATTACCTGAAAGTTTTTGTAACAGATGATGTTCAAGGCGTACAGCTTTGCAGCGTATTGAAGAACATATATTCTATAGCTGTTGGGATGATAGACGGAATGGGATTGGGGGACAATGTAAGGGGCCTTTTTGTTCATTACGCAGTTGAGGAAATGAGGCGGATATTACTGGTATGCGGAGGGAAAACGGATACTATTTTTAGTCCTGCTGGTATCGGGGATTTTATTGCTACAGCGTTTAGCGAAAAAAGTAGGAACAGNTCAGTAGGGTCTTTACTAGGCTTAGGCATCATTAAAAATAAAAATTATAAAGTTGGAATCCTTGCGGAAGGATTAAAAAGCATTTTTACAATTAAAAAGTTATCCGATGCGAATGGAATTTCTACACCTGTAATAGACTTCATCTATGGCGTATGCTTCGGTGGAGTATCGCCTGTCCAAGCATTTAGAACCTTGGAAAACGAAGTTTTTAGGCGATAGAAAACGATTCTTCAAAAAATTAAAGATGTTTACGCACAAAAATTCGGTGAACAAGTTTTGAAGGAAATCCAAAAGTGGATTTCTTGTCATTTGACCAACCCTTCACCGTGCCTATAATAAAGGCACCTGTCACCGAATTCGTCTATCAGATCATAAGCGGGATCAACACATATCAAGCATTTTCTACTCTATGGGAACACATGCGAGCACCACGTTTTAAATAATGAAAGGGGATAGAGTCTCATGTCAATCTCACAATTAATTTCCCAACTTTCACAAAGGCAAGCAAGGATTTTTGTTATTATTTTAACTCCCCTTGAATATTTGATATCGTTCCTAGATTTTTTACATCCTAAGGATAATAAAATAATTGTATTTGGTTCAAATACGGGAGAATTTGTTTCCGGATCTCCAAAAGCGCTATATGAGCATATAAAAAGGAACCATCCTGAATACAAAGTTTATTTTTATACGCCGTTCGAAAAATCGTTGGACATGTACGCAAGAATAAGATACGTCATCATGTTTGCTTCGTTATTCTTTAGAGCAAAATTTTTGGTTAGCAGTCATCCGCCAACGGATTTTTTCCCATTTGTGTCCTGGTCTAATAAAAAGATATTTATTAATCTGTGGCATGGCACACCCTTGAAAGCCATGTTATTTGCAGATGCGGGCGAAACAAAAGATGATTTAAGAAGAATACTGCAATTGAACAAGAAAACATCAGTATTCATTGTTTCATCAAAGTTAGAAGCGGCATTAATGGAGAGATGTTTTCTTATCGATCCGAAAAAATTTTATTATCTTGGTCATCCGAGAAATGATGCACTACTAAAAAACAATGGTACTAGAAAGCTTCCAGATATTTTAAACAATATTCCTGAGTACAAGGAAGTTATTCTATATTGTCCTACATACAGACGCGATAATCCTACAAAATTTTTTCCTTTCGCTGATCTTGATTTGCAACACCTTAATCGCTTTTTAGAGGAAAACAAGATTATTATTTTAATAAGAGAACATGTCTATGATAAAAGAGCGGAAGAACAGCTTTTTTCTGAAAGGGCTATACATTTCGGATTTGATGTGTGCAGTGATGTGTATTCCGTACTGCCAGAAGTAGATATTTTAGTTACAGACTATTCGTCGTTATATGTTGATTATTTACTCTTAGATAGACCTTGTATATTCATCCCATACGACTTAGAAAGTTATAAAAGAAAAAGAGGGTTTTTGCTTGATTATGATTTCTGGGCACGTGGGTACAAGGTTTTAACATATAAAGAATTTATAAACGCAATTGAAGAAATATTATCTGGCATTGATATTTATAAAAATAGAAGACAAGAATTGAAAAGACAATTTCACGGGTACCAGACAGCAAATTCTTGCGAAAAAATTTTTGAATTAATTGACGGCTGGAAGGAAGAGGGATGCTAATGAAAAACATTCTTGGTCTACTGCTTTTTAGACAAAAGGAAAATCCCGAGTTGAGAAGGAGATCAAAGAGGCGCTACTTAAAAAGTGAGATTTGGAATTAATCGCAATGGAGGCAAGACAAGAATCAAAGAACTCCGTGGTAGATAGTTTATGAAAATATTGCAAGTGGCAAATTCCTTTAAGTATGCGTGGGGTTCAGGTGGGGTTGCTAGAGTTGCATATGACATCTCTTCGGCTTTGGCTAGAAGGGGTCATGAGGTAACCGTTTTTACAACTGATAAGGGGCTAGATGAGCGTTATAACTTTAAGAGAAATCAGTCTGTAAACTTGGATGGGATGAATGTATTTTACTTTAAAAATTTATCGGATGGTTTGGCAAAGAAAGGCATCAGTATCCCCTACTACTCTCTCTTTGTGGCTACAAGAAAATTAATTGAATTTGATGTAATTCATATTCATGAGCTTAGGAGAATAATGAACGTATTCCTTTATCATTATGCAAGAAAATATAATGTTCCCTACGTGTTGCAAGCTCACGGTTCTCTTCCTCCCAGTAGAAGCCTTTTAAAACGAAGTTTGAGTTGGATTTTCGATATACTTTTTGGTTATAGGTTGTTGAGGGATGCTTCGAAGGTTATTGCTCTTAGCCGGATGGAGGCTGAGCAGTATAGGGGTATGGGTGTGCCTGAGGAGAAGATTGAGGTTATACCTAATGGAATAGACTTGTCTGACTTTGCTGATCTGCCGCCTAAAGGTTGTTTCAAGAAGAAGTTTAACATACTTGAGAGTAAGAAAATAATACTCTACTTAGGTAGAATCCATAAGATAAAAGGGATTGACATTCTTGTTAAGGCCTTTGCAAAGGTTATTGAGAAGTTAGATTATGTTAGGCTTGTGATTGTGGGTCCTGACGATGGATATCTCGGCGAACTTGAAGCCTTGATTAAGGCTTTCAAGATAGAGGATAAAGTGCTGATTACAGGTTCTTTATACGGTAGGGATAAGCTTGGGGCATATGTCGACGCGGACGTATACGTCCTGCCTTCAAAATATGAGATATGGGGAATGACCGTTCTCGAGGCTGTTGCTTGCGAAACGCCTGTGATATTAACCGAGAACTGTGGAATAGCAGAGTATTTTAGAGATAAGGTTGGTCTGGTTGTTAAGCCCGAACCGAACCATCTGTGTGAAGCGTTACTTGAAATGTTACTAGATCAGGATAGACAGAATAAGTTTAGAAAGAAGTGCAGAACTGTGATAGAAAGATTTGACATTTCAAAAACAGTTTCAAAACTTGAACAAGTTTACGAAGGAATAGTCAAATAATGTGTGCATTATAAGTACTCGTGGGATTATTTGTCTCTTCAATGCTTCCAAGATGGCTCATACGGTGTTTCGATGAAGGCTAATGTTTGTATTGTGACGTTTCCTTTAGGCGAAGCAGGCATTACTCCTCTATCAAATTTAGTGAAGTTGTTTAGCAGACTTGTGGATAGAGTCTACGTGATTTCTGGTGGTGCTGCGCTGAAGAATTTAAAGTTTGATGTTAATGTTCAGCCAATGAGAGTTGCTCACAAGGTTAGCTCAAGAATTTTAACGAGGATTATTAATTACATGTATACACAACTCAAGATTTTGTGTCATGTAATTGCAATATCGAGAAAAGTCGATCTTTTTGTTTTCTCCATTGGAGGAGAAGGCTTACTTGTTCCCATGTTAGCATTAAAACTTCTAAGGAAGAAAATTGTATTGATGCCCGGAGGCATCGCAACGAAAGGATATTCCCTCAAAAAGGATTCTCTTTCCAAATCCATGTCGATGCTGGTTAGACTTAACTTAAGCTTGGCAGATAGGCTGATTCTCTATTCACACAATCTAATCAGCGAAGGAAAATTCACAAGATATCAGCGCAAGACGCTCATTGCGCACAGGCATTTCGTAGATTTCACTGTTTTTGCGATGAGAAAGAAAATTGAGGAAAGGGCAAAGGTGGTAGGTTATATTGGACGATTAAGTGAAGAGAAGGGGGTCTTAAACCTTATCAAGGCCATACCTTTAGTGCTGAAGAAGGCAAAAGCCGTGGGCTTTATTGTATGTGGTACAGGAGCACTATCTGACGAAATTAAAAACATCATAAAAGATGAAGGGTTAGAAGCTCATGTTAAGTTAGCTGGATGGGTTCCTCATGAAGATATTCCGAGATATTTAAACGAGCTCAAACTAGTCGTTTTACCCTCCTTTACCGAAGGGTTGCCTAACATTTTACTTGAGTCCATGGCTTGCGGAACTCCAGTCCTAGCCACACCAGTAGGAGCGATACCAGATGTAGTTGTTGAAGGAAAAACTGGCTTCCTACTTAAATCTGCAAGACCGGAGCACATTGCGGAAAGAGTGGTGGAGTTACTTGGCAATCCAACTTTGTTGGAAAGAGTTAGCAAAGAAGCATACAAACATGTCAGAGAAAAGTTTCGTTACGAAAAGACACTAGAGATCTGGAGAAACATCCTCAAAGAATTAAATATTCACGCAAAGGAATGATATCTTTAATTCCTATATGCGTTCGGTGAGATGAAAAAATTTGAAGTATAAGATTGGAATTGTAGGTGGAGCAGGTTTCATAGGCACATCGCTAGCGAGACACTTTGTAAAGAATTTTCAAGTGAACATACTTGATGTGAAAACTCCTCCGAAGGATCTGAAAGAAGCTGCAAACTACTGTTATTGTGATATTAGAAACTATAAAGAGGTTATGAAGGGACTAAATGATGTAGATTTAGTTATACATACTGCTATCGTACAGATACCGCTAATTAACGAGCAGAAAAAGCTCGGTTACGAAGTGAACGTGATTGGGACTCAAAATGTCTGCAGAGCTGTTGAAGAAAATCCGAAGATAAAAGGAATGATATTAGCTGGTTCGTGGCATACTATTGGCGAAAGGGAATTGAAAGAAGTTATTAATGAGGAGTTCGGATTTAGACCGGACAAAGTCGAAAGCAGAGCTAGATTGTATGCGTTTTCAAAAATAGCTCAAGAGGCAATTATGCGTTTCTACGATGAAATGTCTAATAAGATCTTTGGTATAATCAGAATGGGCACCGTTCTTGGAGAGGAAATGCCGGCGGAAACTGCTGCAGACATGTTCTTAGAAAAGGGGCTAAAGGGAGAGCCTATCACTCCTTTTAGGCACAGCATGTATCGCCCTATGCTATATGTGGACATCGAAGATGTCTGCAGGGCTTATGAAGTCTATGCATCAAAGATTTTGGATGGTAAATGTGAGAAGAGTGGAAACAGCCTGGCTCACATAGTTAATGTATACTATCCAAAGCCCATAACTATCTTGCATCTGGCTGAAATTGTCAAAAGCGCCATCATCGAGTGTACCCATGGGAAAATTACGCCTAGAATAGAAATCGTAGACAAGGGATTACCTATTCTTTTTGAAGAAAACGATGTGGAAAAAATGCGAGTAGACATTAGTAAAGCAAGGAACTTTCTCGGCGTGAAGAAACTTAAAAGTCCACAGGAGTCGATCCACAGAATAGTTAGGACAAGGTTTGACAAAACGCACACGTATTAGGGGCGCCTTTAATTAACGTAAAAATGATAGTAAATGGTGAAAACTTGTGTTTTCACTTTTTGATACATTATCGTCAGCACACGAGCAAATGGTTCAATGTTGTTAGCCTCAAATTTAAGAACAGCCTATGGTTTATATCAAGGGGATGATGTTAAGTTTTGAAAGGAAAGAGCTATCAGTTAGCATTAAATAGTAATAAGGTTTTACTTATTTTATCTCTAGAGATTGGGTTAGCTTCACTTCTCGTATGCTGTTCCCCTATAATCTATGCTANAGTGTTTCTTTCGTTTCTATCCGTATTCATTATTCCTACAATTGCGGTAACTTTATTGTTTGTTAGGGATTCCATNGATTTTGTTAAATTATTATTNCTATCGCTAGTAATATCGCCTGTGCTTATCGGGGCTATTACCTTACTTCTATCAGTTGCTTTTCCACCTCTAAATCGTTTATTACTCATAGCGATAATTATATTACTAACCCTGGCTTCATCCCTAATTTACGTTTTCAGAAGGGAGAAGGTAACAATCGTTTGCAATGAAGCTGAGCTAGTATCGCTTTTTGTGATCCTTATCGCTTCCCTTCTCGTTTTACATATAATTATCGGTCTTCCTCATCATCCTACTCCAGATGAAAACTACTACATTACAGATGCACGTTTGCTACTGAATTATGGGCAAGCATCCCCAATTTCTACAGGTTTCTGGAAGGAAAGCTTAACGATACTTTTCAGTTCGAGGATCCAGTGGATCAGCATCATCGCGTCATTTATTGCCTCTGCAGGCATTTCACCAGCCTACTCTAACTGTGTTAGCCTAATTTTTCTTTTAGGCATAAGTACATCAACCTTACTTTTGATTCCGGAGAGGTATAAAGACCACCCTTTAACAGTAGCCGTTCCGATGCTAGTGCTTTTAAATCCGGTTCTTTTAATGCTTTCAGGTTTTGCTTTAAATGATTTAGCAGTCGCGTTTTATAACGTTGCCTCTTTAATCTTTTTCATCAATTCGTTTAAAGATACGTTAGGGAAGATTGAACTCGACTTTAAAAATCTCCTCATAGCTATAGCTCTACAACTCGTCGTGGTCTTAATAAAGTTTAATGTTATTTTCATCATTCCATATTTTCTAGTCTTGACGATTAACACTTTGAGGTTTAAGTTGTATCAGTCTAAGACGGGCAAGGCAGTAACGATTTTTGTAATATTGCCTGTGTTAATGTACGAGCTTATTTTAGACATACCCCGCAATCTGGCTCTATATGGTCTTAAGACCCGAGCTTTAGAGTTCTTGAGCAGCTTCCTTCCAGTGAGCCCTGTTGAAACCTTAATATTGATGTTCGTTTCCGTGCCTTACAGTCCGAGGACCATGTTCGATTATACAGCAATTGACTACTTATGGCGCTTCTATACGGTGTTATCGCCGGAGAATTTGTCAATTTTCGTAGCATCCATCGCTATTTTCTTGCCATTTCTCCTGAAGCGAACTTCGGGCGATGTTAAGTTCAAGAATATGATAGCTATAACGCTTCTTGCAATGCTGGTACAGTATCTTTTTGCCCTATCAACTGGCGGCTGGGGGGATATTCCTCGATACTATGCTTGCTTGATTGCTCCTTTGACAGTAGCATCTCTAATCCTTTACCTTGATTGGATTAGCAATAAGCCGCACATGATGTTGCTGCCATTAATTGGCATGTTACTCTTGGTATGGTCAAATTATGTTCTTACTGAAGGGCATGGCGGGGTTGTAATTTCATGGGGTCTAGCTAATCTTAATAAGACACTTAACATTTTAATGCTTCAGACAGTAGCCTATGCTTCATTAGTTCTTGCCTTATTTTTTTTACAGAGGAACAAAATTGTATTGGTCACCAAATCTCTTAGAAACAAGATGAAGTTCCTTAGGCTGAGAGTAGATAAACTAATACTAGCTGTATTACTTCTCTTCGCCGTCCTAAGTAACTTCTACTTTAGTGTGTTTGCATATGCGAATTCACCATCTTTTAGTGACCATGGCCTCGTAACTGTAACCAATGAAGCAGACCAAGGGATTATTTTTTCAAATAGCTATGCCATAGGAACCTACGCTTCAAATAACCTTTTTCGTAATGGCTTCATATCATCGATGCCCCCGGCCGAGGAGTTTGACGACTTAATCAGAAACATGCCTAACGGCACGAAGCTCATATTTTTCACGAATCCACGTGTTACAGGTCTGTCTGAGTCATTCGTAAGTAGTTATCCCAGAACGCTAGCAGGAAGGGAGTTCATATTGCCCAGCGACGCTGCTCCCTGTCTGACAGAGATTCACAATGTTGATTCCATTCTTCACGCGAACTTCATGAATAGAAATTGCAATGTAACTATTGATAATTTTGAAGTAGAAGCCAGGTTTAACAATGTATCTTGGATCGAATACCATAACTGTTCTGTTCCCTATTTTAATTGCTCCGAAAGCTTCATTGAAATACCCTATTCTTCATCGCTTAACTTTACTCCTCCATACACTATTGAGACTTGGGTAGTTTACGAGAAAACGGGTAAGGATGCCCCTTTAGTAGATTTTTCAATGAGGTCTGGCGGTTACCTTTTATTAATCAGAGACGGCAAAGTGTGGTTTGTTAATGGTTTTGGAAACAATGCCTACACAACAAAGTTGACGGTTAATGAAAATGTTTGGACACATATTGTAGTGTCCTTCAACGGAACACATAGCACTTTCTATATTAATACTGAAAAGGAAGTTGTTACCGGGCCAGAATTTAGACCGCTAAATGAAACGCCTCCAATGTGGATTGGACGCCGCCTTTGGGCACCCACCATGTACTACAAAGGAATCATCGGAGTGATCAACATATATAACCGCTCGCTCAATGATGAGGAGGCGCTTTCAAACTATATGGCATCCTTTAAAATGCCATACTTAAAATTATGCGAGAAAGTATCTTCATCTACTGGTGACGCATTTGTGTACGAAATCCTTTCACCAACATTACTCAATACTGGTTCAAGCAAAGACATCAAGGCAAATTGCGTTTCTTGGAGTGTTGCAAACTTCAGTTCTGCAATTCCGGACATCGTTTTGAGTTTAAATGTGTCGTCCCAAAAGCACTGCAATATCACGATAGTCCTCAGCAACGATGCATTCTCTAGGATATTATCCTCTGAGATTCATCCTGGAAACAACACTATAGCTCTAAAGTTTGAGAGCAAACAATTCATTAGCGGACGTGGAGGCTTGTCTCCATATGGATCAATCATCGCAAGGAACTCTAATATTTTAGTAATGGATGACGAGAACAACATCATATTGAGGGGAGTAACAAGCATTTTTCAGTATAGCCCTCTGCAACTTGTGGGTTACGCTTTAATAGGATTAACGGTTACGCTACTCTCATTATTCTTAGCAACTCATGTTGAGGCGTTAGATCGTGGTAAAAAAGATTCTTGTTTTCACATCAGCTGACTTAACTGCTCCAGCATCAAGGATTAGAGGCTACTTTATGGCCAACTATTTATCAGAAAACGGCTTTAATACCAAGGTGTACCTATACAAGAGTGTTAAAGAAAATGTTGCGAAGAGAGGTTTACATCTAATTAAGGATTTCCTAAGTAAAACTGGAGTTGTAATGAGGTCCGGTAGAGAAACTCTGATTTACATACAGAAAGGTACGTGTTCACTATCCCAACTTTCGCTTATCTTTTCTTTTCTATCCAAATTTATACTCAGGAAAAAAGTGATCTATGATATAGACGATGGACTATTTCTCAGAGAACCCTTTGCTATAAATAGCCTAATCAAGTTGAGCGACATGGTCATAGTTGGCGGACATGAGCTGCATAGTTATGTTAAAAAATACAATGAGAACGTCTTTCTAATACCCACATCCGCAGATCTCAAGAGATACCCTGATCACCGCGTTCCCCATAAGGAGAGCGTTAGACTCGGTTTCATAGGCTCTCCATCAACAACCATCTATATGAAATTATTACTTGAACCCTTAGAGGAATTAGCGAAAAGCTATGACTTTGAACTCAGGGTTATCTCCGCACCTAGCCACGCAGAATATAGACTATTTAACTCTCTTTTTGAAAAAAGGGGTGTAAAGGTGAAACTTATACCATGGAGCCTAGAAGACGAGTTTCACCAGTTACAAAATATAGACCTAGGGTTGGCCCCGCTATTCAATGGAAAATGGGAAAAATACAAATGCGGATTCAAGGTCATTAATTATATGGCCGCTGGAATACCGCCAATAGCTAGTAATGTTGGTGAACACAGCTACATAATACAAGACGGAGTAAACGGTTTCTTATGTGATAATGACCAAGAGTGGGTTGAGAAGCTTAGAAAACTTTTAGAAGACGAAAAGCTGAGAGAAAACATGGGAGCAAACGCAAGAAAAACAGTTGAGGAAAAATACTCTATGGAAAAAAACGCAAAAATTCTAGCTAAATTATGTTAAAGGGTGGTTCTCGTTACGAATCTATTGACTAGAGCTCTTCGAATCGCTAAGAAAGAGGGGTACATATCTCTGGTAAAGAAGAGTGTTCTTTACTTCCTTGAGAAAGGAATAAACGTACAATTGATCGGTTATATTAGGGTAGCATTGGCTAAACGTAGACTTAAGAGATGCATCAGCAAGATCAATGGAATTGATGACGCATTGAATTTTGTATATTCTTTTAAGTTTCTAGGCATCCATATAAAACCAGCACAAGTTAAAGAGGAGATAGAGAAGCTTCTAAGATTGCTCCAGAAACACAGATTAGAGACTGTATTGGAAATGGGCACTGAAAATGGAGGAACTCTCTTTTTGTTTTCACATATAGCCTCACCAAATGCTACGCTAATCGGTATAGATCTTCCCCGGAAGCCCTTTTGGAGGAGGTTATCCGAGGTGGAAAGTACCTCTCTACAAATCCTTCGCCTGTACGAGGCAAAGAATATACCTTATTAGGGGCAATTCCCACGATCCTCACACTTTTGAAAGAGTAGAAAGTATTTTAGCGGGCAGAAAGTTGGACTTCCTCTTCATAGATGGAGACCACACCTATGAAGGCGTTAAAGCCGATTTTGAGGACTACAGCAAGCTTGTTAGTCCCGGCGGGATCGTAGCGTTTCACGACATAGTTCCTCATCCTCCAGAAACTAAATGTGAAGTCAGCAAATTTTGGAATGAAATTAAATATTCGTACGACCATCTCGAGATAGTTAAAGATTGGAGTCAAAATTGGGCTGGAATAGGTGTTATTTACATATGAAGTGTGTAAGAGAGCGACATATGCGAGGATGAGATATTAAAGGTTATTAAAGGCAAATTTTACTCAAAATTAGGAGTGTCTTGAGGTTCACATGGAGGCTCTCGAGCTAACCGTTGATAAAGGTTCAAGGCTTAGACCTCTAACTTTTACAACTGCAAAACAGCTAATTCCAATAGAAACTTAAATGCCCATACAACTAACCACTAAGGGTTATGGTATAAAACTTAGGCCTCTAACTCACACAGGTCCGAAACAGTTAATCCCTGTTGCAAACAAACCAATCTCACAATATTTGCTAGAAGACCTCCGAAACTCAGGCACAACAGAAATAGCCATAATCCTAGGAAACATTTACCCCAAAAAAAAAGTAAAGGAACATTACAGAGAAATCTTGAGAGCATGGGTAGAATTGAGTAAAATACTGGTTACCGGCGGTGCAGGTTTCATCGGAAGTCACCTCTGCAACCGGCTAGCCGAGCATAACCGTGAAATAAC
>JGI24025J20009_10002494_pt1 | contig 13194 bp, 13 predicted proteins | sample Cruoilmetagenom3_FD_20009 | JGI IMG/M metagenome (IMG submission 20009)
TTCCTGCTGGTCGAACATATGGCTGCGGCAACATTTGAATCCGAGCCGCAAAACTTTGGGTATCAGCGCATGCTGGTACCACATCGACGCCCAATGAAAACCGCGGATGGCTATATCACCCTCCTGCCCTACACCAATGCGCAATGGGCGCGGTTCTTCAAGGCCGTAGGGCGCGATGACATGCTGGATCACCCATGGGTCACGAACCTGGACGAACGCAGCCGGAATATCGGAGGGATCTATGACATGGTGGCGCAGATTGCGCCGTCACGCACCACCGCCCAGTGGGTTGAGCTGACCGAACAGATCGACATCCCCGCCATGCCGGCCCGCATGCTGGCAGACCTGCCACAAGACCCTCATCTGGCCGCAACCGGGTTCTTTCAACAAATCGACCATCCGACCGAAGGGCCCATCTGGACGACCAAACCGCCTGTCAAATTCTCGGCCACCCCCGCGCGCCACGACATCGCCGCGCCGCCCGCGCTGGGGGAACACAACCCCGATATCCTGAATCGGCCTAAACCTAAGTAGCCAACCGTCCCGCATCTGGGTGCTCAGTCCCGGCATCTGCTAGACCCGGCTTTACAATCACATGCGGCCCCTTTCAGCCTTTGGTGGCAAACCCGGTCAGCAGCTACAGAAACGAGCCTAAACCACGCCAATTCCTGCCCAGGAATTGGGGCGTGGACCTGGATCACTTGGACGTAAAACCACCATCCACCGGCAAAGCGGCACCCGTCACATACGACGACGCGTCCGACGCGAGCCAAAGCGCCGCCTGAGCCATGTCCTCGGGTTGGCCAAGACGCCCCATCGGCACCGAATTGATCATCATCTCTTTGTTACGCGCGGCCTCTTCAGGGTCGCCCTTGCGGCTGGTAAAATCGAACCCCATCGGGGTATCGGTCAACCCGGGGCAGATCACGTTCACGCGCACATTGTCAGGTGCAAAGGTCTGGCACAGGGATTTTGTCAGCCCGACGATGCCAAATTTCGCCGTCGAATAAAGCGGACTCCACATCGAACCAACAAGGCCCGAGATCGAGGCGGTAAAGATAATCGACCCACCGCCGCGTTTGCGCATATGGGCAACGGCCTCGCCCGCGCCGATAACCGCCGAATCAATGTTAATGGCCATTGATTTGTGGAAGGTGCGCATATCCACTTGCTCGATCCCGGCGGGACCGGGGACACCTGCGTGCGCCCAGAGAATATCAAGCCCTCCCAGGTCTGCAGCCGCCTGGTTGAGACTGTCGCGGGCACCCGATTCTGTCGAAAGGTCGGCCTGAATAGTTATAATATTAAAGCCCGCCTCCTTCATTTCGGATTTGAGAGAGGCAAGCGAGTCCCCGTTCAGATCAATCGCAGCAACGCGTGCCCCTTCTTGTGAGAAGAGTTTGACCGCAGCCCGGCCCATGCCGGACCCGGCGGCTGTGATGACAGCAAGCTTATCTTTCAGTTGCACGATATTTCCTCCTCAGGATTGCAGGCTATTTTGCGCGGGCATTCTCAGCCTGAACTGCCCCGGTTTGCCAGAGGTTGATTTGCCTCAGTTACGCTGGCCTTGCCGACCTCTTTCAGGCGGATGATCTATTCGACGGCAATCTCGTCGAACGGGTTCCTCGGCATTTTGACATTCGCAAGAGCAACACCCCATCCGTCCGCCTTAATGCAAACCTTCACATTATAGTCGATCACGCATTTGACAGGTACAAGCACCTTTATGGGCATTACTCTCCTCTTGAAGTTAGCGAATTTTCAATCTCGTTGCTCAGCAGTCCCGGAATTTGGGCTTTCGTTTCTCTGTGAAAGCCTTCATTGCCTCGGGGAAATCATGCGCGCCAAGCAAAATGGTCTGCGCGCGGCACTCGATGTCCAGTGCTTCCTCAAAAGAGCATTCTGCGGCTTCACGCATCACGCGCTTGCCGCATTCCATTCCAAACATCGGATTCGCCGCCATCTCGGTCGCGATGGCAATCGCGGTGGCTTCGGTTTCACCGGCCGACACACATTCTTCTACCGCCCGCATCTGATGGGCCGTCTTGCCGGAAATCTCACGGCCAGTCAGCACCAAAAGCCGCGCCGCGCCGGACCCCATGCGCTGTTGCAACAGCCAGCTTGACCCCGTGTCGGGGCAGCCGCCCACCTTGGAAAACACCTGACAGAAACGCGCATCTTCTGCTGCAACAATCACGTCGGCGCACAACGCCAGACTCATTCCTGCGCCATAGGCGACGCCATTGACGGCGGCAATCAGCGGCTTGTTGAAACCATATGCCGCGCGCCCGCCGCTATGCACCTTGTCAACCATCTCGTAGGTTGCACGCGCACCTTTTGCGATCTCGGTCTGAAACCCGACAAGATCGCCACCACTTGAAAAATGATCACCGCCCGTCATGACAACGGCCCGCACCGCGTCATCGCTTTGCGCTGCATCAAGCGCCGCAATGAACTGGTCAACAAACGCAAGGCTGTAAGGGTTGCGGCGCGCAGGTTCGGTGAACCGCAAGACCCCCACCCCGTTGTCAACATCGAATCTCATAAGCTCTGGCATATCTGGCTCCTGGTTATTTGCCCTGCCAAACCGGCGGGCGTTTTTCAGCAAAAGCGCGCGGGCCCTCGATGGCGTCCTGGCTTGCGTAAACAACTTCGTGCAACCGCTTGCCTTCTTCCAATCCAGCGGTACAGCCCAGATCCATGGTCGCGCGCACGCTGGCCTTGGCGGCGATCACCGACAACGGCGCGCCCGACGCGACACGGTCCGCCAGCTTGCGGGCCCGGGCCCGTACAGCATCGGGTGTGTCTTCCAGATAATTGGTGAATCCATAATCGTGCAGCCGCTCAATCGGCATCAGATCCCCGGTCAGGACGATCTCCATCAGGATCGGTTGCGGTAGCATCGACAGGGCCGGGGCTGCCCATGGCGATCCTCGACCGATCTTGACCTCGGTTATTCCAACCTTGGTGCCTTTCAGCCCGACCCGCAGGTCGCTCATCAGGGTCAGCATCATGCCGCCCGCCATCAGCGATCCGGTCATCGCCGAAATTATGGGCTTGGAACAGGCCCGCATTCCTTCATGGAATGGGTCGCGCATTTTAGACAGGATATCGACGCCTTCGTCGCGGGCAATCTGGGTCGCTTCCTTAAGGTCAAGCCCGGCGCTGAACACGCCACAATCGGCAGAGGTCAGGATGACGACGCGGATATTTGCATCGGCCTCGATCTGGTCCCAGGCATCCGCCAACCCGTTCGCGGCCGCTACGGACAGCGCATTCTTGCGCTCTGGCCGGTTGATAAAAACGGTCGCCACACCGTTTTCAACGGTGATTTCAATTGGGTTGTCTGTCATGGGATTTCCTTAAAATGCAGGTTTGAGCCGAGCAGGCTAACGCTGACACAAAACCAGTGGGTGGCTGGGGGCGGACCCCCAGCCAATCTTTATTATTCAGCCGTAAACTTGGCCGAGCTTTCCTTAACAACGTCCCAGATCACGTCCGTGTAGGCCGCGGTCCAATCCTGCTGAGGAACCCAGGTCTTGCCGTCCCACATCTCGACGCGGGTCTTGCCGCCGCCGCCATGATCATCTGCCGTCACTGTGATGGGGGCAAACAGGCCGTTGGCGTCAAAATCAACGATGCTCTCATAGCCAGCCTTCAGCGAACCGGGCGTCACCGGGAAGCCATCTTTTTCGACAGCAATACGCGCAGCTTCGAACGCTGCGGAATAGATCGCCAGACCTGTGTTGTAATACACGTCGTTGATCTTTTCGGCCGGTCCGGCACCTTTACCTGCGCCATAGACGTCAGCAAGGATTTCCTGAATGATCGGAACATCCTGCCCGCCAGCAACATTGGTCCCACGCTTGAGCCCGATTGCGGCCTCGGCACCGATGTTGGCGATATCGACTTCGTTCAGCCAGTTGACCGAGATATACTTGCTGATCGGAAAGCCGTTGCGCTTCATCTCTTTGGCGGCAACGACGTGTCCGCCGGCCAGAAGCCAGGCAACCACATAATCGGGCTTGTCACGACGCACTTTGGTCCAGACACTTGCCTGATCGCTGCCGGGCAGCGGTACCGGGTACAGAGCAACCTCAAAGCCTTCTTTTTCGGCCAGGGTTTTCAGGATTTCAATCGGTTCCTGACCAAAAGGATAATCCAGATAGGCAAAGCCAACCTTGACGCCCTTCATGTCACCGCCGCTTTGTTCCTTGATGTAGGCAATGTCGTTGGCCATTTGCCCCCAATAGGTCGGACCCACCGGAAAGACCTGCGTGAATACGGATCCGTCGGCGGCATCGCCCCGGCCAACCAGCGACTGGATCAGGATATTCTTGTCTTTCATGATCCGTGGCAGCACCGCGATGGAAACCGGTGTTGACAGCGTGTCAAACGCAAACACGCCTTCGCGCTTCAGCTTTTCATAGCATTCAATGCCGCGCTGCGGCTCGTTGCCATGGTCCTGAACGATGATTTCAACGTCGTGACCACCGATACCGCCCTTCATATTGACCAAGGTCGCCAGATCCTGCGCCGCTTGTGAAACCTGCGGCGTCACAAATGTGTAGGATTTGCTCAGATCATAACACAAGCCGAACTTGATCGTGTCCTCGGCTGCGTTCGCGGCTGACAGGCTTGTCAGCCCAATCGCGGCAGCCGCAGCCAAACCTTTAACGTAAGTCTTAGTTTTCATTGGTTGGTTCCTCCTCTGTGAATATCCAGGCTCAAACGCTAGCTAAGCCAACGTTTGCGTCTGCTGTAGTGCTTGATGTCGTGAAAATTCTTGCCCTCGCCCCCGCCAAGGTAAAACTCCTGAATGTCAGAGTTTGCGCTTAGCGCCTCTGCTGAATCGTGCATAACAACGCGGCCATTTTCGATCAGATAACCGTGCGAAACGATTTCCAGTGCGGCCAGCGCGTTCTGTTCTACCAGCAAAACCGACAGGCCGTCTTCCTTGTTGATCCGCTGGATAATGCCGAAAATCTCGGCCACCAGAAACGGCGCAAGCCCAAGGCTGGGTTCGTCCAGCATCAACAGGCGCGGCTGGGTCATCAACGCACGCCCAATGGCCAGCATTTGCTGCTCGCCGCCGGACAGATACCCCGACTGCGATGTTTTGCGTTCGGCAAGGCGCGGAAAGTATTCGTAGATGCGGGCCTTTTCGGAATTCACCTTTTGGCGCGACATCGACATCGGCGCCGCCGCCTCAAGGTTTTCATCCGGTGTCATATGTTCGAACACCCGGCGGCCTTCGATGACGTGGCAGATCCCCATCGCGACGCGGTCTTGCGGCAGGATGTTACCGATAAGTTGACCGTCAAAGCGGATTTCCCCCCGGCTGACCTTGCCGCGCTCGGCCTTCAGCAATCCGCTGATGGCCTTCAGGGTGGTGCTTTTACCCGCCCCGTTAGAGCCCAAAAGCGCGACCATCCCCCCGCGGGGAACCTCGATAGAGACCCCCTTGATCGCCAGCAAAACAGAATCGTACAGAACCTCGATACTGTTCAGGGACAGGATCGGATCATCGGTTGTTTGGTTCTCAGGCTGTGCCATGTCGCCCCCTATTTCTTAAGCTGGTCAAAGGGCCAAATCATCAGGTAATCCCTGACATTGGCGTATAGCTTGCCCAGCCCCAGCGGCTCGACCATCAGAAAGATGACAATCAGTGCGCCGTAGGCTGCGTTTGGAATATGTGCCAGCGTTTCATTGCCCAGATTCAGCCCCAGAAAGCTTGCCGTGACAGAAAACAACTGGTTCACGACCCCGGGCATAAGCAGGATAAGTGCCGCCCCCAAATAGCTGCCGATAATACTGCCAAGCCCGCCAACGATCACCATCGCCAGAACCTGAATGGACACGTTCACGGCAAACTGTTCGGGCGCCGCAAGAAAGTAGAACGTCGCCACCAGGATAGCCCCGCTGATACCTGCGATGAAGGACGACGCGGCAAAGGCGACGAGTTTATAGTAAAAACTGTTCACGCCCAGAATTGCGGCGGCAAAGTCTTTTTCCCGCACGGCAACCAAGGCCCGGCCCAGACCGGTGCGCCGCAGGTTAAGCATGAAGATCGTGACCAGAATGCACCAACCGAATGCAACGTAATAAAGACCCGCATCCGAGGTAATTTCCTGCCCCAACAACGCAAAGGTGGGCGATTGCAATGACGCGTGCGACCCACCTGAAATTGTTGGCGAATGGGTCAGTACCCAATCCATAACGAACTGCATCGCCAGCGTCGTAAGCGCCAGATAAAGCCCTTTGACCCGCAGCGCCGCAAAGGCAAACAGGCTGCCGATCACAGACGAGGTCAGACCGCCGATAAGCAAGGCAAACTCCCAAGGCACCCCGAATTTGGCCGCGTGAACCGCCGAATAGGCACCAACCGCCATCACCGCCGCATATCCCAGATGCAACTGTCCGGCCCACCCTGTCACAAGGTTCAGGCCCAGTACCGCCGCCGTCCAGATCAGCCATGGCAGGATGTAGCTGTTCAGATAAAGCGAACTGACCAGAAAGGGCGCCGCGAGCCCGAGCAACAAAAAGAACACCACGGCGTTACGATCTGCCGGAACCGGGAACAGTTTGCTGTCAGAAACATAGCTATTGTGGCGTACACCTGAGAGACCATAAAACATGTCTTAGACCCTTTCGATGTCATGACGGCCAAACAGGCCATGCGGGCGGATCATCACCGTCAGGATCAACACGGCAGCGACAATCAGATCCCGGCTACCGCCTCCGACAATCTCATCCAGATAAAATGAACCGACGCTTTCCAGAATGCCCAGAATGATACCGGCAACAATCGCGCCGACAATGCTGTCCAGCCCGCCCAGAACGGCCACGGTCAGCCCCTTTAGCAGCAGGATCGACAGTGACTGGTCGACCCCCTGGATTTCACCCCAGATCACGCCGGTTGCCACCGCCACGATCGACGCCAGCCCCCACGACAGACCAACACCGCGCTCAACCGAGATACCAACAGACCAGGACGCCATGTAATCGTCTGATATGGCCCGCAAACGAATGCCAAGCCGACTGCGGAAGAACAGAAGAAAGGCGACAAACAGGGCGATTGCGACGCCGGCACCGACAATGTGAATGCGGCTAAGAAGCATGTCGCCGACAAACAGCGGATCATAGCTGACCCCCAGGTCCATCGACCGCGAAGACCCGCCCCAGATCGCCAGGGTGGTGCCGCGCAGAAAGATGTCGATCCCCATTGTCATCATCAGGATCATGATAACCGGGCGGCCCGCCAATCGGCGCAGCGCGACTTTTTCGATGCCGATGCCCACGAAGAACATGATCACCACCGCCAAAGGAATGGCCACCCAAAGCGGCAACCCCATATTGTGCGAAAACGCCAGCACCACATAGGCGCCCAACATCGTCAGGGCCCCCTGTGCCAGGTTCGGCACCGACGACGATTTGTAGATCAGGACAAGCCCAATGGCAAAAAGCGAATAAAGCAAGCCGGTCAGCGCACCATTCACTGTCAGCTCTGCCAGAAATACCAGATCCATATTAAACCTCCCTGACCAACAGGGTGCGTTCGACAGTCCCCGTTTCGCCTGTTTCGTATGTTACGACCGCTTTGACGTGGACATCAGAAGCGCCGTTATAAAGGGCGTCGATCACCTGACTATAGCGTTCTTCGACAACTTTGCGTCGCAGTTTGCGCGTTCTGGTAATCTCACCGTCGTCCGGGTCGAATTCCTTGTGCAATGATACAAAGCGGTGCAGTTGCAAACCTTCGGTCACTGCCTTGTTCACCCGCACAAATGCCTCTTTCACCAGCTCCGCCACCTCGGGGCGTTGCGACAGATCCGCGTAGGATACGTAGGGCACGCCGTTGACTTCGGCCCAGTGCCCGACCGCCTCGGCGTCGATACAGATCATCGCCGTCAGTTCATCCCGCCCCGCACCGACCACCGCGACATCCTTGATGTAGGGGCTGAATTTCAGACGGTTTTCGATATAGTTGGGAACATATCGTTCGCCGCTTTTGGTAAAGACGACTTCGGACACGCGCCCCAGAACAACAAGATGACCGTCGTCCTCCAGATAGCCGGCGTCACCGCTGTGCAACCACCCATCCTGCAAAGCCTCGGCCGAGGCCGCTTCGTTTTTGAAGTACCCTTTGAAAACGCTATCCGCCTTCATCAGGATTTCGCCGTCATCTGCGATCTTCACTTCGACGCCCGGCAAGGGCTTGCCGACAGTGTGAAGTTTGACCTCGCCGGGGGTCTGAATCGCGTTGAAAGCGCTGTTTTCAGTCTGGCCGTAAAGCTGGCGTAATTTGATGCCAAGTGCCCGATAAAAGATAAAGGTGTCCTCGCCGATGGCCTCGCCGCCGGTAAAGGCGCGTTTCAGGTGAATCAAACCGAACTGGTCCTTGATCGGTCCAAATATGATCTTTTCACCAACCAGCCGCCCCAACCATTCAAAGGACCCGCCGCCCTGGCCGTTCAGCTTGCGCCGCTCGGCCTCGACAGCCCGGTCCATAAAGAAATGATACAGCCATTTCTTCAAAGGCGTTGAATTCTCCATACCCACCTGAATGGAGGTCAACATGTGATCCCAGCTGCGGGGCGCCGCCAGATACAGGCTGGGGGCAACCTCGCGCATGTCGCGCTGCACTGTTTCCTGACGCTCTGGCACGTTGACGGTAAAGCGGAACGCAATCCCCGCCGCCACTGTCAGCGCAAAGTCACCTACCCAGGCCATCGGCAGATAGGCCAGGATTTCCTCGCCGTAATCAAACGCACCGCCTGCATGGGCATTGCGCGCGCCCGACAACACATTCTTCTGGCTTAGCACGATCCCCTTGGGCTTGCCCGTCGTACCCGAGGAATGCATGAACACCGCCGGATCATCCGGCTTGGATCCTTCTATCAGATGCTGGCGCAAACCCGGATCGGCCGACAGCGCCTTGGCGCCCATTTCCAACAGGCTGTCCCAGGACCGCAGGCCCGGCGCATCATAAAGATTCAGGCCGCGTGCCTCGTCGTAGACGATTGCATCCACCGACGTCCCGGCGTCGCGCAATTCAAGGATTTTGTCGACTTGTTCCTGGTCCTCGACCAGGGCGGCGACAACATGGGCCTCGCCAAAGAAATGCTTGAGCTCGCCCAGCGTCGCACCGGGATAGGCCGGCATCGCATAGGCGCGCAGCATCGACATCGCGGTCATTCCGGCATAAAGCCTGATGCGGTTGTCACCCAGAATGATGACCGCATCACCGGGCTTGACCCCCAGGGCCACAAAGCCGGCGGCACAGCGCAGCACCTCTTCGGCATAGGCCGACCAGGTCATTTCCGTCCAGATGCCCCGGTCTTTTTCGCGCATGGCAATATCGCTGCCATGTTCGGCCGCATTGCGCATCAACAGGCGTGCAATCGTTTCCTCGCCGAGGTTTGATGCGGCGGATAAAGGATTATTCACCATGGGTGCCTCCGATATAGGCCTCGATCACGCGCGGATCCTTGATGACTTCGCGTGGGATGCCGCTGGCGATCATTTCGCCATAATTCAGTGCCAGCATCCGGTCACAAATCCCGGTGATCACATCCATATGATGCTCGATCAGCAGGACACTGACGCCGCGCTCGGCGCGGGCATCCAGAATGAACCGCGCCATGTATTCCTTTTCTTCCTGGTTCATCCCGGCCATCGGTTCGTCCAGGATCAGAAGATGCGGTTCGGCCACCAGGGCGCGGGCCAGTTCCACACGTTTCTTCAACCCGATCGGGATACCGTCCACCAATTCGTGACGGATGCTTTCCAGTTGCAGAAAGTCGATGACTTCTTCCACGACTTCGCGGTTGGCAATTTCCTGAGGCCGGGCCAGCCACCAATACAGCGCCGTGCGGATCACGCCGGGATTCATATGGATGTGACGGCCCAACAAAATGTTGTCGAGCACGCTCATCCCGTTGAACAGCGCAAGGTTCTGGAATGTCCGCGCCACCCCCATGCCCGCAACCTTGTGTGGTGCGGTGCCGGTAATGTCCTTGCCGCTCAACAGGATCTTGCCCTTTTGAGGTGGGTAAAATCCGGTGATCGCGTTGGTCAGCGTGGTTTTCCCACTACCGTTAGGGCCGACGAGACCAAAGATTTCGCCCTTCTCAAGCTTTAGATCCACGCCAGTTACAGCGACAAGCCCGCCGAAACGCCGCTCTACGCCCGTGCATTCCAAAACCGGCACCTGGCCGCTGCCTGATGTTTCAGATCCGTTCATCCGTGCATGCCTCCCAGCAAATCAAATCTCAACATCCCGCTGTTTTCTCTCAGTCGATCTTGAAGTAATCAGGACGCCCCGTCGGCCAGGGATCCCCCCACATCTGCTGACCGCCATCAACGTTCAGGACCTCTCCGGTCACAAACTTACCCGAAGGTGCCGCCATGTACACAACACTTTCAGCGATATCCCATTCATCGCCCGCCCGGCGCATGGGGTTGGATTCCTTGAACGTTGCGGCACCCTCTGGCGGGTAATTGCCAAACCCGGTGCTTTCGCAGCACCCCGGTGCCACACAGTTGACACGGATACCATGCGGCGCCCATTCGACAGCGACAGATTTGGACAGAAAGATCACCCCGGCGCGTGCCGCGCAGGTATGGGCAATGCCAGGCATTCCGCGCCAGACGTCGGCGACGATGCTGACGATATTGCCCTGGGTCCCGGTCTCGACCCATTTTTTCGCGACCGCCTGCATCATCCACCAAGTGCCGTTCAGGTTGGTGTCGATCACCGCGTTCCAGCCCTTTACGGAATAATCCAATGCCGGCTGCGGAAACTGTCCGCCCGCATTATTGACCAGAACATCAAGCCCACCGAACCGCTCATGGACGGCGTCCACAAAGGCAGAAACCTGCTCAGGGTCACGGATCGTCATGACACGCGTCATCACTTCGCCGCCGAACGAGCGCAGGAATTCCGCCGCGTTTTCCAGTTTTTCAGGGTTGCGACCGCAGATCGCCAAACGCGCACCCAGGCGCGCAAATAATGACGCAACAGCCAGACCAAGCCCGCCACCCGCGCCAGTCACGACAACTGTCTGGCCTTCGAAAAGACCCGGCGCATAAACGGTATTCCGCTCCCGTAGTTCGGCTCTGGTGAACCCAAAAACCGGCTCTTGCGAGTCAGCCATTTCCCCTCCCCTGCCAGCATTTCCACCAGCTTTCTTAAAACCTAACACGCGTTAGATTTTCTGGCAAGAATTATGTGCCAGATAAATTTCGGCGTTTTTACTGGCGCGCATCTCGCATGCGCAGCATCCGAAGCGGTTCGTAGATTATGCATTCACTGCCATCCGCCTTTAGCACCCGGTTTCGGCTGCGCACCAAACCACGGCCCGGCTTAGAGGTTTGGCGCGCCTCGATAATTTCAACTTCGACATGAATTGTATCACCAACAAACGTCGGCCCCTTTACGCTGAAATCGGCATGCAGAAACGCCAACCCCGTGCCCTCCATCGTGTGCGTTAACAGCCCTTCGGCCATGGCATAGACCATAACACCGGGAATCACCTGCCCATGCGTCGCAGCGCCGTCGCGGGCGTGTTCCATATCGGTGAACAGTGATTCCGTCATCCATGTCAGATTACAGAACCCGACAAGGTCGGCCTCGGTCACTGTGCGGCTGCGGGTTTTGAAGCTGGCACCGATCTCGACTTCGTCGAAATAGAAACCGGTGGTGCGCAATACGTCTTTCATCAAGGAACCTTTCAGTAGGGTTTCGGTAGCTCAGTAGGATTTTCTTAGCCCAAGCGCCTGTTCAGCGACCGCTGCGGCGGCTCAGATTACAAAACCACCGCCACAGATCACATATTGTCCGGAAATAAAGTTCGATTCCGGCGCACAAAACAGATAGACCGCCCCTGCCGCTTCCTCGGGTGTGCCAACCCGGCCCAGCGGGATTGACGTTTCCATCTGGCTTAGCAGATCGGGGCTGACGCCAACGCGGATGTCCTTGCCTTCGACCTTGATCGTGCTGTCACCCTTGGCGCTGCCTTCGGTCAGACGCGTACGGATCGGGCCAAAGGCCACCGCGTTGACGTTGACCTTGTACCGGCCCCATTCCTTGGCCATCGTTTTGGTCAGGCCGATGATACCGGCCTTGGCGGCGGAATAGTTGATCTGCCCGGCATTGCCGCCGGTTCCGGCGATGGACGAGATGTTCACAACCTTGCGAAACACTTCCTGCCCCGCTTCGGCCTCGGCGCGGGCCTTTTCGCGGATCACCGGAGCGGCGGCGCGCAGGATCTGAAAGGGTGCCGTCAGGTGCACGTCGATGATGGCATGCCACTGCTCATCCGTCATTTTCTGGACAACGCTGTCCCAGGTATAGCCCGCGTTGTTGACGATAATGTCCAACCCGCCAAACGCGTCAACGCCGGTATCGACGAACCGCTGGGCAAAGCCATCTTCGGTGACCGACCCGGCACAGATCGCGGCCTCGCCACCCATGTCACGGATCATTTCAGCGGTTTGCGCGGCCGGATCTGCATCCAGATCGTTGACCACGATCCGCGCGCCTTCGGATGCTAGTTTCAGGGCGATCTCGCGGCCAATGCCACGCCCAGATCCGGATACAAGCGCGACGCGCCCATCAAGTCTTGCTGTCATTTCTTTGCCCTCCCAGGCTGATAGTGGCCTCGCCAACGCGCGGCCCAAAACCTTAAACCGCTTCGTACAGCGTCACGACACAAGCGCCGCCAAGGCCCAGATTGTGCTGAAGCGCCAGCCGCGCGCCCGCAACCTGCCGGGCATCGGCAGTACCGCGCAATTGCTGCACCAGCTCGGTGCATTGCGCCAGTCCGGTCGCGCCCAGGGGATGCCCNTTGGACAACAANCCGCCCGACGGGTTGGTCACGTATTTGCCGCCATAGGTATTGTCGCCGTCNTCAATGAACTTCGCCGCTTCGCCGCGCCCGCACAGGCCAAGCGCCTCGTAGGTCAGCAATTCGTTATGGGCGAAACAATCGTGCAGCTCGACAACGCTGATATCCTTGGGACCGATGCCTGCGGCCTCGTACACTTGGTCGGCGGCGTTTTTGGCCATGGATGACCCAACCACTTCGCGCATATCATGCGCATCAAAGGTGACAGGCGTGTCGGTTGTCATTGCCTGAGCGGCAATCCGCACCGAGGAATCCAGCCCGTGTTTGTCGGCGAATGCCTTGG
>JGI24025J20009_10002495_pt1 | contig 13190 bp, 8 predicted proteins | sample Cruoilmetagenom3_FD_20009 | JGI IMG/M metagenome (IMG submission 20009)
TCTTTCAGTGAACGGGCTTCCTGTACTTCAATACCCTCCGGCCAGCGTTCCTTATTATGTAAGCGGTGGGGCACGATGGCAGTCTTGAAACCGAGGCTAGCAGCTTCCCGCAGACGGGCGTTGATCTGCCCGACCATGCGCAGCTCACCGGAGAGTCCCAGTTCGCCAATCAGTACCAGGTCCGCCCGAACGGCCTTGTCCCAGAGCGAGGAGGCAATCGCCGCTGCCACGGCAAGGTCCGCGGCCGGTTCGTCAATCCGCAGACCGCCGACCACGTTCACAAAGACATCCTGTTCGGAAAGGTGCATGTTGAGCCGTCGAGAGAGGACCGCGGTGATCAGCAGCAGCCGGTTGAAATCGATCCCGTTGGCAGTTCGGCGGGGGTTGCCGAAATTGGTGTGGCTGGTCAGCCCCTGGATTTCCACCAGCAGGGGGCGGGTGCCCTCCATGGTGACGGCAATGGCCGATCCGGGAGCGTTGGTCATTCGTTCCGCCAAAAAGGCTTCCGAAGGGTTGGTCACTTCAATCATCCCGCGCTCATGCATCTCAAAAACACCCACTTCGGAGGTNGCGCCGAAACGATTCTTGACCGACCGCAGCAGGCGATAGGCCTGGAAATGGTCACCTTCGAGGTAAAGGACGGTATCCACAATATGTTCCAGCACCCGCGGCCCGGCGATGACACCCTGTTTGGTCACATGACCGATCACGAAGACGGCGATACCGGAGGCCTTGGCCAGTTCACGTAATTTTGAGGCGCTCTCCCGCACCTGCGAGACTGAACCGGCGCTGGATTCCATGTCCGGGCGGTAGACAGTTTGGATCGAATCGACCACCAGCAGGCGGGGTTGGATAGATTGAACGTGCTGGAGGATCATGTCGAGGTTGGTTTCGGTGACCAGGTAGAGGTCATCGGGGAGTTCAGTGGATTGGCCGTTGTCGCCGCGCAGCAGGCGCAGGGCGCGCATCTTGATCTGGCGCTCGGATTCCTCACCGGAAACATAAAGCAGTGTGTTGCCCCCGGCCATCTTCATGGTCATCTGCAGCATCAGGGTGGATTTTCCAATCCCGGGGTCCCCGCCGATCAGTACGATCGACCCGGGGACGACTCCGCCGCCCAGAACGCGCGAAAATTCCTCAATCGGCACAGGAATCCGTTCTTCGCTGTCCCCATCAATTTCATTGAGCCGCTTGGGAACGGAAAATCCGCCCAGGCCAGGCAAAGCCTGACTCAGGGCGGACTTGGATTCTTCTACGATGATCTCTTCGACCATGCTGTCCCAGGCACCGCATTGAGGACAGCGACCCAGCGCTTTTGGTGCGGACCGACCGCATTCTTGACAGACGTAACGGGTCTTGGTCTTGGCCATGGATTAAAGTCCCACGGCGGCGAGATCGGGTTGTTCCTGCTGATCGTCTTCGGTGTCGTGCTTCAGAACGATCTTTTTCACTTCCGTGCCATCCTCCATAATGGTTTCCACATCAACAAGGATGTTTTCATTTTCTTTGAAAGTGGTTGCCAGCAGGGCATCGGAGAGCTTATCTTCAACTTTCTGCTGGATCACCCGGCGAAGTGGGCGAGCGCCCATCTCTGGGTTATAGCCTTCAGCAGCGAGCAGTTCCAGTGCTTCTTCGCTGGCCCGCAGGCGGATATTGTTCTCTTCCAGACGGGCGTTGACCTTATCCAGTTCGAGTGTGACGATCTTATAGATGTCTTCTTTGTTCAGCGAACGGAAGATGATCACCGAATCCAGCCGGTTGATAAACTCGGGCCGGAAGGTGCGCTTGAGCGCATCGGTCAGCTTCTTGCGCATTTCTTTGTAGGATTGGGCCTCTTCCTGTGCTTCGTCCACGGTCAGCGAGAAGCCAAAGGTTGACTGCCGCTGGATCATTTCAGCGCCCACGTTGGTGGTCATGATGATAATGGCGTTGCGGAAGTCCACCTTATGGCCGCGGGCATCGGTGAGATGGCCCTCTTCCATAATTTGCAATAGCATGTTATGCGCTTCAGGATGGGCCTTTTCGATCTCGTCAAAGACAATGATCGAGTAGGGGCGGCGGCGGATGGCTTCGGTGAGTTGGCCAGCATCTTCATAGCCAACATACCCGGGAGGTGCACCCACCAGGCGGCTAACGCTGTGCCGTTCCATGAACTCGGACATATCCAGCTGAATCAGTGCTTCTTCGCTGCCAAACATGAATTTTGCTAAAGCTTTGGTCAGTTCGGTCTTGCCGACCCCGGTGGGGCCGAGGAAGATAAAGGAACCCACGGGGCGGTTGGGGTCTTTCAACCCGGCCCGCGCCCGGCGGATGGCCTTTGAAATGGTCTCAATAGCTTCATCCTGGCCGATGATGTGCTCCCGTAAGTGATTTTCCATATTCAGCAGACGGGTCGATTCTTCGGTTTCAAGCTGCATCAGGGGCACACCGGTCCACATCGAGACCATCTCGGCAATGTCTTCCGAGGTGACATGGGGGCTGGTGCTGCGGTCCCAGATGGTCCGCATTTCTTCAATCTGGCCTTCCAGGTCTTCGATCTGCTTTTGCAGATCTTCCACTCGGTCAAATTGTTCTTCTTCTTTGGCCAGTTCAAGCGCTTTGCGGCGGTCCCGCAGGGAAGCAATGATTTCTTTAGCGTCCACCGTGACCGGGCTTTTATACATCCGCACCCGGGAGGCCGATTCATCAATCAGGTCAATGGCCTTGTCGGGCAGGAACCGGTCGCTCACATAACGGGCGGAGAGTCTGGCCGCAGATTCCAGGGCCTCATCTTCAATAATCAGCCGGTGATGGTCTTCGTAGGCCGAGCGGATCCCATGCAGGATCTGGATGGTCTCATCGACAGTTGGTTCCTCCACCACGATGGGCTGGAAGCGGCGCTCAAGAGCGGCATCGCTTTCAATGTTCTTGCGGTACTCATCCAGTGTCGTTGCGCCGATCACCTGCAGTTCGCCCCGGGAAAGGGCGGGCTTGAGGATATTGGCGGCATCCACGGAGGAGCCGGCGGAGCCAGCGCCAACCAGCATGTGAACCTCGTCAATGAAGAGGATCGCATCGGAGGATTTGAGTTCATCAATCACCCGTTTAAGGCGTTCCTCAAATTGGCCGCGGTACATTGTTCCGGCGACCAGTGAACCCACATCTAACTGGAGCAGGCGTTTATTCAAAAGGGGCGCAGGGACATCGCCTTCGATGATCCGCTGGGCCAGTCCTTCCACGATGGCGGTCTTGCCCACACCGGGTTCGCCGATCAGGGCGGGGTTATTCTTGGTGCGTCGAGCCAGGATCTGGATCACGCGTTCAATTTCCATCTGGCGGCCGATCACGGGGTCAAGTTTGCTGTTCTCGGCCAGGGCTGTGAGGTCCGTGGCGAGTTGGTCCACCAGCGGTGTTTTTTCCTCGTCCTTTTTCTCGGTTTTTCGGCGGCGGGAGCTGGACCGTCCAGCCAGGGAGGCCTTGGATTCGCTCTGCTGCGATTCCCGCAGGATGCGATTAATTTGTTTACGGATCTGCTCTGGGGTGACGCCCATTTTCCCGAGAATGTTCATGGCCTCGCAATTACTCAGGCGGATCAGCCCCAACAGTAAATGTTCTGTGCCAACTTCCTTCTTGCCTTGCTGGCGGGCTTCATCAAAGGTATAGGTAATCACCTGCTGCATCCCGGGGGAGAGGGTGCCCTGCCCTGTATAGTCACCAAAGCCGATTTCCTTCTCAACAATCTCTTTAAGCCGATTTCCTTCTCAACAATCTCTTTGACGTTTTCTGATTCCAGTCCTAATTCTCGTAAAACACGACTGGCAACGCTGCCATCCATTTCAATCAGCGCAATCAATAAGTGTTCGGTGCTGATCTGGGGCTTGCGTAAGCGTTCAGCCTCTTTTTGAGCCAGGCTGAGGACTTGACGAGCTTTGGGGGTGAAATTATCAATTCCAGCCACGGCTTACCTCCTTAATTTATTTGGACCTGCTTTAAATAGTAATCTGGATTGAGTCAAGCATGTTTTCTTGAAGTGAATCCAGGGGGAAGTTGGAGACCCAGACAACTTCAAACGATACGAGAGACCAGCGGGGGTCTTTTAAATTCTTTTTCAGGGTCTGATCTGATTCTACCAAATTTTGCCCGAAAGGTAACTACCTGCGGACATTTATAATAGATTGTTAATAAAAAAGGTGGAAAGAGAGTAGGTAACTTGCCGCGCAGCGCACGTGACAAAAACTGAATGGGCATTATAGGAAGGTTATTCGTAAAAACCCGTAGTAAAACCCCGTAGGGTGGGTTGCTAACCCACCAGCCTGTGGGCCATACTTCCCACATGAAATATAAAGTCACGTGCACGGTTTCACCGCAGCATATGATCTACAATATGTTTTTATAAGGTTCGTTCAAGAGCGGAGCGCACACCCGTGAGAAAAACCCTAAAATTCCATCTTCCAGGGGAATGCTTTCCCGGCAGCCAGCCAATGTTCATCCGGCACATAAGCGATATCATCCAAACCGGCCTCTGCAGCATGCTTGAAAGCCGACTCAATCAGGTAGAAGGGTGTGTCTTCGCCGGTGTGGATGCTTTCAAGGAAGGCCCGGCTGAAGGGATAGGCGGCTTCATAGAAGCCAGTCTCTCTGAAGGAGGTGGAGATGGCCTCATAATCGGGCTGAAGCGTATGAATCGTGGGCTGCCAGGTTCCGCCGTCCCACACCAGGCTGGCATAGCTGATCTGGGATTTTCCCGCCAGGTTATTACTGAGTGCTCCGGCATTCACTGCCAGTTTTTCGTTCACATGGTAGATGCCCGGCTGGTGGATATGCCCCAGGATCAGCACGTTCTCGTCAATTGCTTCCAGAGCCTGCTGGAGGAGTTCAGGGTGTTGATCGGGATACATCAGCTGGGAGGAACTCCAGGGGGTGGCATGCACTACCCGGATCGGTTCCGCGCCGGTAAACGCCAGATGAAGCTGCTCGGGGAGAGTGGCGATGAAAGTCAGGTCTTCTTCGGTCAGCTGGTTGAACACCAAGCGGCCCAGGTCAAACTGGCGATAGGTCCACCATTCTTTCGGCGCAGTCCTTTCGTGCATTTGCAGCATGCGGATTTCGCCATTCCCCAGGATGAAATGACAATTCAACTCCCGCAGGCGGGCAAGGGTCTCATGGCTCTGGGGGCCGCCGACGAAATCGCCGGAGACGATGATCTCATCCGGGGGGTCGCGCAGGATCTCGTCGAGGGCGGTATTGAGGGAAACCAGGATCCCGTGGATATCTGAAAGGACAACAATTCGTTGAGAGGTCATGGGTATTTAGTCCTTTGAATATTGACCCGATAACTTTATCACGATTCGTTGGTTAATGCAGGCGGGGCATATCCCGTTGACAGTGGTCATGGATTACTTTAGACTTTAATTAGCTTGATGCTCCCTATTTTCTGGAAAGGATCCACTGCAATGACAAAGTGCGCAATTCCGGATAAGCCCAATAGAAGGCCCTCTCGCTAATTTTACATTGCTCTCTACCTGAAAGGTATGGATTGTGTTTAAGGATTTTGGAAAAAAGACGCAATTTGGTCCTGCGGAACAGGGAATGGATCACTATCCAGAGACGGGGTGGATAAGGCGACTATTTAGGATTGACCTGAAGGCTGAGGCCGTGGTCAATCTGGATGACGTCGTTGGCGAGATTGACCCCCGGATCTATGGACATTTCGCGGGATGTCTGGAAAATGGCCTTTATGATGGGAGCGAACAAAACCAGGATGTNACGGCGTTGCTGGACGCACTGCACCCAGCGATGATCCGCTTTTCGGTTGGTAAATTTGACAGTGAGGTGAACAAGTCGGCGCTGGATGCAGCCCTGGCGTTTTGTGAGGCTGTCGGTGCGGCACTCTATCTGACTGTGGATAGCCGCTCTGCGACGCCGGAAGATGCGGCGAACTGGGTGACGTATTATAACGGCACGGCGTATGGTGAGAGGAATGGCCTGCGTCTGGAACCTGGTAAAGTCGCACTCTGGGGGCTGGGAAATGGGATTTCAGAGGGAGAACAGGTCGAATGTTCCAACGCTGATGAATATATCCAGCGGCTTCGGCCATTCTTCGCAGCGATGCGGAAAGTGGACCCGGAAATCCAACTGGCCGCGGCCGGGATGGCTATGCTGCCCGGAGACTTACAGGATGCCGAGGACTGGACCCGGACTGTGCTGGCGGGTATTGGCGACCAAATTGATTTTCTCTCCTTACAGATTTATCAACCCGATGAGGCGGGGCAGGAAGAATACCGTGACCCCGAGCAATGGTATCACAGCATCCTCTCCGCCCCGCACAGCGCGGAAGAAACCATTGAGCGGATGGGACGGCTGATCCGGGAGGCCGTTCCCGAGCGGGAGATTGGGATCGCATTAGATGCGTTCAGCGTCAGGCTGCCGGGAGATTATGATTCTCAAATCGAATCTGACTCGGCCTATACGTTGCGAGATGGGCTTTATGTTGCCGGGATGCTGAACGTTTTCCAGCGACAGTGTGAGGTCTTGAAGATAGCGAACGTTCTGCCGCTGATCGTTAACGTGGAAGGACAGCCCGCCTTTGCCACGCCCCTGTATTTCCCTTACCTGCTCTACAGCCGGATGGAATCCCAATTGCTCTCGCTGGCCTATTGGTCGCCGGTATTTAAGGCGGAAGCCCTGGGCGGGAACATNAGCGAGCGCAACCAGGTGCCCTATATCGATATCACTGCCACCCGTTCACCGGATGGAAAGTGGGTGGTTTTGGGGATCACGAACCGNAATCCGCAGAGACAGGCTAAGGTGATGGTCAACCTTAAAGGGGAGGGGAAACGCAAATTTAGGGTCGTGGAAGCGCAGTTGATAAGCGGCCCAGACCCGCTGGCGGCGAATACGGCCGATGCGCCCAATGCGGTATCGGTGCAGTCGGTCCGGCCGCCCAGGCTGCGGTTCACCTGGCTGGATGTGGACTTGCCGCCCGCGTCACTGATAGTGGTGGCATTGGAGGAGAAGGGGTAGAGAGGCCGTTCTGTCACGTGCGGTACACGGCATGTGACCTACGCCACTGGGAATAGTGTAGGCCATATACCGCGGCGAAGCCGCGTACGTGACATTATCCCATACATAGAGATGCCCCGCGGGGCATCTCTATGTTTTAGTCCATTTTTACTGCGTATCCTATTCCGGTTCCACAATCGCATCGCCAAGGGGCGGTTCGCCCATTCCGGCTGGTTTGTCCTTGATGCCGAACAGCGCCAGGGTGGAGATCAGGAAGAGCAGGCCGAAGATGCCCATCAACACGGTGAAGCCCACACCATCCCCAATCGGGCCGCCGATATAGGCGCCGATCGCGCCAGCGCCAGCCCCGGCCAGGTTCTGGATGCCTAAGTATCGCCCAGCCTCCTCTTTTGGAACCATGCTCGTNCCCAGCGCCCAGCTAGCGGAGTAGAAGATGCCGATTGCGACCCCGATCATCAGGCCGCCGATATAGAGCATGGTCATATTGACGGAAACCACTACGACAATCGTCCCGGCAGTGGCCAGCACGCCGCTGAAGGCACAGAGGGGCTTGCGGCCAAATTTATCCGTCAGCCAGCCGGCGGGAATACTGGAGATCAGGATGGCAATCCCCACGAACATCACCAGCATTGCTGTTGGGCCGGCCGCGGCCGCGCCGCCCAGTTCAGGGAAGCGTTCCTGCAGGAAGTAGAGCACGAAGGAGGCCAGGTTGGTGGACCCCACCAGGAAAGCCAGGCGGTTGATGACCCACCAGGTGAACGATGACTTGTCGCTGGTTCCCTTTTGGCCGCCGCCCAGGCTGATGCGCACGCTGGCCCATACCCCGAGGATCACGGCAATCCCCATACCCACCACGCCCATGGTTGCCGTGATGATCAGCGCGGTGGTATCGGGCAGATCGACCGCCAAACCATTGACGAAATTCACCAGTTCCCCTGAGCCCAGGATGATAATGGTGAAGACAGCCGTCATCGCTACCAGGCGCAGGATGGGCTTCCAATCCATTTTGTAAGGCGGTTGCTTGATCGGCTTTTCCGGCACGAACATGGTGATCAACGTACAGGTCAGCACGATTCCGCTCAACACCAGCAGTGCGCCCCAGATATTACCCGCTTCGACCATCTTGGTGATCACGAAGGAGACGAAGATCAGAGGCGCAGGGAGTTCGAAGAAGGCCTTGACGCCGGAGAAGATCCCATGCTTCTTTTCCGGGATCAGGTCAGGGATCAGGCCCTGAGCGGCCGCGTGCCCTGTGTTGGAGGAGAGCATCGAAAGTATATACGTGCCGAACAGGGTCCAATAACCCAGCGGGCCTTCCATGGTGGCGGCAATCACGCCGATCCCCAGGAAGACCAGCACCTCGGTAACGCCGCCGATCAGGATGAAAGGCCGCCGCCGGCCCAGCCGGGAGGTGCTGCGGTCGGAAAGGATGCCGACCAATCCCTGCACCAGCACGGCGATCATCAGCGCCCACAGGCGCAGGTTGCCGTAGGCCGCGCCTTTCACCTCGTCACCCATGAAGGTCTGCACCAGCAGCGGCAGGATCAGAGGGGTGAGTGTTTGTGAACGGGCGGTCAGGGCAAAGTAGAAGATGTTGACGGTGATATAGTCATACCAGTGGATTTTGCGTTCCATGAGTCGTCCTCCAAGCGGTCAAATGCGAAAAGTTGATTGCGATTATTGTTATTTAATTAAACGCTTTCGTTGGTGAGTAGACACGGTTCAGTCCAACAGCAGAATGCTGTAGATATCCAGGTAAAGGATCAGGTTTTCCCCTTCCAGTTCAAAAGTTTCCTCATTATCCGGCGAAATGACCCGGGCATTGATTGTTTCACCGAAATGAACGGTAACCTTTTGCGGCTGGTTGGCATAGTTCATCAGATGCACCTGCGTTTTTCGGCCCTTCTGCCAGGTTTCGATCAGTACAGGTTCGGGTGCCGTCACCGTGAGGGTGAGATCTTTGGGCAGGGATGTCAGCAGTGTTTGCATTACCGGGCTTTCAGGTAGGTTGAACATATTGGTCTGGATGACCAGTGAGGCCATGTTGAACCGGTCCATCAGGTGCCTGGCGAACTTGCTGCTGTGATAGGCTCGCACCAGTCCCAGCCCGATGGATTGCACCAGCGAGTGCGCAAGGCCGCCCCGGGCAACCGTTGTCGGTTTGCGCCAACCCCAACCTGCCAGGTCGGGGACGTGAATTTGCAGGATATTCTCATCCAATTCGGGGGTCCTATCTGCTGGGGTGAAGGTGAGCAAGGCCGCAAGCCCTTCCAGGGGGTCGCCTTTGCGCACCACCCGCCAGGGGATTCCAGCCACGGTCAGGGTTTGGCCTGCACCGAGATAGACGGGTGCCAATTCAAACCAGTGCCGCCAGAGGGCTTCTTCCGGATGCAGCAGGCCGATCGGGGCATTGTTTTCCCGCCCTTTGTATAGGTCTGCGTGGTCTTCCAGCCAGCGGTTATATTTCCCGATTGCGGCCTGCTGGGCGTGGTAGGCGGGGTCGGTGAGCATGGTCATTTTCTCCCCGTCGTTATACTCGGTGCCCTTGACGGTTGTGCTGGCGCCGCCCGCCGCGGCTTCAGCGATGCCTTGCTGGTGGCGGCGGGGCGAATAGACTGGGTCGAAGCCGATCCCGACATCATAGGAGAGCATGCTCAGGTGCACGTCTTTGCCGATCAGCGCCTGGGTATTGTGGATGGTCAGGGCGTTATTGGCCAGGCGGGGTTTGGGTTCCCGATCCCAGCGGGGCAGGGCGAAATCTTCCACCATGATCAGGTCCTGAATCTTGGCCAGGGCTTCCACATCCAGCCCATAGATCAGGGGACTGTTGCGCATGGTCACGTCATAGTCATTGGCACTGATCGGTACGTCCGGCTTGATGCTGTGGATGAAATCAGCCAGTTCCTGCAGGGTAGCAGTTACCTGACCAGCCCGCCAGTGCAGGTAATCGGTGACATCGTCCCGGCCGGGGAGGATCTTTTCGGGAATGGCTTTCCCAGTGGCCTCGTGATAGATGGCCTGGCAGCGGTCGCAGTGACAGCCCGCGCTGCCCAGCCAGGTGCCCATCAGGCCATTGGGTTCCTCGCCATACCAGAGGTTATCGAAGAAAATCCCGTCTGCGCCCCTTTCCAAAGCACCTGTGGCCAGGTCCTTGAGGTGCTGGATCCATTCAGGGTGGGTCCAATCGACCATGTAGCGGCCGGAGTAATAATAAACCTTCCTGCCGCGGGCATCTTTGGCATACCAATCCTTTTCCACGAAGCTGCCATCGTAAACGCAGTTGGAGCTTTGGATATATGCAAAGACTGGGGACCCGAGGCGGTGATAGACTTCAGCGCCTTTGCGGAAGTCTTCCCAATCCTCCTCTTCAATTTCAGGAGGAAATCCCCAGTCGTACATCAAGTGGACCCAATTGCAGTCCATCTCTTCCACCACCACTTTTGCGGCCGATTCTTCATGCACAGCCATGTGCGCGGCTTCATCCACGGGGTAGTTCATGAATTTAACGCGGTTCATCCGGATGGTGCCGGGACCACCCCAAAGGTAGATTGGCCGGTATTTTCCGATTTCAAAGTGATGCTTCAACGTGAAGTCCTCCTCGATGATGTCAGGTATTAAAAAACCTGCCCGGTCAGAAACCGTGGCAGGGGATATTCCAATGCGCTCATAAGTGAATGGTGTCCAATAGGCGGATTTTAGAGGTCATGCAACAGGGAGCCTTTGGGGTCACGATCAATCTCCCAGGGATAAATGATGTAAGCATCGGTGATGGCAGCAAAGTAATCCGGCCGATTGGTCCCGAAGAGGTTGCGGTAGGGGTTAAAGTGCAGGACGCAGGTATAGGGGAAACCGCCTGCCGCTGCCACCCTGTTCTTCACCGAGGTGATCGTCCGGCCAGACCCCCAAACATCATCCACGATCAGGATCCTTTCGCCATCCACCAGTTCGTCATCTGGGAACATCAGGAAATTAGGCCAGGCCAGCAGGCGGGACCGTTCCATCTCGGTCAGTTCCGAGGGGAAATCCACGGCGGCAATCAGGATCTTCTGGATATTCATGGCTTCGGCCAGCAGCCCACCGGGGACAATCCCGCCGCGGGAGATCATGATCATGCCGTCGAAGGTCAATTCAAATTGGGGAAGGAGATGGTCGATTATTTTTTCGACATCAATCCAGGTGAGTACTTCTTGTCGATGGACCATTTTAATCTTCTTTCTTGCCTTGACTGGTTGTTCCAAGCACGTTGGCGAGGATCATTGGGGGTCGGGCTTTGGTGGTGTCATTGCTCGCGCGGGCCTCGGCGACATTGCAAACCCACTGGTAGAGGGCTGTGGCATAGCAAGCCCGGGAGAAGGTGCTGAACATGATGCCTATGATGGCAGGCACCGAGGCGACCAGCATGGCAATCCCAGCGGCCAGCACCCGTGCCCAGGGGTCGCCAGATGTAGGTTCGGTGATCTTTAAGCCAATCACAAAGCCGAGTGCGATTCCGCCCACGATCAATAGCGCTTCAATCAGGCCGGCCACCAGCCGGACGCCGATCAGGCTCTCGCGGAACCGCAGTAAGTTGTCTTTGACGATCTGGCGCAGGCGATCAAGCGTTTCCTGGAAGGAGGTACCTTCCACAGCGATAACGGGCAAGGCCAGCGTCTGGGCTTCCAACCAGCGGTTTTTATCGTCCTGAGCCGAGTCCGGTTTGGCGAATAAATTCTTAAGGGTGCGGCCCAACGAGAGCAGCGGCACAGTGAGTGCGAGCAGGATGACAGCGCCTGTGTGCGAAATGAGAAATTTAAAATTGGAAGGGTTTTCTGCCGGCTCCTCCGACTCGAGGGAAGCAAAGGTGCGGCAGGTTAGCAGGGAGGTGATATCGCCCCAGATCAGCAGATCCACCAGGGCCAGGAGTGCAAGCGCGCCGATCAGGATCAGTCCCAGCGGGGTCNGCCCGATCAGGCCCACCACGACTCCGATCGGCAGGAACCAGAAGAACAGGATCACCAGGCTGCCCAAACCGAGGGCGAACCAGGGCTCCTGTAATTTGACTTTCTTGAGGGCCAGCGCCAGGCTGGCACTGATGAACCGGAAACCGTTCTTAATTGCTTGCACGGGTTTATCCTGTTGGATTCATTTGATTTCGATGGTTCTATTATAACGTGAGGCGGCTCGCTGTGTTGCCCGACTGGGTTGAAATTTGGATGGATATCAGAGCAGGCTGGGCGGGTCCACTTCAACGATCCAATCCGTCAGGGGGCGGTCCCGCAACAGAGCGGCGGGGTCCTGCCCTTTCAGAATGATCTGCCAGCGATAGCGCCCGTAGAGCCGGGTGAAGAAGCAGGGCACGGGGCCAATCATCTCGATTCGGCGGTTATCCTTGCGAATCCACTCTCGCAGTGTGCCTGCCATGCTTTCTGCGGTGCCTTCCGCCTTGCGGGGGTCACTGTTTTGATATTCCAACCGTACCAGCCGGCTGAAAGGTGGATATTGGGTATCCCGACGGAAGGCCAGTTCCTTTTTGTAAAAATCCTCGAAATCGTGATGAGCGGCAGCCTGGATGGCGTAGTTATCCGGCTCATAGGTCTGCAGCACCACCTGCCCGCCCAATGGGCTGCGGCCGGCGCGACCTGCAACCTGGGTGAGTAATTGAAAGGTGCGCTCGCCCGACCGGTAATCCGGCAGGTTCAAGCCCACCTCAGCCAGGATCACGCCCACCAGCGTCACCAGAGGGAGATCCAATCCCTTGGCCAGCATCTGGGTGCCGATCAGGATGTCAGCTTTATGGTTGGTGAAGAGGTTGAGGATCAGCTCATGAGCGCCTTTCTTGCGGGTGGTCTCGGCATCCCAGCGGAGCGTGCGGGCCTGGGGAAATTGCTCCCGCACCATTTGTTCCACTTTCTCGGTGCCGGTGCCCAGTTGGCGGATCTGCCTGCTGCCGCATTGGGGGCAGGTTTGGGGCATCTTGCGCTGGTAACCGCAAGTGTGACAGATCAACTGGTCGCCGCGGCTGTGATAGGTGAGCGGTTTATCATCCCGCGGGCATTTGACCACATAGCCGCATTCCCGGCAAAAGACATACGTGGCCGTTCCCCGTCGGTTGAGGAACAGGATCGCCTGCTGGTGGGTCTCCAGGACATGCTCGATTCCGGCTCGCAGCTCCCGGCTGAAGATGCTGCGGTTGCCCGCGGTCAGTTCCT
>JGI24025J20009_10002496_pt1 | contig 13184 bp, 10 predicted proteins | sample Cruoilmetagenom3_FD_20009 | JGI IMG/M metagenome (IMG submission 20009)
TGGCCAAGGCTTTGCGGATCCGCACACGATCAAACGCATCGTCACTATTGGATGCGTCTTGCGCAGGCGTGATTCCGGCTTCCGACACCAACGCAATCAGTTCGGCTTTGCGCCAGCCCAATAAGGGCCGGATCAAGGGCCGGATCAAGGGCTGGATCAAGGGCTGGGATCGTAAGTGCTGCGTGCCCGGCACCGCGCCTTGTTTGCGTACGCCGACCAGACCGGACAATCCGCTCGCCCGATTGAGCCGCATCAACAGCGTTTCGGCCTGGTCGTCAGCGTGATGCGCAGTAGCCAGCATGCCCAGTTCGCGCTGCTCCATCCATTTGGTCAGCGCCCCATAGCGGGCCTTGCGTGCCATGCTTTGCACATTGCCCTCGGCCACATCTACTCGCAGTACCTGATGCGGCACCCCAAGGGCTTGGCAAATTTGCGCCACCAATTGGGCTTCGTCGGCTGCTTCGCTGCGCAGGCCATGGTCGACAGTTGCCGCCTCGATCATACCAGGCCTCGCCTCATGGGCCAGCAGCAGCAGAGCTAAACTGTCGGGGCCACCCGAAATGGCAAGCGCCAGCCGTTCACCCTCGGGCCACAGCACAGCGATGTCCGCACGAAAGCGCGCGATCAAATGCGGATGGAGCGCCCTATCAATTGCAGGTAACTTTCCGCCGGTTGTTTTCATATCTATCCAGCAACCGGCCGCTGGCCAGCGCAGGATAGGTTTCACCAAATTCGGCCAAGGCAATACAGGCGCGGTTGGTGTCTTCCAATGCGATCATGGATTCAGCCAAGAACAGAAGGCTGTCACCTGCTCGCGCGGCCTGTTTATCGGTCTGGTAATTGCGCAGGAACCATGGCGCCGCTTCACGCGGCTTGCCATCATCCAAATAGGTGCGGCCCAGCAAATTGCGGCCATAGGTCGCGCGCCAATGGTTGGGGTATTTCTCGGCAAACATGCTCAATTGCTGCTGCGCCTCAGGATAATATCCTGCGCTCCACAGGCGGAAACCATAGGAATATTCGTCGTCCGCAGGATCGCCCGTTTGTGGTTTGGCGATTTGCTGGACTGCTGCCAACCGCTCTGCGCTGGGATTGGCGGCCACTGGCGGGCTTGGTTGGGTTTCCACTTTAATTTCGGGAGCGGGATTGTCGCGCACTGCGCTGGATGCGCCGCCCGTCATCGCCTCAAGGTTTGTATCGGCTGCGGTGGGCCCTTGCGGAGTGGCCATCGACCCGTTTTCTTCCAGTGCCGCAACTCGCGTGGTCAACAATGCGACGGCATTGCTGCTCTCCTCGCTTCGTGCGGTCAGGCGCTGCAATTGCGTTTCCAATGCATCAAGCCGAGCCAATATGTCGGTAACCGCCGTCGTCGAAGACGCGTTATTGGCCGCATTGCCACCTGATGCTTCGCCTGCGCTGATTTGCGGTTCGAAAAAGCGTCCGCCTCCGCCTGGGAAGACATTGCGCTGCAAGGCGCGCACTTCGGCCTCAATCTTGCGTATCCGAGCCTCGGAAACATCGTCCTGCGCGATAGCTGGCACCGGCGTTGTTGCCAGCACACTGACGGCGAGACCCGCTGCAAAAATCCGGGAAATGGGTGAAGGCATGGCTTTGGCAGCTCCTGACAGCATTGGGCGACCCAATTGGGCCATTATGCCCGATCAGTAATCAGGCGGGTATGAACACGAGCCGAATCTTGCCTTAAACGCAGGGTATAAGTCGAGCAGCGCAGGTGCAAAATTGGGGGAAAGCGTGCCGCAAGGGCGCCGTAATGCCCAATTGCCTATAGAGAGTTGGTTGCCTCAGGCGGCGTTTCGGACGCTTGCTCTGTGCGATCGAGCAGAGCTTGGGCCGAAACGGCCACATCCCGCATGACGAAATCATCCTCCGCCAGCTTAGGCACCGATTGACCGCCAATAGTGATCGCAAAGGCATCGGGCCGTCCGGTCCAGATTTGCGGATTGGCCGCATCAGCGGGAATGGTAAAGCGTTCACCATTGGCCATCTGTTTTTCCATCAGACGCTGGCCAGCGCCGTCGTAAAAACGCACCCAGATACCGTCTTCCAATGACGTGAATATCACCTGCCCACTGGCTGGTGGTTGCGCGGCCAGTTCCTCGCCATCGGCTTGACCCGATGCTGGGGCAACATCGCCGCCATCAGATCGCGCCAATTGCGCGTCCGCTGTTTCATCGCCCGCAAAAAGCGATCCAGGAGCCATTCCAGCAGAGAAATAATTGCCGTATACTGAAATAATACCAGCCAACAGCAACGCTGCTGCGATAGCTGCAAACCAGACCAACCCCTTCGACGGAACCTTGGCCGGATCACCCGGTTCAAAACTGCTGTGATATTCGCCGCGCTCCCCCTGCGAGAGAGCCAGCTCGGCGCGCACTTCAGAGATTAGCGACTCTGCATCCAAACCCACAGCAGTGGCATAGGTGCGAGAAAATCCAATCGCATAGGCACGCGAAGGTAGCGCTGAAAAGTTGCCTTTTTCAATTGATCCCAGGTGACGAATAGGAATGCGAGTTTCCGCCGCCACTTGCTCCAGCGTCAGCTTTTTCTCTTCTCGCGCAAGGCGCAATTTTTGCCCTGCCCCTTCGAGCGGCAATTGCGCCTCTTTTGTTTCATTTTCCTCAAGCATGACCTGTACCTTGCGGTTTCATAATTATTGCGGCGGAGACAATATCTGAACGGCCTAACTGTCAAGCATTCTGTTGATTACTCACTTCGCCTTGCGGTGAGGTGGCCTGATAAAGCGCCCAGTCCCCCTTACTGCTGCGAGCAATCGGCCCTCACTCCGTTTCGATCCCACGTTCATCCGCCCACTTTTGCAAGCTGGCCCGAATATCTGTCGTTGGATCGGCCAACCAAAGTTCCATTGCTTTGCCGATTTCATCCAGATCGACCTTACGAACCAGTTCTTTGATCGGGCCAACCGCAGCAGGCGTGATCGACAAGCGCCGAATGCCAAGGCCCATGAGCGCGAGCGCCTCTAGCCGCCTGCCACCCATCTCGCCGCAGACGCCCAGATCCACGTCATAGCCAACCATGTTCTGCATAACCCGACGCAAAAAGCGCAGAATTGCAGGGCTCAGCCAATCATACCGTTCAGCCAGCTTGGGATTGGATCTGTCCGCAGCGAACAGAAACTGTGTCAGATCATTGGTCCCGATCGAAAGAAAGTCGAGCTTTGGAGCAAGCAAATCCAGCATTTCTGCCAGCGATGGCACTTCCAACATGGCGCCGTAACGGATCGCTTCTGGCAGGATCTTCTTTTTCTTTTTTAAGAAAGCGAGCTGTTCTTCAAACACCACTTTGGCTGCATCAAACTCCCACGGCTCAGACACCATTGGGAACATGACATACAATGTCTTGCCGCCGGACGCTTCCAACAAAGCGCGGGCCTGTGCTTTCAGCAATCCGTCGCGTTCGAGCGCCAAGCGCAATGCGCGCCAACCCATCGCTGGGTTTTCGTCAAACTTTGCGGTTTCGTCGCTGAGATAGGGCACCGCCTTGTCGCCGCCAATATCGACTGTACGAAAGACCACTGGTTTGTCGCCAGCGGCCTCAAGCACATCGCGGTAGAGCCGCAACTGATGTTCTCTTTGCGGCAAAGTGGCCGAGACCAGAAACTGAAATTCGGTGCGGAACAGGCCCACCCCGTCCGCGCCGGTCATCGCCAGAGAAGACATATCATCGCGCAGGCCAGCGTTGATCATCACCTTGATGCGTGTGCCGCACCGAGTGAAAGGTTCCACATCGCGCAATTCGGCATACGCAGCCTGCCTCTCGCGCGTTTTGGCAAATCGCGTATCGAACGCCTCGGCCACGGATTGCGACGGGCGCACGGTTGCCATCGCCGCATCAGCATCAAGCAAAATCTCGTCACCTTCACGGATGATGCCGCGCAAGCCGCACGCTTGCCCCAACACCGGCACACCCATTGCACGGGCCACGATAACCACATGTGCGGTTAGCGATCCTTCTTCAAGTATAACGCCCTTCAAACGACGTCTGTCGTATTCAAGCAGCTCTGCCGGGCCCAAATTGCGCGCAATTAGGATCGTCTCGCGCCGCAAGCCTTGCGAAGCCGCTGTGCCCAATTGGCCAGACACAATCCGCAACAGGCGATTGGCCAGATCTTCCAGATCGTGCATCCGATCCGCCAACAACGGATCATCAATCTCGCGCATGCGCATCCGAGTGCGTTGCTGGACGCGTTCAATGGCGGCCTCCGCGGTCAATCCGCTATCAATCGCCTCATTGATGCGCCGGCTCCAGCCTTCATCATAGGCGAACATTTTGTAGGTCTCTAAGACCTCTTCATGCTCGCCGCCGACGCCAAACTCCGCCTGACTGGTCATAGTGTCGATCTGCTCGCGCATTTTGTCGAAGGCACGATAAACCCTCTGGCGTTCAGCTTCGATGTCGTCTGCCATGACTTGATCAATGGTGACGCGAGGCTGGTGAAAGACGGCCTGCCCCACAGCCAAACCTTTAACCAATGGCAGCCCAGACAAGTTTTGCGTTCCGGTCTGGCCCTTTGTCAGTTCGAGCGCTTCACCCTCATCGACCAATTCGGCATTGGCGATCATCTCACTCAGCACCATGGCCGTGGTCTGAAGCGCCTCTATCTCAATACCTTCATAGCGCCGTGGATCGACATGCTGCACGCACACCGCACCCACTGCGCGTTCACGATAGACAATTGGGACGCCGGCAAAGGAATGGAATTTGTCTTCGCCCGTTTCGGGACGGTACGAAAAGTCAGGATGCGCCTTTGCCTCTGCCAAGTTCAGCGTTTCAATATTTTCCGCAATGGTGCCGGTCAAACCTTCACCAATGGCCATCCGCGTAACGTGGACCGCGCTTTGGTTCAGGCCTCGGGTGGCGAACAGTTCCAGCATGCCTCCACGCAGCAAATAGATCGAGCAAACCTCGCTGTGGAGCGATTCCCCGATAATATCGACGACCTGATCCAGCTTGCCCTGCGCATACATGCGCGAGGCCATCACCTCATGCAGGCGAGTAATAATCTGACGGGCGGCTGCGGCTGCTGACATAGTGCCAAAGCCTATAGCACAGGAATGTAAATGCAAAATTCCCTTCAGCGAAAAAGCTGGCGTGAATATGGTGGAGCGATGACCGGTTATCTGGCTTTCGCCAAGTTATAACTGCGCCTGCCCGTGCGGTCCGAAGGGTCAGAGCGCTATATTTCGGAAAGCTCTTCTTTTATTCGCAGCTTGCGCTTTTTCAGCGCCTGAATCGCAACCGCATCAGGCACCGGTCGCAGCATTTCGTCCCGAAGCTTAGCTTCGATACCGGCATGTTTGGACTGAAGTGCATTTGCGTGAGACGAATCCATTTGGCTCTCCTTTTGAGGGGTCTGCCCTCGCGAAAAGCGACTCGTCCCGCGCGGACGAACCGCTAATTGTCATAAAACCACAACATCCCTATCTTGCAAAGGGAAACCGAAGCGTGAATCGGTACATGCGCAGATTTCCGCGATGAATTGTGAATAAGGACCGGCTGAGTGAACGAGCAAGAGCTTACCAAACGGCTGGAATATCTGCGCAGCGAGCACCGCGATTTGGATGCCGCCATTGCCGCTTTACTGGAGGCTGGTGAGGCGAGTGGATTTGTCGATCAATTGCAAATTGCTCGGCTGAAAAAGCGCAAATTGCGGTTGAAAGATCAAATCGCGACCATTGAAGACAATCTGGTGCCGGACATAATTGCCTGAATTTTCCTAGAAATTGGGGCCTTTTTAAGAAGGTTCTCTAGGCAAACCGTTCCGCTATGGGACAAGCACTTTGAAACCACGGGAAAAATTGGTTTCCAAGCTGGTAATGTCCAAATACCGCCCCTAGCCCAGCATCCATGTCGAGGACTACAAATCTCTCACGCCCGATCATCGAGGCGCTATACACCGAAGCATTGGTATTGGCCGATGAAGTGCGTGCTGCGTTCGCCTTGAGCGGCGATATAAGCCGAAGTGTGGGGATGGCCGGACATAACGAGGACGACTTTCGATTGGCACTGTCCAGCGAAGGTCTGAAATGCACAACCCGCATGATGCATGTTTTGGCTTGGCTGCTGAACCAGCGCGCATTCTTTGCTGGTGATCTGAACGAAAGCCAGTTGCGCAAGCACGGCCGCCTGCCGGAAGATCGGCCAGCCCGGCCGGAAAACTTCGAGATGTTGGAACCGGCAACCTGTGACCTGATCGAGGAAACCATGTATCTGCATCGCCGGATTGCCCGGCTGGATCAGGCATGGAGCGATGAGTTTGACACTCAGCCTATCGTGCGTTCAATGCACGAACGCCTGAATCGCGAATTGATGCAGCATCCGCAATTGCGCGCCTAATTCTCTGATCGAAAAATTCTAGCAATGATTAGGCTGCTGCGAGCGCTTTGCGCCAACGAGCCAGTCTCTCCTTTCGCAAATCATCGGCCAGGTCGGGTTCAAACCGCTTAACCGTACCGCGCATTTTCTTGGCCGCCTCCTCTAGCGAGGCATGAAGTCCTGCCCCCACTGCTGCGCTCATCGCAGCGCCCAGAGCCGTCGTCTCGACAAAGTCGGGTCGGTCAACCGTCAGGTCCAGCATATTGGCAATATCCTGCGCCATCCAATTGTTCGCGCTCATTCCGCCATCAATCCGCAACACACCCCATGGCGCTCCATCCGCAGCAAAGGCCTGCGCCAAATCATAGGTCTGATGGGCCATGGCTTCCAAGGCGGCTCGGGCCAATTGCGCCTTGCCGCTGGAAAAGCTGAGCCCGGTGATGATGCCGCGTGCGTCGGCCCGCCAATGCGGTGCGCCAAGGCCTGACAAAGCGGGAACGATTACCACCTCTCCCGAATCCTCAATTGATCGGGCCAATGCCTCTGTCTCAGCCGCGCTGGAGATCAGGCCTAACTGATCGTGCATCCATTGGACCAAACTGCCAGCAACAAAAACCGACCCTTCGATGGCATAGGTCCGCACGCCGTCGATCTGGCACAGCACTGTGCCCAACATGCGATTGCCTGATGTGGGCAGCTCCTGCCCCATGTTCGCCAACACAAATGCGCCCGTTCCATAGGTCGCTTTGGTGTCACCAGGCATCAGGCAGCCTTGGCCCAAGGTTGCTGCCTGCTGATCGCCCACCATGCCCGTGATCGGGATGGCGCGGCCCAACCACTTGGCGTCGGCTTCTGCCAATTCGCCATGCGTATCAACGACCTGCGGTAGAGCATCCATCGGTACTCCCATCAAATCGCACAATTCGGGATCGAACTGCGCGCCATCCAGCGCCAGCAATTGGGTCCGGCTGGCGTTGCTAGCGTCGGAGATATGCGTGCCGCCCGAAAGCTTCGCCACCAGCCAACTGTCCACCGTGCCCAAGGCCAAGCGACCAGCCGCTTTGGCTTGCGAAACCCGTTCGTGATTATCGATCAACCAGCGCATTTTCGTACCGGAGAAGTAAGGGTCGAGCAGCAAGCCAGTTTTATCCTGAACCAGCTCCTCTTTGCCCGCAGCGCGCAGCTCCTCGCAAAAATCAGCCGTACGCCGATCCTGCCAAACAATTGCGCGCGACAATGGCTCCAAAGTCTGATTGTCCCATGCGACAACTGTCTCGCGCTGATTGGCAATGCCAAGGGCCGCAATCGCGTCAGCGCCGAATTTGCCCGCCACCTCGCGCATGCAGGTCAAAGTCTTGTCCCAGATCTCGCCCGCATCATGCTCGACCCAACCAGGTTGCGGGTAATGCTGGGTCAATTCTTGTTGAGCCACGCCATGCAGCGCCCCGTCCAATCCAAACAGCATCGCTCTGGTGGATGTTGTTCCTTCATCCAGAACCAGAATAAAATCGTTCATCGCACCCTCTTGTTCAAACCCATTTTAAGCGGTCATCTGCCGAAGTCTCGGCCTTAGACCGCATCATCTCGCCCCGTCTCGTTTGATCTCTAGCGCCTTTGATAGGGTGACTTTTGCCACGTTGCGCGCCATATGCAAGCCATGCAGATGCCACCAAAACCATGGCCCACAGGCCTAGCCGAACAATGCGAAGAACTGGTGCGGCGCGTGCTCGCCCCCAACCCCTCGCCCTATACCTACACTGGCACCCAGACCTATTTGGTCGGCGCTGCGGGCGAGGTTGCGGTGATTGATCCTGGCCCCAACGAGCCTGAACATATCGACGCGATAATGGCGGCAGTGGGCGATGCCAAACTGACTGCGATCATGTGTACCCACACCCATCGCGACCATTCCCCCGCCGCCGCACCCTTGGCCGAGCTGACCGGTGCGCCTGTGATCGGCTGCGCGCCGCTAGTGCTAAAGTCGGATCGTCCCCGCGCCGATGAAGCCTTTGACACAACCTATGCCCCTGACCGAGTACTGGAACATGGCGAGGCAATGACCGGCAAAGGCTGGACTTTGCGCGCCGTTCATACGCCAGGCCACACTTCCAACCATCTTTGCTTTGCGCTGGAAGAATCAGGGGCGTTGTTCACCGGCGACCATGTGATGGGCTGGTCAACCAGCGTCGTCATTCCGCCCGATGGCGACATGGGCGATTATCTCGAAAGCTTGGAGCATCTCCAATCGCGCGAGGACCGGGTTTACTACTCAGCTCACGGCGCTCCGATTGATAAACCGCGCCAATTGGTGCGTGGTATGCTCGGCCATCGCCGCCAGCGTGAAAACCAAATTCTGCGCCTTATGGGCGAACGCGCTCGCGCCATCCCAGAATTCATCCCCGAGATGTATAAGGGGTTGGATGCGCGCTTGATTCCGGCCGCCGAAATGAGCGTCGAGGCCCATGCACTCTATCTGGAAAAGCGCGGTTTGGTCTCCAAAAAAGGTGATATCTGGCACGCCAATTGACGGTTTTCCAACCTGAATTGGCCTGAAATTTTCGGCTTAGCGAGCGAACTTGCGCGCCGGCACATTACGACCGGTAATTTTTAGCAAGCCAAAACCGTCAAATGCTCGTATGGTGCAATGCAACACATTGCGGATGGCATGACGCCCCACTCCCACAATTCACCTTCTTAAGCGGTTCTTTGGGCCGCTCTGCGCGTTTTTGCGCAAGATTTCAGCGAGTATATTTTAGTGAGCTTTTCCCAACTCCCCGCGCATTTGCAAGCCGCCTTGGCCCAGCGCGATTATGACAATCCAACACCGGTTCAGGCAGAAGTTCTCAAACCCGAAGTACAAGGCCGCGATCTCGTGGTTTCTGCACAAACCGGGTCGGGCAAAACAGTTGCCTTCGGCTTGGCTATGGCAGGCGAATTGTTGACCGAAGACGGCGCATTGCGCCCGTCGCAATCGCCTTTGGCTTTGGTGATCGCACCTACCCGCGAATTGGCGTTGCAGGTTAGCAAGGAATTGGGCTGGCTTTATGCCGAAGCTGGCGCGCGCGTTGCAACCTGCGTTGGCGGAATGAACCAATCCCATGAACGGCGTATTTTGCGCGGTGGGCCCACCATTGTTGTCGGAACACCTGGCCGTTTGCGCGATCACGTGGAACGCGGCGCATTGGATCTGGCGCAGCTGGCTTGCATCGTCTTGGATGAAGCAGATGAGATGCTCGACATGGGCTTCCGTGATGAGTTGGAAGGTATTTTGGACGCCACACCCGATGGGCGTCGGACTTTGTTGTTTTCGGCCACTATGCCTCGCCCGATTGAGGCATTGGCGCGCCGCTACCAAAACAACGCTTTGCGGATTGCCACCATCAGCGAACAGCGCGGTCATGGCGACATTGCCTATGAAGCTGTCACCGTATCGCCAACCGAGATCGAGAGTGCGGTTGTAAACCTGCTGCGCTTCCATGAAGCTGAAACCGCAATTCTGTTCTGCGGAACTCGCGAAAAGGTGCGGCATTTGCATGCAATTTTGCAAGAGCGCGGCTTTGGCGCGGTGGCTTTGTCGGGCGAACACACCCAACAAGAACGCAACCAAGCCCTGCAAGCATTGCGTGACCGGCGCGCGCGCATCTGCGTCGCCACCGATGTGGCCGCTCGCGGGATCGACCTGCCCTCGCTCAGCCTGGTGATCCATGTTGAAATTCCGCGCGATGCCGAAAAACTTCAGCACCGTTCTGGCCGCACAGGCCGCGCCGGCAAAAAAGGAACCGCGGTCATCATCGTGCCTTATTCACGCCGTCGCCGGGTGGATGAGATGCTGCGCCGAGCAAAGATCGAAGCCACTTGGAAAGACGCGCCCAGCCGCGAGCAAATCCGCGAAAAGGATCGTGCACGCCTGCTTGAAAAATTGCTGGCGCCGGTTGAAATTGATGAAGGCGATGCAGAGCTCGCCAAATCTTTGCTGAGCCAACGCAGCGCTGAGGAAATTGCAGGTATGCTGGTGCAGGCGCACCGCGCAAAGATGCCAGAGCCCGAGGAAATCATTCCCAATACGCCCGAAGCACGACGTGCCGCCAAGGACGATGGAAAGCGCCCCGGGTTTGAAGACACTGTGTGGTTCCGCATGAATATTGGCCGCAAGCAGAATGCCGGGCCACGTTGGGTTATGCCGTTGATTTGCCGCCGGGGCCATGTGACCCGCAACGAAATTGGCGCTATCCGCATTGGTGATGAGGAGACCTATTTCCAGATCCCTCGCGCGCATGCTGAGAAGTTTACCGCCGCCGTCGCACGCAGCGGCGAAAGCCAGAGCGATGCGGGCGACGATGGCGATGACATTGTGATCGAGGCTTCTGCGCACGGCCCACGCGAACCAGCGCGCCGTAACCGCAAAGCCTATGCCCGCCCCAGCAATGGTGGTGGTGGCCGTCCACCTCACAAGTCAAAGGGCAAAGGTGCCGGCAAGCCTGCCTATAAGGGCAGGAGTAGCGGCTCCTATGAAGGCAAAGGAGGGAAGGATCGACCTTCCTCAGACGCACCTTTCAAGAAGAAGCACAAGCCCGATGGCAAGTATGAAGATCGTCCCAAAGGCAAGGCCGAGGGTAAGGTAAAGCCCAAGAACAAGGGCAAGCCCAAGGGACGCTTTTCTGACAAGCCTAACCGTAAGAACAGGGCAGATTGACGCTAGGCAGCTTGGTCGGCAGCAGACAGATCGGTAAACTTGGCCTATCACCCGATGCGCTCAAACACTCTCGCAATTCAGGCTAACTTCCCTATATCAGAGGCAGTTTGCAGCAATTGAGGGCGCGACGAGTGAGCATCGAAACCAAAGTTCCATCGGGCGATGACTTGCTCGCAGAAATTGATCGCCTGCGTAAAGAACGCAATGCGGTGATTCTGGCGCATTATTACCAGACCCCCGATATTCAGGACATCGCCGATTTTGTGGGCGACAGTCTGGAACTGTCACGCAAGGCGGCCGAGACCGATGCAGAGGTGATTGCCTTTTGCGGGGTTAAATTCATGGCTGACACCGCCAAGATCCTCAGCCCTAACAAGACCGTGATCCTGCCCGATATGGATGCAGGTTGCAGCCTTGAAGACAGTTGCCCGCCAGAAAAATTCAAGGCTTTCCGCGAAGCTCATCCTGACCACATTGCGCTGACCTATATCAATTGCTCGACCGAGGTGAAGGCGCTGTCCGATATCATCGTGACCAGCTCCAGCGCGGAAACAATTCTTGAACAGATTCCGGCGGACCAAAAGATTATCTTTGGACCGGATCGGCACCTTGGCGGTTGGCTGAGCCGCAAATTTGACCGCGAAATGTTGCTGTGGCCCGGCGTTTGCATCGTGCATGAGGCATTCAGCGAAACCGAGCTGTTGAAGTTGAAAGAAGAGTATCCCAATGCGCCTGTTGCTGCGCACCCTGAATGCCCTCCATCCATCATCGATCACGCTGATCACGTTGGATCCACCAGCAGCATCCTCAGCTTTGCCAAAACGTTTGAGGGCGACACGCTGATCGTGGCGACAGAACCGCACATCATCCACCAGATGGAAAAGGCGCTGCCCGAGAAAAACTTCATCGGGGCACCTGGCGCTGACGGCAATTGCAGCTGCAATATCTGCCCCTACATGGCGCTCAACACGATGGAAAAACTCTATGTCGCACTGCGCGATTTGGAGCCGCAAATCGAGATTGAGGAAGATATGCGGATCAAGGCCAAGGCCAGCCTTGACCGGATGCTGGGCATGGCGGGTGGAACCGTTGGCCTGGGTGATCTGGGCAAGGTGCCCTTCAGCGCGGACTGATGCTGGATTAAACGTGCCCAAGCCAGCGGCTTAAGCCGCTGGCGAGCTTCCGTTCACTCTACATCCAAATCGAACAGCAAAATGCGGGCATATTTGACCGGCGGAGAGCCATAGCTGAGCACTTTGTCGTGATAGGTGCGCAGGTCAAATTCCGTCCCCCAGCGTTCTTCTGCCTCTGTGCGCAAATCCCAATGCTGGGCATATCCCGTGAAATAGCTGAGCAATTGGATAGAGCCGAGGTTGGCGCGGGTCCATTTGCCAGCGGCTTCGCGTTCCTGCTGGAAACCGCCTTGCATCATCAGCGCCATCGCCTCGTCACGCTCCATCCCTTCGGTGTGGATCTTGATATCCAGCAATGTGTTGATGATCGCACGCAGACGGAATTTCAGGCCGTTGAGCAGGAAGTATTTCCCTTCGGTTGTCTCCGTCCCTCCCAAATACCCATCTTCAGCGACCAAATGTTCTGAATAGACCGCCCAGCCTTCAATAAATGGGCCGCTACGCAATACGGCGCGCAATACACCATCATATTTATTGGCATGGTCCAATTGCAGCGCGTGACCCGGCACACCTTCGTGGATCGACATCAGATGGAGCATCGAAATATTGTATTCTTTGAGGAAGTTGGTTGCCTGATCCTCACTCCAATCGGCAGGGATAGGAGACACCGCGTAAAAAGTTGGCAGATCGCTATCCAGCGGACCGGGCGCATCCAGATAGGCAATCGAATTGCCCCATGCAAATTCGGGCATGGTGATGATCTGCAAAGGACCGTCCATCGGACGCACCAGATTACGCTTAGAAGTATAGGCGGTGACTTGCGCGGTGGTATCACGCGCGGCCTGTTCCAAACCATCGCGCGGCGCGCGATTTTCGTAGGACATTTCCAAGCCGCAATCGATCACGGTTTGCTCGAGCATAGCGGCGTCGAGCACCTCCAGCTGATCGCATGGCTCGATCTGCCGCGCGATTTCAAACATCTGCGCGCGGGTTTCAGCATAGGC
>JGI24025J20009_10002501_pt1 | contig 13172 bp, 15 predicted proteins | sample Cruoilmetagenom3_FD_20009 | JGI IMG/M metagenome (IMG submission 20009)
ACTTCTAGAGTAACTGGAGAGGCAATCATAAAAATCAGGGTATCGTCGCGCGGATAAGAAATGCCGCTGGTAACAGCAGTTGCGTGTGGAAAATTTAGTGTCGGAGGAGATTTTAAAAACACTGCCTCTTTTTATATGAGATAATTAGAATATGGCTTCTTGGCGAAAAATACTTTTTATCTTAGGGTTTTTTTTAATTATTCTCGGCTTGGGTTATTTTTTAAAAGCAACTTATCAACCCATTCCCCCTGCTTCCTCTAGGCCCGTTTATTATATTCCCGAACCCACCTCACCAATTAAAACGCAGGCGGTTTTTGACTTAATCAACAAGGAGCGGGGAAAAGAAAAGCTTGTTCCCTACCAAAGGAACAACACTCTTGACTATACTGCCTATATTAGGGCTTTAAATATTGTCGAAAATAGAGATTTTAGCCACGAAGCCACTAAAAGCGGAATGACCTTTGAAAAAACAGCGACCAAGGCAGGTTATTCTTATAAAGAATTAGGAGAAAACTTGGCGATTGGTTTTAACAATCCAGAAAACTTAATTAAAGAGTGGTTGCTATCCCCGAAGCACAAAGAAAACCTTTTAAGCAAAGAGTTTAAAGAAATAGGCCTGGCTGTTGTAATAGGGGATGAAGATTTTTACAGACCCCCACTTATAACAGTAGCTATTTTTGGGGCTCTTCTTTTACCGCATTAATTCTAAAACAATAAACAAAATAAATAAAGTTATCATTATCTACTACGATTATAATAGTGAGCCTTGCTTTAGGGGGCTTTTTATGTAGAAAAAGTGAAAAAGATTCCCTTGTCGCTCGTTATTATCACTCATAAAAGCAATGCGTTTTTGAGTGAATGTTTACGGTCCATAATTAAACAACGTAGTGTCCCAAATGAGATAATCGTTATTGACAATAATTCTCCCGAATCTCCCTTAAAAATTTTTCAAAAGGCCCTATGTGATTTTAGATTTAGAAAAAAATTTATAGAAAACAAAAGAAATCTGGGGTTTGCTAGTGCTGCCAATATGGGCTGCAGGTTAACCAGCAATAAAATTGTGCTTTTCCTAAATCCTGATTTATTGGTGAAAAATGACGCAATAGGCAAACTGTTTCAAGTATATAAAAAACATCGTGAAAAAGACGGCAAGAAAATATTAGCAATGGGTGGAAAGAGTATATCTTGGAAAAAAACAACTACCCTCAAAACAATCGCAGTAAATCCTAATTTTTCAACCTTGCTGTTTGAGTTTACATCACTAAAGAAAATATTCCCAAAAGCGAAAGCTTCTAATAGTTTTTGGGACACAAAAGCAATAGCATCCAAGAAAAATATATTTGTAAGTGTCGTTTCTGGAAATTTTCTTTTAGTAAACAAAAAACTCTTTGTAAAATTGGGTAAATTTGACGAAAATTTTTTCCTTTATCTAGAAGATTTAGATTTTTGTATGAGGGCTAGCGGGAAAGGATATAAAATTATGTATGTTCCAAAAGCGATAGTTAAACACTTTGGAGGAGGAAGCAGTAGAAATAAAAAGGGGAAAATTAATCAAGAAGCATGGAATTACTCCAAAAGATATTTTGTCAAAAAATGGTTTGGTGCGAAAGGAAATTTATTATCCAAGATTTTTGATCTAGATGACTTGTTAATTAAAATTAAAAAGTTCACAAAATGAAAATATCAGCCGTTGTACTTACGAAGGATGAGGAAGAAAATATTAAAAGATGCCTGGATTCTTTGGGCTTTTGCGATGAAATATTAATAATTGATGATTACTCTTCTGACCAAACGGTAGAAATCGCCAAGAATAGGAGAGCGGTTGTTTTTAAAAGAAAACTAAATAATAATTTTAGCGCTCAGAGAAATTTTGGGTTAAAAAAGGCTAGCAACAAATGGGTTTTATTTGTTGACGCTGACGAAACTGTTTCCCCCGCTCTCTCTTCTGAAATTGTGCGACGTTTAAAAAAGAGCCATGGAAAACAAACGACTGGCTTTTATTTTTACAGAAAAGATTTTTTTCTCGGTCACTCCCTTAACTACGGCGAAACTAGTCGGGTTAAATTATTGCGTTTAGCTAAAAAAACAGCCGGTCGCTGGGAGGGAAAAGTCCATGAGGAGTGGAAGGTTAAAGGACGAAGCGAAATAATGAAAAACTCGCTTTTTCACTACTCGCATGAAAAGCTAACAGATTCTTTGGAGAAGATTAACTTTTACACTGATATCCGAGCTCAGGAGTTAGCCGATAAAGGAGAAGGAATCAGCTTAGGCCAAATTATTTTGTATCCTCTTGGTAAATTCTTAAAAAACTATTTCTGGCATCAGGGTTTTCGCGATGGAACGGCCGGAATTATTTTTGCTTTAATGATGTCTTTCCATTCTTTTTTGGTCCGAGCCAAGCTTTGGCAATTAAAGAAAAGGAAGAATTCCAGGGGAGCGAGGGCCCTGTTCTTTTTAATCGTTGTCTGGGTTTTTTATATTTTTTTTCGCTATCTATGGTTATTGGGGCATTGGCGCTGATTTCTATTTCCGCTTTAGTAAATTTAATTGGGGCTTTAGGCCCAGAGCTCTCTTTTGATGCCCTTTATTATCACCTTACCCTCCCTAAATTATACTTGCTTTGGAAAAAAATGCCGGTTATTCCTGGTGGCTTACTCTATCCTAGCGGCCAACCCCAATTAATGGAGTTTATCTATACTTTAGCTTTAGCTTTTCAGGGAGAAATTTTAGCCAAAATAATTCATTGGGCTTTTGGAATAGCTAGCGCGTGGATACTTTACCGCCTCTTACTTCGTTTATTTAACCAAAAACTGGCCTTACTGGGAACAATGATTTTTTACCTGACACCAGTGGTGGGTTGGCTCTCAACCACTGCTTATATTGATCTGGCTGTGGTTTTTTTTGAACTCTTGGCCTTTGATTTTTTTCTTCGTTGGCATCAAAAGAAAAAAAATTCTTACCTTCATTGGTCAGGAGCTTTTTTAGGCTTGTCTTTATCCACTAAGCTTCTTTCTTGGGGAACTTTAATTATTTACGCTCTTGTTTTTATTTTGGTTGAAAAAAATGGAAAAAGAGCTTTCTTAGCCTGGGCAAGAGTGACTTTTTTTGCTCTTTTGGTATCTTGGCCCTGGTATTTTCGCACCTTTTGGTATACTGGCAATCCTTTTTACCCGCTTTTTACGAATTATACTCGCAAAGCCTATCAACTGATTGAAAAAAACCCCTTAAAGATAATTTCTTTGCCTTGGAAGCTTACCTTTCAGCCAGATAGCCTTTTTACTCCTATTTTCTTGATGTTGCTGCCTTTGGCTANATTCGGAGTTCTGCGAAGCTCTAAAGGGGTGAAAATAGCTTCTTTTTTTGGGTTTTTAGCCCTTATTTATTGGTTTTTTATCCCTCCCCAGGTTATTCGCTACCTTCTTCCTTTTACTCCAGCCTTAATTGTTTTTTCCCTAACTGCTTTTAAGAGTAGTTTTCCTTTTAAAAATGGAGTAAATAATTTTTTAACAGTGATAATTTTCCTGGTTAGTTTTCTTCATTTGGGGATAAGAATAGTCAGTAACGCTAAATTTATTCCGGTTATTTTGGGTAAAGAAACCAAGGCTCAATTTTTAAGCAGGCATCTTAATTTTAATTATGGAGATTTTTATGACATTGACGGTTATTTTGCTCAAAATATCAAGCAAGATGATTTAGTTTTAATTTATGGCATTCACAACCTTTATTATGTTGATTTTCCCTTTGTTCATGAGTCTTGGGCAACTGAAAAAATGAAATTCAGCCATGTTTTAATCAAGGGAAACGATATAGAATTACCTAAAAAATTCGATTCCCCGCTTTTGATCTACAAAAACTCTATCGCTAGTATTAAACTATACCAATTAAAAAATGAAAATTAGTAAATCTTTGCTCTGGACCATCCTTATCATTTTTCCCTTAGGGCAGTTAACCCGCTTGCCACTTAACTTGCCAATGATTAATCTCTACTTTCATGATTTTTTAGTTGCCGCTTTAATCTTTTTCTGGCTTAAGCAAAAGGGGATTAAAAAGATAACCTCCAACAAGCTTTTTAAGCCCTACTTAAGCTTCCTGGGCGCTGGCTTGGTTTCGCTTTTAATCAATTTAAACAACTGGGGTTGGCAGAACTCACTAATCGGCAGTCTATATTTATTTCGATGGGGCGCTTATTTTATTGTTTATTTAGCAACCCTGAATTTAAAAAGACAAGAAAAAAGATTTACTATTAATTTACTTATTCTTGCCGGCTGGTTAACAGCCATTTTAGGATTGGTTCAATACTTTGTTTATCCTGATTTTAGATCCTGGGCTCTTTTTAATTGGGATCCTCACTTATATCGAGTAGTTGGCGCTTTTTTTGACCCTGGTTTTATTGGCCTAATTTATGTTTTAACCTTGGTCCTTATTGCCTTAACTTACTGGAAAAGGCTTAAAAAACTAAGGTGCAAAATATTGGGCTGGCTAATAATTCCCGTATATCTAGCTCTGGCCCTGACTTATACCCGCAGCGCTTATTTAGCTTTATTGACTGCGGCTGGCATTATCGCCTGGCGAAAAAAAACACTTAAATTTTTCCTTTTAGTAGCGGCCTTACTTTCTCTAACCATTTTAATCCTGCCTCGGCGCTCAGGAATTGGTACTAAGCTAGAAAGACGAGATTCTCTTTGGGCAAGAATAGAAAACTGGGAACAGGCAGTTAAAATTACCAAAAACTCACCCTTGTTTGGAGTAGGATTTAATAACTATCGTTGGGCCCAGCAAAAAGCCGGNTACCTTCAAAAAGACTGGCAGGAAAATCATGCCGGGGCAGGAGCTGATAACTCAGCTCTATTTATTTTAGCCACTACTGGCTTTATTGGTTTTTTTGCCTACTTCCATTTTACTTTCAAAATGAACCAGGTCGGTAGCTTAATTTTCACCACTAGTATGTTTTCTTGGCTAATACACTCTTTTTTTAATAACTCTCTTTTCTATCCTTGGCTAATGATCTGGGGATGGTTGCTCTTAGGGTTGGCAAGTGATTCTTAGCTGTTTTTCAACTTTGTTTCCAGCTAAATCTTCAGCGGCGAGATTAATATCGTTTACTCCTTCAGCTAACTCATAAAAATAACTAAATTCACCGTCTTTTTCTAAAACTACCAAGTGATCACCAATAATTACCTTGATCTCGTCTGATTCGGTTTTTCCCTTAATCTCAATGCTCTGTTCATAAACAGTCGCTCCTTCTTGGGGCTGAGTAATTTCTAACCCCGGGGGCTGATCATCATAAATTACTTGCAGCTCTTTAGAGGCCTGACTTTGATTGCCGCTCTCATCAATGGCTAAAGCGGAAAGAAGATTCTTTCCTTTTTGTAAAAAAACCTTCTCTATTTTAAATTCACCTTGTTGGCCAACCTGAGTGGTAAGCAGCAGCTGACCATTAAGGTAAATTTCCACTTTGCTATCGGGCTCACCGGACCCGCCTAAATTAATAGCTGCGCTTTTAGTGGCTTCAGGGACAGCTGCAAATTGAGGAACAATAGGGGGAATAGTATCTTGAACAACCTGGCCGACCTCTGAACGATTCAAATTGCCTAAAAAATTAGCAAAAGTAATTAAAAGAGGAACGCCGCCAAATATCAAGCCAATGATAACTAAAAGGGTGGCTATACCCAAAAAGGCAGCTAGCCGCTGGTTCTTTTTCTCAATCGCCCTGTTTTCCCTAATGGTAAATCGCCTTTTGACCCTGTAGTTTTTCATACCCAAAGTGATTGATTTTAGATTAGAGCAGACCAAAAAGCAAACCGGAGCCAGCGGTGGGAGTCGAACCCACGACCTATCGCTTACGAAGCAATTGCTCTGCCACTGAGCTACACTGGCTTGGAGGCAATGAGCGAGGGACGGGATTCGAACCCGCGGCCTTCTGCTTGGGAAGCAGACATTCTACCGCTGAACTACCCTCGCTAGTAACGAGTAATTTCTCTCCTTCCCATTCTTACTTGCTTAATTAGGAATAGTCAAGACCAGCCCTGGCTTAATTGCGTGCGGATTGGCCCCAATTTTATCTTTATTAGCCTGATAAATTTTTTCCCAAGCAAACATATCACCATAGGCTCGCAAGGCAATTTTACTAAGCCAGTCTCCTTTTTGAACAGTGTATTCTCCTGTTCCAATCGGAGTTCCAACTAGTAATTTGTCAACTGTGGCTATCCTTGCTTTGACATCAGGAATAGTTAATTTTTGGCCAACATAAAGCAAGTCTGGATTATTTAATTTGTTTTCTTTGGCAATATCTACCCAATTGTAACCAGATTGATAAAATCTTTCTGAAATTTTCCAAAGATAGTCGCCCTCTTTTATCTCGTAGGTTGTGGGCAAACTCTCTCCTGAGACAAAACCAGCCTCTCTTTCAACCAACTCCTGGGTTAACTCTGGCGAAATAGTTATCTCTTTTTGCCCTTTTTGGAAATAGCGATAAACCAAAGTGCCCACAATTACCACTACCACCATTCCTAAAACGGTGCTAATTATTTGTTCTCTGGGCAATAGCCTTTCTTCTTGTTTTTTTGCCATTTATTACTCACCTCCCTCTGGCAGGATTTGATAAAAAAGGGCAGGAAGATTTTTTTGGCGGGGCTAACGGGACTCGAACCCGTAGCCTTTCGCGTGACAGGCGAATGCTCTAGCCAATTGAGCTATAGCCCCAAACAACAAATCTTGAAAAGATTCTAACAGATTCCTTAAGAGGGTTCAATGTGTAAAATTTTTCGTTCCACCTCGGAGGAGTGGTCGACGTTTCGACCCCGCCATCCAAGGGGTACTCCACCACATAATCTCACTCTTTACACAAAATACGATAAATCAGTTGGAGTAAGTTTAACTAGTATAAAGAAATTTAACATCAAAATTCTACCCTAGAACCACAATTGGACACGGGGTTCCGCTTGCTATTTTGTTAAACTGCATGTAATAATGAAAACAATTAAGAAAGGGGGTGATTACAAATATATATTATCTTAATTCCGCTAATATTACTCGTAGGCTATTTCCTGGCAACTTATAATCGTTTCCAAACAATTAAAACCAGGATTAAGGCTTCAATTCAAGAAATTGGCAATCAGTTAAAAAGACAGGCAGAAATGATTCCTAATTTGGCTGCTTCCGCTAATAAATATTTCAAGCATGAAAAAAGTATTCTTAAGGCTTTGGCTGAAGCCAGAAAAGCGATTACTGAAGCGGTAAAGTCTGGTCAAACTGCTAAAATGCTCGATGCCCAAGATATGGTTCAAAAACTTTTAGGATCAATTAAAGTGGTGGTGGAAAGCAATCCTGAGCTTAAAGCGGCAGGAGTAGTTACTCGGTTGATGGAAGAGTTGCGAGACACATCAGATAAAATTATGTATGCCAGAAGAACCTTAATTGATTTGAGCGCTGATTACAATCGGATGCGGGTAACTATTCCTAGCAACTTAGTAGCTAAACTGTTTGGCTTTAGAGAAGAAAAGGGTTTAACTACCCCCATTTCCGGAGCTCACTTAGAAGTCAGTCCAGAGGAAATGAAAACGCCTAAAATTAGTTAGAAACATGCCTGAAAATATTCTAAATGTCTATGAACAAGTAGAGCGCAATAAGTTGCGTTCTGCTTTAGTGATAGTTGGCTTTATTTTTTTTGTGGTCGGCTTTGTTTGGTTAGTTGGTCAAATACTTCAGACTGATTCCAGCCTAATCGTGGCCGCAATTGTTTTTTCTTTAGGCTCTTCCTTGACTGGCTACTTTTGGGGGGACAAGATTATTTTAACCCTTTCTCGGGCTAGGCAAGTCAGTAAAAAGGAATATTTTGATCTTTACACGGTTACCGAAAATTTATGCCTTGCAGCTCAAATTCCCTTCCCTAAAATATATGTAATTAAATCTCCAGCAATGAACGCTTTTGCTACCGGTCGAGACCCTAAACACGCCGTTGTTTGTGCCACTACCGGCTTAATTGAAAAACTTAATCGGAGTGAATTGGAAGCAGTAATTGCCCATGAAATCTCTCATATTGTTGGGTATGATATTCGCCTGATGACCATTGTCGCTATTTTAGTTGGCATGGTTACCCTTTTAAGCGATTGGATTTGGCGAACGGGGCGCTCTTCGGGAAACAGTAGGCGCCAAAAGGGTAATCCTCTCAATTTAATCATCGGCTTGCCGGTCTTAGTTTTAACTCCCTTAGTCGCCAAGCTTATCCAGTTGGCCATTAGTCGATCACGAGAATATTTAGCCGATGCTTCGGCGGTAAAACTAACCCGTCAACCCCAAGAGTTAATTAATGCTCTTAAAAAACTTAAGGTTGACAACTTTCCCCTAAGGTCAGCTCGGTCAGCCACCGCCCATCTGTATATTACTAATCCTTTTAAAGGAAGCGCTAGAGGCCTATCTCGTCTTAATCATTTATTTTCTACTCATCCGCCGCTTGAAAACAGAATTTCAGCCTTAGAAAAAATGATATGAAAATAAGAAAGGGGGTGAAATAAATGCAAGATTGGTTGAACAAATTAGATAAATTTTTTACGAAAATCTTTCTTAACAAATTACCGCAGTTATCAAAAAACGCTCGGGCCTGGATAGTTAAAGGTTTGCCTTGGTTAATCTTAGCTTTTGCTCTTCTGGCAATTCCGGGAATTATTGCTGGCTTGGGAATAGGGGCCCTAGCTACCCCTTTTTGGCTTTTGGGAGGAAGGAATTACATAGGCAGGATGCTAATTTTTTTCCTAAACTTAGTTGTGATAGTTCTAGAAATCATTGCTATTCCTTTGTTGTTTAAAAGAGTTAAAAAAGGCTGGCAGTTGCTTTTTCAGGCCACCCTTTTAGGACTAGCGGGCAACATTCTGGGTTTTTCAATAATCGGGTTGATCATTACTGGAATTACTTTATATTTTCTTTATCAAATCAAAAGCGCTTATAAATAGCGCCTGTCTTAGTTGGGGAAGTGGTGAGTTTTAGCTTGGTCTTCCGGTAAATTGGAAAACTTGTTTGCTGGAAAACCGGCGGCAGCTTGGCTGGCGTAGGGTTCTGGAAAAGTGAGTTCAAGGCTGTGGCCGGTAATTGCCAGAACCCCTTTTTGACCAGCTAGCTCTATTTGAGTTGGCAAACTTATTCCCACCCCTCTTTTTAGTTGACCTTTTTTCAAATAATACTCTTCACAATAAGTCCAAAGATAAGCATGTTGGTCATCATATCCATAAAGATACTGATCACAAAAAACCTTACCACCATAAGCAGCGTCCAACAAGTTTTTAGGTAAATAATCTTGCAAAAGGGTTTCTAGGCTTTGCCGGCTAATAGTTGTTGCTGGCAAAATTGGCGTTGGTGACGACAATAAGGCAGTTGGCTTTTGGTTGACTGACGGCAAACTAAAATTAATTTTCCCCCCCTGCTTATCACTCCAATACCAGAGACCGGCGATAAGTAGAAGTAAGGCGAAAAGCCAAAAAATTATTCCTTTCACTAAGTTATTATATCACATTTCATATGTGTTAAACTAAAATCATGAACCGATACAAAAAACGACAAACAAATCTTTATCAATCAAGAAGAAACATCCCTTTTAGAATTAGCCGCTCAAAAATCGATTCTTTCTTAAAATGCCCCCGCTGTTTTTATTTAGATAGAAGATTAGGACTGAACCGGCCGAGCATGCCCGGTTGGGCTTTAAATAGCGCTGTTGACCGCTTGCTTAAAAACGAATTTGATCTCCTTCGAAAAAAGGGCGAAGCTCATCAGTTAATGAGGCAATATGGTATTGAGGCTATTCCCTTTACTCATCCTCAGCTACCAGTTTGGCGGGATGACATGTTTCAGTATCTCGGCGCCTGTGTTTTGCACCAGCCCACTAATCTAGAAATTTGCGGAATTGTTGATGATCTTTGGATTAACAAAAAAAATGAGTTGTTTATTGTTGATTATAAATCAACCAGCACTAGCAAAGAAATCTCTTTGGATGACGAATATAAGCAAGCCTACAAAAAACAAGCGGAAATTTATCAATGGATTTTTAAGCAAATGAAATTTAAGGTAAATAATACTGCTTATTTTGTTTTTGCCAACGCTGGCAAAAATAGACCTCAATTCGACGGAAAGTTAGAGTTTGAGCTTTCAATTATTGCCTACAAGGGAGATGATTCTTGGGTTGAACCAACGATTGTTGCTATAAAGGAGTGTCTGGAGTCAGATCAAATACCACCACCAGCTGAAGAGTGCGAATATTGCGCCTATCGAAAATTAATCAACCAAGCTCAAAAAAGCTTGGGGGACAATCAAGAAAAACAAGCCTATCAAACAAGGTTAATTTAGGATAATAAAAAACAGTGAGTAAAAGAAAAAAAATCGCCAAAAAAATTGATGTTGATTACTTAGCTCAATTGGGCAATTTAACCCTTTCTAAAAAAGAAAAATCCCTTTATGAAAAACAACTAGGCAAGGCAGTTAAGTACATCAAAATCTTAAAAGAAATTAAAACCAGGGGAGTTGAGCCTGTTGCTCAAGTAACCAGACTAGAAAATGTTTTTTTTCCTGATCAAGTAGACAAATCTTTAACCCAAAAACAAGCTTTGAGCAATGCCTCCAAGCAAAGAAAAGGATATTTTGTTACCCAACGAATCAAATGGGAATGAAAAAACTCAACGAACTAACCATTGTTGAGGCTAGAAGGGGATTGCAAGAAAAAAGGTTTACTATTACTGAATTAACCAAGGCCTGTTTAGAGCAGATAAAAAAAACAGACTGTAAAATTAAAGCTTTTGTCACTGTTTGTGAAAAAGAAGCTTTAAAAACTGCGGTCAAATACGACCAGGTTCTGGGAAAAAACCTCAAAATTTATGAAAAAAAACCGCTCTTTGGTATCCCCTTGGCTATCAAAGATAATTTTTGCACGAAAGGCATCAAAACCACAGCCAGCTCCAACGTTTTAAATAACTTTGTTCCCCCTTATAATGCCACTGTCGTTCAAAAATTACTTGAGGCTGGGGTTATTATTATCGGCAAAACCAATATGGATGCTTGGGCGCATGGTTCTTCAACCGAAACTTCGGATTTTTTTACTACTAGAAATCCTCATGATTTAACCAGAAGCCCGGGTGGTTCTTCGGGAGGAAGCGCGGCCGCTGTTGCTGCCCATCAAGTAACTGCCGCCATTGGCTCGGAAACCGCCGGCTCAATTCGACAACCGGCCGCCTGGTGCGGAATTGTTGGTCTTAAGCCGACCTATGGCCGGGTAAGTCGCTTTGGGCTGATTGCCATGGCTTCTTCCACTGATTCGCCAGGGACCTTAACCAAAACTATAGAAGATGCGGCTATTATCCTTTCTGTTTTAGCTGGCAAAGATCCTAAAGACGCCACTTCCAACCCAACGCCAGGGAAAAATTATCATCAAGAAATTACTCGACCAATTAAAAAAATCACTCTTGGTGTTCCTCAGGAATATTTTTTGCCCAAAATGGACAAGCAAGTAACGGCGGTGGTTAAAAAAGCAATTAAAGAATTAAAAAGCTCGGGTTTTAAAATAAAAAAGATTTCTCTTATTGATCCAAAATACGCGATTGCGGTCTATACTATTATCATGAGAGCCGAGGTTTCTTCCAACTTAGGCCGCTATGACGGTTTACGCTTTGGTTTTTCTCGAAAAGCTTTTGGCCAAGAAGCCAGACGAAGAATTATGATGGGCTCTCATGTTCTTTCAGCTGGCTATTTTGACCAGTACTATTTACATGCCCAAAAGGTCAGGGCTCTTATCTTAAAAGATTTCAAAAAAGCCTTTAAAGAAGTGGACGCGATTGTTGCTCCCACTTCTCCAAGCGTGGCTTTAAAAATAGGAGCCGCGGCCAAGGACCCTTTGTTTGGGGAAATGCAGGATGTTTTGGTGGAGGCAAGCGCCATGGCCGGATTGCCAGGTATTAGTCTTAACTGCGGCTGGGTAAATAATCTGCCTGTGGGCTTACAAATTTTCGCGCCTCAATTTCAAGAAACTCTAATTTTAAAAATTGCTCACCAGTATGAAAAAAACAGGGCATAACTGGGAATCGATTTTAGGAAAACTTAAAAACAGGAATTTTAGGTGGCTATGGCTAACCCACGCCTTTTCTCAACTAGCTAATTACTTACTCCTCTTTATTCTTTTGGGTCGGGTTTTTGAAGTTACTGGCTCGACCGTTGCTATTGGTCTGCTTTGGGTGATCTACGCCTTGCCACTTTTGTTTTTAGGTCCCTTTTCTGGCGCTATTGTTGACTGCCTTAGTAAAAGAAAAATATTGGTAATTACCAATATCGCCCAAGCCCTGGTAATCGCTTGTTATAGCTTAACCTTTTTAACCGGAAGAAACTTTTTAGTCTTTGCCTTTATTTTTCTTTACTCGATTATTAATCAACTCAATAACCCGGCCGAACAAGCTTCAATCCCCGCTCTTTTGCCTAAAAAAGACTTTATTTTGGTAAACAATCTCTTTTTCTTTACTGACCAGGGAGCTTTTATTATCGCCTCCGCTCTAAGCGGACTTCTGGTCAGGCTCTTTTCTCCTCTAGCGGCTATTTTTGCTACCGCCGGCCTGACTCTTCTTTCGGGAATCAGCGCCGCTTTTTTACCCAGTGATTTGTCTGCCAATAAAATGCCGCATTGGAGTCGGGCCCTGGAAGAATTTTTAGAAAAAATGAAAGAGGGGTATGCCTTTATCGCCAAACAAAAACTAATGATTTACAGCTTTGGTTTAATCGCTCTTTTTCAGGTGGTAATTGTTGTTTTTGCCCTTATCCTGCCCAGCTTCTCCAGCCAAATTCTTAAAAGAACTCCTTATGACGCTGGCTGGTTAATTGTTTTCCCAATTCTTTGCGGATTAATTTTTGGCACTTTTTTAATTACTCAAAATCAAAACCAGATAAGAAAAAAGGAGTGGATTGGCTTTGGCCTTTTTTCGCTGGGAATTATTATGTTGACTTTCGCTCTATTAGTTTCGCAAATGAAATCTGGGCAAAGCCTGGTTTCTCTACCACTCTCTTTCCTAGCGGGCTTGTCAGTCGCTTTTGCTTACGCTCCGGGCCGAGCCTTTATTCAAGAGGTCACACCCAAAAAAATCCGGGGAAGAATTTTTGGAACTCTGAGTTTTTTAGTGGCCATAGTCACTATTCCCCCTGGCCTTTTTGCC
>JGI24025J20009_10002504_pt1 | contig 13155 bp, 4 predicted proteins | sample Cruoilmetagenom3_FD_20009 | JGI IMG/M metagenome (IMG submission 20009)
GGGTTTGGCTTCTACCCGCGTTCGGGGTTCATGCATGTCGATCCCGGCCCGGCCCGCCAATGGGGCGAACGCTTCCCGGTCCGGGCGACGGCATTCGCCGAGGACGGGCCGCCTGCGCGCGAGGTTCTGGCTCAAAGTCGCACCATGAAAGGCGGCGGGGCTGCAAGTGTCGCTCCCGAGCGCGCTGCACGATGCCTTCCAAGCACAGATGCTGAGTACGGATCAGCTGGCCGATATACTGGCTTCGCTCCAGAAGGACCGGTTCGGTCGAGTGCACGCTGGAGCGATCGCCCGGCGTGACTGTCTGATCCGCGCGGTCGAACCTTCTGCCGGTGGCGTGCTCGCCCGCTGGACCTTGAGGCCAGGTGATGCATCTCTGCGCCCTCTTCCGCACCCAGATGAGCGTGGTCGGATCAACGCAGCCGGAATTTTTCCTGATCTCTGTGGCTGGGCTGATGGACGTGGCCTAACACTTTTTGCGGGTGCTGAGGCGGCATTAATCCGGGATAAAGCCGAATGGCAATCTGACGAACTATCCGATCTGTTAACAACGCTCTCGGCAGCTGTGTTCCGGCAAGGTGGCCGCGCCGAGGTGCTTGCTGCTTTTCTCAAGGTTGCAGTCGGCGAGGACGAGGCGCGGCGCGAAGCGGCAGCAGAGCCGCTTCTCGCTACGCTGCGGCGGAGCCTAATCGGGAAAGAAGCGCTTGCGACCGAGGAACAGTTCCGCGCCGTGCTGGCTCATCTACCTGCCGAGGCAGCTGTGGCCCTGCCAAGATCCGCCGGGGCACCCCGCGATGTTTTGCGGGCGTTGGCCGAGGTCCAGGACGCGCCGCCTTGCCTGAGATCGGAGTGGCTGGCCGACGACGTGACGCGGCGCGCGCTTTCCACCATCGAGGCGGCGCCTCTAATTGCCGCTCTTCAACCGCTGTTACGGGACCATCGTAACGCCGATGCCGCTGGCACCGCCGCGCTAGCGCTGGTGAAGTTGCTGGGTCATCGGTTGCTGGAGGCATCAAAAGACCCGCAGATCGCGGCCCTCTCGATTCTTCGGGCGGGCGATGGTAGCGGCCAGCCGCAACTCGTTAGTCTTGCCGACCTCATCCATGCTTCTCACGAGAGGCGCCTGTTCAAAGACAATCCGAATGTACAGCGAATGCTTAAGGCTTTGGCCGAAGCTGTGCCCGATTCTGGGGCGCTGGTGCTAGGCGGCGAAGCCGCGCGACTTGTCGAGGAGATCGGTGCACCTTTTTCATTTGTCGAACCTAAGCGCGAGAACTTTGCTCGGCTTATATTAGGAGCCGAAGACTTCGGTCCACCAGAGGCCCTCGCTCGGGCCATTGACCAGATCTATACTAATGCACCCGATACCCGTCGGGCACTTCGGATACTCGTAGCCGGGGATACTCACGCGGGCGATGATGTGGTCCAGCTTTTTGCTTTGCCACAGGCTGGTGGTAGACTCGACAACCTAGCACTTCGCTTAATCGAGGGATCGGTTAGCGATTTTCTGATCCCAAACGTTATCGCGGAAACTCTGACTCCACTGCGGCAACGCCATCTTGGCATTACGACGATGGACGGGCCGGGGCTGGGGCAGTTGCTTACCGCCAATGCCGCCGGGCTTGCCGAGATCACATTGGACGATGATACGATCGTCGCGCTGCTGGAGTCCGAAATTCCGGATGAAGACCTCCGCCAACTTTCGATTTTCCCAACCAGCGATGGGCGCAGTCTGTACAGCTCTGAGGTGTGGCAGCCGTCAGCGGATTGGCCAATCCCTTCCAGCCTTGCGAAATTAGTGCCAATTGTGAAGCCACTGGCTGGACGTAAGGCGGTAGAACGACTCAACCGTCTGGTGGGCTCTTGGTCACCTGAGGCGCAGCTGGACGTCGCTCTTGCACAAACCCAACCGCATTACTTCTGGCGAGAGATTCTCGGTGCGCTCGGTCAGCTTAAATCGAAACCGCCCATGGGGCTGAGTGAGGTCAAATGGTTAGCTGACCGGCAAGGCAGAGCTTGGTCACCTGCAGATTTGCTTGACCTGCCTGAAGAAGTGCTGGTCGCAGCACGTGGTCTATCTGATGCGGGGGCTGAACTTCCCTTTCTGCCGCTATCCGACCTTGCGCGCGATCTGCGCGATGATCCAGGTTTCGAAGCGCTGCGTTCGTCCGGGGTGCTTCCAGATAAGAGCGACTCGATTGATGCGCTGCTTCTCATGGTGGAAGACATGGCGCCGCTCGCTAGGATGGGCGAGGCCACTGGCGAGGGTGCTGATGCCTTGGCGGCTCTCGCTCGGCAAGGTGCTGATTTGGGTTTGCGTGGGTGGCCACTGCTCGCAGCCCTCCTACGACAGCCAGATGCGGAGCCCATCAAACTGATCAGGCCATTTGGCGCCGTTTCGAAAGATCATTTTCAGGACGCGGTTGCTTATATGAACGCCCTTGCTGACCTCGCCGAAAGAGGCGATGCGGCCGCTCATGTCGTCTATGATCTGGCATTTCGCGCTGTCTGCGCCTGGTCCACTGAAACGATGCATGACCTCTTCCATGAAACCCGCGTACCAACCGAGGCTGGAACTTGGCGCTTCGGACGTGAGGTTGCGGGACTGGCAGCAGGGTTGGCGCAGTCACATACGCTCTTGGAACGCCTTAGGAAACAAATGCCTAAGAGCAGAGAGACGGAAGCCGATCATGACGGGCGAACAGCGGCAGTTTCAACTCATCCATCAAGCGAAGTAGCTCGGATCGAGGCCAATGCAGCGGAAAGCCTCCGGATCCTTCTTGCTTACGCAAAATCAGAGGTTCCAGCAGATCTCTTGATCCTGCTCGTGGGATTGGTGCGCCGGACCGACGCCTTTCGAAATATGGCTAGGAAGGAGTTGGGCGTTCAGGAAGCCGATATAGAACGCATCTGGAAGCGGTTCGACCTAGAATTGGAAGATCACTTCAAGGCATTCACACAGGGTGAAAATCTTTCGACACGCCGCAATCAGAGATTCCTGAAATTCACGCCAGTTTTGCAGCAGCGCACAGTGACGGTCGAAACTCTGTCCGGCACGACACAAGCCCTTCCTGTCGGAGACCTTTGGCCCTTGATCGTCGTGGGGGATTCCCATCGGCGTTGGAAATGGCAGTATGTGGGCCGAGATCTCTATGGGTTCACTGATATTTTGACTGCTACGCCAGCGGCAACGGTGACGACTGGCCATGTAAAAACGCTCTGCAATACTTTGGCGGAAGAATTGATCGGTGACCGCCAGAACCAAGCCAAGTGCTTTGAAGCACTATCCAATCTGGCTGAGTCCTGTGATCGGATTGACCAGACGACGGTTGAAACCGCACAGGCTGATCTTGAGGATCAGTTGCCGCACATTCTTGACGAAATAAAACCGACACAGGGTACAGCGTTGTGGGCAGCACGCGACCAATACGACTCGGAAAAACGAGCGCTGGCAACTTTGGACGAGCGCCACTCGCGGCTGCCCATACTGAAGCGAAAGCTTTGGAAATCAATTCAGGCACCAGAAGCAAGGGGACAGCTTTTGGCCGCCGTCCGTGGGCGGATCGAGGATTATGGCTATTCTCCTGACCGCGTATTGTTCGAGTTGTTCCAGAATGCCGACGACGCCTCGTTGCAGCATCCGCCGCCCGGCCAGGCATGCTTCAGGCTTGAAGTGGCGGAGAGGCGGATGCGAGCCGTCCATTGGGGACGGCTGATTAACCATCCGGGACCTGACGCGCAGCAGGGTGCCCGCGAAGGCTGGCTCCGTGACCTTTTTAATATGCTGCTGATGAACCTGTCCGAAAAACGCGAGGATGTGACAGGGCGTTTCGGCCTTGGCTTCAAGAGTGTGCATCTGATAGCTGCCGAGGTCGGCATCGCGAGCGGTTTTGTCGCTTGCCGGGTTAAGGGTGGAATGTTGCCCGAGGTCTGGGAGGGAGGACGGCAGGTTTCCCTCGACCACTCAGCCGATGGGCGGCGCGGGACAGTCACCGAGTTGTTGCCGGACGATGATCGCGCAGATCAGGCACACGCGGCGGTTCAAGCTTTCTGCAAAGCGGCGCGCTGGCTGCCAGCGATGAGCCGCATAATTCGCAGAATTGAGCTTTCGGGACCTGAGCCAAGACTATGGGGTGCGGAACATCTTCCACTGGCCAAAGGCATTGGTCTTGTGTCGCTCTCCGGGGCCGCGCCGGGCCGAGCGCTCACCCTCGAACTTGGGGATGAGACCACGCTCTTTCTACTTCTCTCCAGTGATGGTCCGGTACCAGCAGAGGAAGGTCTGCCCCGTCTCTGGCTTCTTGCACCGCTTGCCGAGACACTTAAATCAGGCTGGTTAATGAACGGGCGAACTTTCCGGGTCGATCCAGGACGCGGCTCGCTGAAACGCGGTGAGGGTGAGCCACAGGACACCTTCGCGCGTCTTGGGGTGACGCTTGGGGAGAGGCTGATTGCACTCGCTGATTTGGTCCATGACGACTGGGCAACTTTCGCGGCGCGGTCGGGTCTTGCAGATGAATCACCCGAGACTGGACCAACGACGTTTTGGTCGAGGCTTTCCGATCTTTTTGCGCTTGATCTTGACGATTCGCTTGCCTGCCGTCTGCACGCGCCAGACCGCGGCTACGGTCGGCTGATCTCGGAGCGCGCGGTTTTGCCAACCGGCCTTCCGCGTCCCTTTGCGTCGCTCACTTGCGCCGGTGATGCCCAGCACTCTGTGGAAGGGTTGATGTCCGAGCCTGCACTGCTGGCCGATCTCCGCGACTGGATGGTGTTCGACGCTCTTGAAGCGACAACCGTAGGTCGCCAAACCTCCCAACAGCTCGAATGCCTCGGGTTTGGACAGCTTCATCCCATCAGCTTGGCAAGTGTAGTAAGGCGAGAGATCGGAACCACCAAGCGAGTTGAACCCGCTTTGGCTGAAAGGCTGGGAAGGCTGCTGACCAAGGAGCGGCTCGACCTCCTAGAGTGGTCTGAGCGCAATCGGCTTATCGGCGAACTTTCGACTTCTGTATTCCAAATGGCAGACGGAGCATGGAGAAAAGCGTGGTTGCCTCCCCGACCTGCGACCGATGAGGAAAAGCTCTTACTGGAGTTTGCGCCAAAAGAGTCTGTGGCAAATCCTGATTATTCCGGGACAGCGCTGGCATACTATCGTTTGGCAATGGAGCAAGCTGGATCTCCACGCAATGCTTTGACTTATATGGGTTGGGCGGCAAAGTTGGACGTATTCGAAGAAAAACGTGCAGTGCTGCACTACGTGCTTGAAGGTGACCTTGGAATTAGTCTTGGTGACAAACTGGGGAAGGGCCTACCGTCATGGCTGCCAGAGCGATCCGACGAACTGCGCTCCAGTGATTTGGTCTCTGGTATCGATGAGGGGGAACTGACGAAGCTGCTGGTGATACTATATCCTCGCGAAGGTTGGCGGTCCGGCGGGGATTATACTAATCCACAAGTAGTTCCCCCAAGCTCTGACCCCGCAGATCCCACTGAGTTTCTTAAAGCGTTGCATGAATGGTGGTCGGTTAACGCGCAGGAAAGAAGTGCCGCTGCAGATAACGATGCATATCCGGAAGGGTTCCGCCCGAGTTCCTTGATTGACAGGACGGGAGATGAGGACCGCGAGGGGTGGTTTACTTTCCTAGCTTTGGCGATTTTCCGAACCATTGGACGCACTTCCGATAGGCAGCACCGCAGTTTTATTGCAAAGGCGCAACAGTCGGGATGGTGGAGCGATATCGCGACGGCAAAATTGCCAGATAATCCGGGCCCATGGATAGCTCGGCTCGAGGATTTTTCTCGGGTAGATGCCTGGCGGATCGACTTCCCACAGTGGCGGCGCGCGCTGGTGGATCTCTATCTTCTCGCGCGCTGGCTGCCAGAGTATGTGGAGGCATTTCAATCGCTCCCGGCAAAGATCGAAGAGAATGGTCATTTGTCACTATCCGATGCATTTAGGTTGAGTTCTTCCCCCCTCTGGCAACGCCTTGGTCTTGAGGGGGCACCATTGTCTCAGAGTCTCGGAATTGGCGCAAATTGGCTGATCCGCGAAAGTGTAAGGCATGGGCTCTGGCAAGGTGAGGAAGCACAGATAATCCACCCATATGCTTGGGCTTCATCAAGAAGTGTCCGGGAGCGAATTTTTGAACCTCTGGGTCTGCAACTCGGTGATCAGGCTAACCCGGACTTAAGTCGCGAAATATACGAATTTATTGAAGCTCACATTCCACGAAATGCATCCTTTATGGGAGACCTTGATCTTCCTTTTCAGATTGCAAGTAAAAATGAAAGTATACTTCAAAACCTGTTTGACGGCTTTGAATTGACCGACGTAGATGCTTTTGAGGATGATGATAAGGAAATATACTCATGACGACCTTCGCTCCGGATCAACCAGTTCGCCACTCCCGCCACGGAAACGGGCGCGTAGTAAAAGATCTTGGCGCTACCGTTGTGGTCTTGTTCGAAGGTCGGGCAGAAATCATCGAAGCCACTGAACTTGAGATTTTGCGTTCCGTCGACGCAGCTCTCGCGGAAGGAACTTTAGATAGTCCGCTCGCATGCCTGGTCCGCGCGCAGGCGCTTGCAATACGTTCGATAAATGATCAATGGGGCGTATTTTCGAGATCCCGTGTGCAACTTTTGCCGCATCAGTTGTGGGTTTGTCGGCAAGTGACCAAGCAGTGGCCAAGTCGGTGGTTGGTCGCGGATGACGTTGGATTGGGGAAAACGATCGAGGCCGGCTTGATATTGACGCCATTGCTCGCCTCGGGGCGTGTCCGGCGTCTTCTGGTGCTCACCCCGGCTAGGCTTGCTCCCCAATGGCGAAGCCGTCTGAAGTCGATGTTTGATATACGGCTGCAAGAATTTTCCGCAGAACTCGACCGCGGAAAGCTATCGTTTTGGGATACCGCCAACCAGGTTGTTGCATCGTTCCACACCTTGAGGAATGAAAAGGCACGAGATCGATTGCTTAACGCTGAACCATGGGACCTCGTAATTGTCGATGAGGCTCATCATTTTCAAGCAAAAGAGCGCGTAAGCACACTGACTTATCAGCTACTCGAAATGATGGAGGAGGCGAACAGAATGCAATCCCTAATCCTCTTTACAGGCACTCCTCATAGAGGAAAGGACTACGGGTTCTTCGCTTTGATGCGGCTCGTGAGGCCGGATCTTTTTGACCCCAAAGAATCTGCCGAGATCCAACTGCCAAAGCTTCGCGAAGCCATGATCCGAAACAACAAAGAGCTGGCAACGGATTTGCGCGGAGAAAAGCTGTTTTTTCCAGTAACAACAAAGTCGGTCGACTTTCGCTACAGCGAGGAAGAGCAAGAGTTTTACGACACAATGAGTGACTTCATTTTGGACGGGCGAGCATACGCTCTCAGCCTTTCCGGTCGCGAGCAAACGGCTAGAATGCTGTTGCTCATCGCACTTCAAAAACTTGCTGCAAGTTCCATAGCGGCCATACGTTCTGCGCTTGAAAAACGGCGCGCGACGCTGGAGGGGCTCATCGAAGAGACTCTAGTACAGGATATCGACAACGAGGACCTAACGTTTGACGAAATTGCGGAGCAGGAGGAAGCCCGTCCCGAAAAGCTAGCCGCGCTGCTACTCAAAGATGAAGTCGCCCGTTTGGGCGATTTGATATCTCTCGCCGCAAACGTCCGAACAGAAACGAAAATTGATAGGCTGACGGATATGTTGAGAGAGGATCTGCCCGATGCGGAGCCAGTGCTTTTCTTCACGGAGTACAAAGCTACACAAGCTCTTCTTTTCAATGCTCTAGAAGAAATGTTCGGGGTAGGTTGCGTAGGCTTCATTAACGGTGAGGACAGAGTAACCATAGAGTATTCTGATGGCAGAGGCTCGCGGACACTTAACTTGGCGCGCGACACTGCAGCGGAAGATTTTAATTCGGGGAAGACCCGCTTCCTCATTTCGACAGAGGCGGGTGGTGAAGGCATCGACCTGCAGGAGCGTTGCGCCGTCCTCATTCATGTGGATTTGCCATGGAACCCGATGCGTCTCCATCAAAGGGTTGGAAGGCTTAATCGGTACGGCCAAAAGCGGCCCGTCAGTGTGTTCCTGATGAGAAACCCAGAAACTGTAGAAGCACGCATTTGGGGTCTTCTTCAGGAAAAACTTTCAAAAATACAGGCGGCAATCTCATCCGTCATGGAGGATGATGAAGATATTTCCCAAATCGTAATAGGCATGACGTCAGCAGGGTTCTTCGATGAAGTGTTTAGCGAAGGTCCTCAGCGAAATAACGAAGAGTTGAAGGACTGGTTCGATGCGAAGACTTCCAGTTTTGGTGGTCGCGACGCCATTGCCACTGTTCGTGACTTGTTGGGCAATGTTTCTCGCTACGACTTCCAGGCCGTCGGCAGCGACCTGCCAAAAGTGGACTTGCCAGACCTTGAAGGCTTTTTCCGGAACTCGATGCACATTTATGGCCGCCGTGTAACTCAGGACGATACTGGCTTCACGGTGAAGACACCAGAAAACTGGCGCCGGGATCCCGACCTTCGATCTCGATATGAAGGTCTGCATTTTGATCGAAATCGTGGAGCTGGTGAGCGTGTTTCCTTAGTTGTGGGAGTAGGACATTCGCTCTTCGACAGGGCGCTAAAAGAAGCATCAACACTTGACGCACACGTTGCTCGAGTCCGCGGGATATCTGCGCCGCTCTTGCTTGCGCGGGTCGAAGATGAAGTGACTGGAACAGGCGCAACCATACACAGCATTGTACTGGGTCTACGATGGGATGTCTCAGAGCCAATAATACTGCGAGATTGGCAGTTGTTGACTGAGCTGAACCAACTTAGACCTGATCCTGAGGAAGGACCAGCCGCCGACCCCAACGAACAGGATGCAATTGAAACCGCTTGGCGGTCCCTTGTTGCCAGCATCGATGACATGCAACTCGATTTCAGACGTCCCAAAGCAACCCTGAGCCTTGTGCTACTTCCAGCTCGAACTGAACAGCGAACTAATGCTGAATGAGGCTTAGGTTATGTGATGTGCAGCGCCTGTTTAAGGTCAAAAACAACATGATCGAACGGATGCAGCCAGTAAATAAGCTGTGTGTTCTTAACACGATTGCCTGTTTTCGCAGCTTTGGGCAACCTTCCGTCACAGTCGTGTTCACTATGAACTAGAAAGAAAACCTCGAAGCAAATGACGAAAAATGCACCATCGAAGGCCCGCATACCATTGCGACATCTGTCGGTCAGGGTCCCTTGGCATGACGCAGGTTGGGACGGGACTGTCTGCCGCGCGCCGCGTGAGAATGCGAGTTGCCTTGCGTTGAACCGCATCGGCGCGAGCAAAGACGCCGATCTGGAAGACAAATATTCGGGTGAGTTTCTTGACGATATTCCGGTCAAGGATGTTCCACCCTGCTTTGCCGAGCGCGTAAATTTCCTGTCCAAACGACCGCAGCGCCGGATTGCACGGCATGCCTATGCGAGCACAAGTGAATACCATGGCCACATCGCCGATACCGCCTTTATCCACCCCGCCTATTCTGCAGCGGCAACACCGTTCGGCTGGCTCCTAAAAGAACGCGCCTGGGGTAAGGATTGGAGGAAAGACAAGCTCGATAACTATTCACTTGTCGAACGCTACGGGATCGAGTCTGCGCCCGAGCACGAGCCTGATGAACCGGGGTGGCTCGCCGGACGGCCATGGATACAGGGCGAGAAAAATCAGGCTGCCTTGCTCGATGCCTTCTTCGGCGCACTCAAGCCCAAGCACAGCCTGATCTTTACCTATGCGAAACGCACCCCGCTGATCGATGATGATAAGTGGTTGCTGATCGGGGTGGGCCGCATCACGTCCGTCGGAGAACTGCAGGAATGGGACTACGATCCCCCCAAACATGACGGGCTGCGCTCGTATTTGTGGGAGCGCTCGGTCGGCCATACGATCCGGCCTGATGGCAAAGACGGCGTCCTGCTTCCTTATCACGATCTTCTTAAGCGCTGCGATAATGACCCGGCGCTCGATCCATCGCCGTACATGGCGTTCATCCCCGATGCCTATCGCGAGGAATTCCTGTTCGCGAGCGAGCACGTCTCGCCGGGTACTGCGATCGCTGCTCTGCTTAGCATCAAGGCGGCAGTGGCAAACTATGAAGAGCATTTCGGGGGCGACTGGAGCCAGCAGCAAAAATGGATTGACCAGCAACTCGGCGAGCTCTGGGCCATGCGCGGCCCCTATCCGGGCATGGGGGCAGTGCTGTGTGCGATGGGCATCGAACACGGCTATCAGCTTGCCTATCATTGCTGGGAGGAGGCCGGCGAAAATGGTGATCCGTGGCCAGTGCTTGCGGCGCTGGTCGGCGACAGGAACAATTTGCCAGGTGATCTGAAAGACCAGGTCGAGGGCTTTTCTGATACTTGGGACTATCTTGCCAGCAAGCGCGGCAGTGACCGGCTGGCCTATGGCAAGTTGCTCGCCCGTTTTGACATCACGCTGCCGCAGGTAATGCGCTGGTGGGATGAATCTTCTCGCAGCAATGCCGGCATCAATCTGTCCGGCGCAGAGCTGAGCGATGCGGCCATCGTGGGAAACCCCTACCTGCTTTATGAGTGTGACCGGGACCAGCCGGAATCGATCACCTTCGAAACGATCGATCAGGGCGCGTTTCCGGAAAAGGCAATCGCCGTTAAGCACCCGCTGACACCGCCCACGAAAATTGGGGGACCTGTCGATGGCAGGCGTCTACGCGCAGCAACTGCCGCTGTTCTGGAAGAGGCTGCGATCAAGGGACACACGTTGATGTCGAGGGCAGACATTATTGCAGTGCTGCGCAACAAACCCCTAAGCCCAGCGCTCCCGGCCTCGGACGATCAGTTCGAAATCCATGCCGACAAGCTCGGTCCAATCATCACTGAGTGTCATCTCGAAGACGGCAAGCCCGCCTACCAACTCGACCGGCTGGTGGTCTCACGCGAACTGATCGCAAGCACGGTTAGAAAGCGCGTCAATCAAGGAAAGCGGCATACAGTCGAGATCGACTGGCTGGACAAGCTCGACGAGACCTTTCCTGACGACAAGATGGCGTTGAAAGATTCGAGCGAGTATCTCCGCCGCCAAGAAAAGGCTGCCGCGCTAGAAGAGCTTGCGGCCTCGCGCTTTTCGGTACTGATCGGCCCCGCCGGTACGGGCAAGACGACCCTTTTGAAATTCCTATGTGAAGCCGAGCCGATCGCTAATCGTGGCATTCTGCTGCTCGCCCCTACCGGTAAAGCCCGTGTGCGTCTGCAACTTTCGACAGGGCTGGAAGCAAGGACCCTGGCACAGTTCCTACGTCCGCAGCGCTACCACGAAGCAACTCAAAGCTATCACGTGATTGGCGATACCGAGCGTTACTCTGCCAGCAAGACTGTCATCGTCGATGAGGCTTCAATGCTAACAGAAGAGCAGCTTGCCGCGCTTCTAGATGGCATGGGCGGCGTCGAGCGGATCATTCTGGTCGGCGACCCGAGCCAGCTTCCGCCTATTGGAGCAGGACGGCCCTTTGTCGATATCGTCAAGCTGCTTGAGCCGGAGAGTTTCACAGTCAATGAGCCGCGCATCGGCAAGGGCTATGCCGAGCTGACCATTGGCAGCCGCCAGAAGGGCAAAGATCGCCGCGATCTGGAGTTTGCAGAACTGTTCAGCGGTCGCCCTGCGGGACCGGCACAGGACGAGATCATCGCCGGTGTCACCGACGGTGAAGTCGGCCCAAATTTGAGAATCTGTTCTTGGTCGTCACCGGCCACTCTGGCAACGATGCTGCCCAAAGTGATCGGTGAAGAGCTCGGCGTCGATCCGGAGAATCTGGAACAGTCATTCGCTGTGCAGGCGCTTGGCGGCAATGCGAGCGGCGCATCTGTCTATTTCAACTTCTGGAACTCTGGACCGGCAGCAGATCGTTGGCAAATCCTCTCACCGATCAAGGGCGAGGCAGCGGGTACCATCACGCTCAATCGTCTGATCCAGCAAGGCTTCCGCAGCGAGACAAAACGCAAGGCGGCACTTGCAGATCGCCGGTTCGCCAAGGTGCCAACGCCGATGGGTGGAGACGGAATCATCTATGGCGACAAGGTCATCAATCTTGGCAACCATCGCAGGCGATGGGTCTTTCCGGAAGAGCCCAGCGACGGCACGGAACCGTTGCTTTATATCGCCAATGGCGAAATCGGCATCGTGACTGGTCCCTTCAAGAAGAAAGGCAAGAAGACGAAGCTCAACAATCTGAAGGTCACGCTCTCGTCCCAGCCGGGTTATGAATACACCTACTGGCAAAGCGATCTCGGCGAAGACAAGAACCTGCTGGAACTCGCCTATGCCCTGACGGTGCATAAGGCCCAAGGCAGCGAGTTTGACACGGTATTCGTGGTGTTGCCGAACCCCTGCCGCATCCTCTCGCGGGAACTGCTTTACACGGCGCTGACCCGACAGAACGAGCGGCTTGTCATTTTTTGCCAAGGCGAACCGCACAAGCTCCTTGAATATCGGCACCTTTCGGACGCCGCGCGTCGTCTTACCAATTTGTTCGAAGCCCCCGAGCCGGTACAGATCGGTCAGCATGTCTATGACGGCAAGCATATTCATATGTCGCGGCGCAAAGAGCTGATGATCTCGAAATCCGAAGTCATCATCGCCAACGAGTTGACCGCATCCGGCATCAAGTATGCTTATGAGCTGCCGTTTATCGGCAAGGATGGAAGCCGCCGTTACCCTGACTTCACGATCGAGGACCCAGATACCGGCGTCACCTGGTTGTGGGAACATCTCGGCATGCTCGGCAATGCAGAGTACGACGAGAAATGGGGCTATAAACAGGAATGGTATCGCAAGAACGGTGTGAAGCCCGCCGAAGAAGGCGGCGGTGAGGTCGCCACACTAGTCACCACGACCGAGAAGAACGGCATAGATCACGATCAGATCGCCAACTTGATCAGAATGGTCAAGGAGGGCAGCTGACGCCGATCCTTGCGGCCCTAAGGTCATTATGGTTGGAGGATGGAGAAGGTTCGCTGCCAGTCCCGTCCCCTCCGCCACTTGCCCTCGAGAAACTGTTCTCCTAATCCTGCTGCGGCCAGATTTTTCCGTTGTTTTCGAGGGTTATGCAGGGCGGGCTATTCACCAACC
>JGI24025J20009_10002505_pt1 | contig 13149 bp, 11 predicted proteins | sample Cruoilmetagenom3_FD_20009 | JGI IMG/M metagenome (IMG submission 20009)
TTCAGCAACCGACCCTTGCCCATACTAAGTCCCCTTGCATCGGAGCTGAACTCATCTGCCCAGTCCTATTCCTAAGCGAATCTTATATACCATAGCAATATAAGTATAACGCATACAATGCTATTGAATATGTGAACATTTTAAACACTTCTTTCGGAAAGTGCAATACCTCGGATACCGATGTATATTTTCTACTCAAACCCCGCTCAGTGAATGAATCATGATTGAGACAATGTAAGACTACAACAATTGGTGAAAGCTATTATTGAGTCATATTGATTTGTCTTAAATAATAGAAACTGTTACAATGCTAGCTTTTACAAATGAGCAAAGTTACAAAGAAATAGTCAGGAGGAGATAATATGCCGATAAAGTTCGAATTCCAAAATCCATATATGGGAGCATGGGTCCTGCTGCGCCAAACCCGCAATTTGATTTCGAAGTGTGAGGACGCAGTATTTAGTGAATACGCGCTCACTACGGAACAATACACAGTGCTTATGTCTATAAAACACATCGAGGATCCTGTAAAAGTAACTGACGTAGCCCGGTGGTTAGACCGTAGCGTGAACAGCGTCAGTATGATAATCGACCGCATGGTCAAAGCTGGTCTGGTAAGACGGCGAAGAGACCTGCCTGACCGCAGAGCAGTACGTTTGACTATCACAAGCAAGGCAGAAGAGGCCTATGTACCGGCAACTATATCAGGCCGGGAGCTCATCCAAGAAATCTTAGCGCCAATACCGGATAAGGATATTCTTACCTTGATCAGGCTGCTCGGGGTGATAAGAGATAAGTCATATGATTATCTCGGTTCTGGAGAGGTTGTAGAGAAAATAAAGAGAGATGAGGACGAGAACATGGCTTGGTTTATGAAACAGGCGGCCAAGTACAGATCGACCTCCACTCCTGAAACCAAACGTCAGGGTGGTGAAAAGGGAAAGTCCATATGACGAGGACAGTTAATTTGACCTATGCTAGCTGGCATAGAGCAGCTCCGCAGGGTTCGCAATAATCCCGGTAGAACGAAACATGCTCCCCATCTCAACCCACAGGTAAAACACCTTAGCCAACGCTGTCATTAATGTGCTGTATTCTGGTACACGGTAAGGTGCGTGTCAAATCGACAAATAGGTATGGCTGAGCGATATGTTATATAATCTAGTAGAAACCTAAAGAGGTGACAGAAAATTGTCAGGTCAATTTTATGATGTCATCATAGTGGGGGCAGGGCCAGCCGGCAGTTACGCGGCCTACGAACTAGCTTCATTCGGCCACGATGTCGTTGTTTTTGAAGAAAAGAGAGCGCCGGGGCTCGATGCCTGTTGCACAGGAATAATCAGCACTGAGTGTTTCCGGTCCCTGGACCCCGGCACAGATGTGATACTAGCCGAGGTAAACTCGGCCAGGTTTTTCTCCCCTGCAGGGAGATGCTTAAGATTGCATACTGAAAATATTCAGGCTTACGTTGTTAATCGGCGCTTGCTTGACGTGGCGCTAGCCTCTAAAGCCCAGTCCCGGGGGGCACGATATTTCTTCTCTTCCCCGGTCATTGATATTATTCCCGGGAAGGATAGCATTCAAGTTGAGACTTTATGCTTTGAAGCCAGGGAGATATTCAGTGCCAGGGCTGTGGTCCTGGCTAACGGATTCAGGCCCAAACTTCCCCGGAAGCTGGGTCTGGGCGAAATCAAGAGTTTCCTGGTTGGTGCTCAGGCCGAAGTCGAAGCAAAAAATATGGATGACCCTGAAGTATATTTTGGGCAGGAAATAGCACCGGGTGCGTTTGCCTGGCTTGTCCCGACTCGTGTCGGGACTGCAACAAACAAAGCATACGTTGGCCTTTTAGCAACATCTCAGGCCAGATTATATTTGCAAAAATTCCTTAATAATCTCTTTGACCAGGGTAGAATAACAAGTCAGGAGGTGGAAATCAGGCAAAAGGCTGTCCCAGTAGGAACTCCAGCTCGCAGCTATGGAGACAGGGTACTGGTTATTGGAGATGCTGCCGGGCAGGTAAAGCCAACCACCGGTGGAGGAATATACTTCGGGCATCTCGGTGCGAAGATAGCAGCTGAAGTGCTTGATGAGGCTCTCGGCAGTGATAATTTAACCGCTGCCCACCTTTCACGCTACCAAAAGCAATGGAAGGCAAAAATGGGCAAAGAACTCTCCGGTGGCTACAGGGCCAGACAGGCCTATATCAAACTAAGCGACAGACAGATCGAGGGAATATTCAGCGTACTCGACTCTAGCGGCATGGCTGAGGCTTTGCTCAAGTCGGGCGATTTTTCCTTCGACTGGCACAGCAGGTTAATTCTGGCTGGCCTGAAACGTAACTCCACCTATCCTTTACTGAAAATCAAGCAGCTCGTTTGTCGCAAGGCTACCTTATGACTCAAACAAATTATCCTCCCCAGCACGTAGCCATTATCATGGATGGCAATGGGCGATGGGCAAGGAAACGTGGGTTGCCCAGGCTTGGCGGACACAAGGCTGGCGGTGAGAATATTCGCCCGGTGGCGAAGATTTTTGCCGACTACGGAATAAAATACCTGACCCTTTACGCGTTCTCCACCGAGAACTGGAATCGTCCCAGGGCAGAGGTTGCCGGCTTGCTGAATCTTCTGGCTAGGAAGATTGACCAGGAAACTCAGGCTTTTCATCAAGAAAACATCCGACTGATACATCTGGGCAGGCGGGATAGGTTATCTCAGAAACTGAAAGAAAAGGTGCAGGCGGCAGTTGAACTCACCAAAAATAATACCGGGCTTACGTTTTGCCTCGCCTTCGATTATGGTGGACGTGATGAAATTGTCCAGGCAGCCAGATGTATCGCCAGCGCCGGCATTCCCGGTGACAATATAGATGAGTCTGTGTTTGCCCAGTATCTATACAGCCCTGGCATCCCCGACCCGGACCTGATCATACGCACCGGCGGTGAGAGCCGCCTCAGCAACTTTCTCCTCTGGCAGGCTGCCTACAGCGAACTTTACTTCACTCCAGTGTTATGGCCTGATTTTGGTCCTAAAGACGTTGAGGAAGCGCTTTCTGAATATAAACGCCGCCAGCGCCGTTTCGGCAAAATATGAGGCTTTTGGCAACTCGACTTCTGTCCACACTAAGCTGATAGGAGGCCTCCGTCGACAGGTATCAGCGCTCCCTGAACATAGCTGGACAAATCGCTGGCCAGGAGCACAGCAATACGAGCTACTTCGTCCGGCAGCCCGCCTCTTTTGAGGGGAGCCTGGTACTAAACAATACGCCGGTTCTAAGCAGCCTCAGCCGGAGCTGGGTGACTTCTCTGGCCACAGCCTTTGTTCCCGGAGTTATTATTCCGCCGGGTATGATTGCATTTATTCTGAAATCGTTTTTGCCATATTCCCTGGCCAGAGCTCTGGTCAGGGCAACAACCCCCGCCTTGCTGACGCTATAGGGAGCCATACCTTCTACGAAAGGCAATATTGCCTCGATAGAGCCAATATTGACAATGGACTCCACCTCTCTTGAATCGGTGTTTCGCAAAGAAGTTAGAAAGCTAGAGAGAGGGTCTTCGAGAAGGTTTTACCCTTTGTCCTTGAGTGGGCCTAAGTGTACGATAGACAGGACTTTTAGTTTGGAATTTGCCCTTTCGTCAGTTAAGCACTGAAACGACTGCACGTTTCAGGTTAATGTGCAATTCCACCTCCCAGTATTCTGTAGTATTAGCCGCAACCGCCTGGGTTCTAGTAATTGACAGTCATGTCTCTAGCCCGAATGTTGCTTACTCAATCCTGAGGTGAAAGAAACCGCGCCACGATTTTAGCCACATCCTCGATGTCCTGCAGATAGACAAATTCTTCCTTACCATGTATATTGCACTCCGGACGTATCACACCGAGGCCAAATGCTCTACCTCCCCACGTGGCAACAATGTGGTCTAAGTCCCCTGAACCCATCTCGCCAAACTTGTTACCTTCACCGATAGTGTCACCGATAATACCCGCTAGCTCGTCTACGACAGGATCATTACAGGGAGGTACAGTTGGGATGCCAAAAACACGCTCAAGTTGCCAGGTGACACCTGGAACAGAGGCAAGCGTATCGAGCAACTCTTTTCTGGCATCCTCCAGATTCTCTTCGGGAATTAACCTCCGGTCTACCGATATAAGACATTCATCGGGCACGACATTGACTTTAATGCCTCCCTTTATCATATTGATATTCAACCTGCCTTCCATCCGGTCGAGCTTCGTATCGGGGTGGGCGGCGACATCAGATTTTCTCTGTTCTACTTTCTGTTTTAAGTCCAGCAGTGCCTGAATTAAAAGGCTGGCCTTCTCGATGGCGTTTTCTCCAAGATGAGACAATCCGGAATGTACCGATTTGCCTCTAACTTTGATATCCACCTGCAGTTCCCCGAGCCCGGCTATAGAAACATATCCAAAGCTAGAATCAAGGTCGAAGAAATAAGCACCGGAAACAGGCTCTAAATATTGCCTCAGGTATTGCAACTGGCTGGCCTGGTGGAACTCTTCGTCGGTCGTGACCATCACTGAAACGTCAAAGTTAAGGCGCTTCCCTTTTAGAGATTCCATAGCTGAAAGAAGGGCAACAATACTTCCCTTCATGTCGGCAGCGCCCCGACCATAGACCTTCCCGTTTTCCACTCTAGGTTTGAAAGCATCCCAACCTTCGGCTGGAACGACATCAATATGACCGTAGAAAATCAAGCGCGGCTTACCTTTCTCGCGGCGGTGACAAACAAGATTAACCCTCCCTTCCCTTCCTTCCGCATACTCCGCAGGAATTATGATCCTTTGCGTATTGAAGCCTAGCTCTTCAAATAAGGGCTCCAGATAATCGATTGCCTTGTCGTAGTTCAAACCCGGCGGTACAGTAGTATCAATGGAAATTAGACCTTTAAGCACTTCAAGGTAGTTCACTCTTGCCTCCTTCCAGCTTGTTTGCTGCGTCTACGGTTAGATTGTATCATAAAATACGATTTCCCTGATACGGGCTGACCGGTGCGTTTATCCTCCTGCCAACATAGCTCCCACGAATAGGCGGACTTGCTGCCATGCTTAATCTAGCAGTTCAGCAAAAATAACTCTTAGTACCGTAAAACACTAAAGTGGTGATGATGGCTCCTCGTATTTCGTCCTTGCCATCATCAGCACTCAGACACTTCCCGACAAGTCGGGACTTCAGGACATGCTATTCGCCAGGCTTATTCTTATTCCACGTAAGTGTATCGGGCAGCCAGCAACATGTCGCGAGCCGTCGTCAGGTTAAACGCGTACTGGGGCAAATCAGGATTATGCATCGGGCTCTCGCGGTATATCCAAGCATCGGGTACTTCTCCATATCCTCCAAGCACCATCTCTAGAGTGTCTTGATTGTCTATGGCATAGGCAATAGCCTGGCTGAGAACCTTATCCTGTAGAGGGGCATACCCCTGCTCGGGATGTAGATTGAACCCCAGATAGGAGATTGTAAGCCCCGGCACAACCTCGACTTCTAGGTTCTCATCTGCCTCATAGGTGCTAACCTTCGTGTGCGGAAGAGAGGTATCTTCAATCGTATCTATAACGCCTCACTCCAGCACCAAAAACATCGCCCCGGAATCGCTGTAGAGCTTGTGCATTACCTCTTGTGCCGCTGGCGGGTCTCCCCAGTAATCGCCAAAGCGCTCAAGCAACATATAATCGTCTGGCTCGAATTCCTTCACCTTGAAGGGCCCGGTACCGATTGAGTTACCGTCCCACTCCAATGGGTCACGCGTCTCACCCTCCGCTCCGGAAATGTGCTCGGGAACTATAGGGTCCGACCGCCACCAGTTAGGAACATAGTCCTCAGGCTGGTGATAACCATCAATATATGTGAATTTGACCTTGTAATCACCGTCAGCCTCTGCCAGCACGTTCTCCGGATAGATCTCCTCCCAATCGTTTTCTTCTTCCACAGCCACCCAGTCAATTGGCTTGGTCCAGTCCCACTTGTTGACCGCGTACTTCAGCGAGTATACCACATCATCTGCGGTGAGGTTCTCTCCGTCATGCCATTTCACACCTTCCCGCAGCTCTGCCGTCCATGTCTGGTTTCCGCCCTCATAGGTCACGGAGTAGTTTGTTGCCAGCTTGGCTATGAACTCATAGGCAGCATTCGGGTTCCCTGCAAGACTCTCCTCGTCAATCTTGGGGAAGCATGCCAGGTTCTCATAGACTATCATCAGGTAGAGACAGCCGATATTGGTGTACATCAAATACTCGGGGTCCACAGATGGGGCTTCACCATAGATATAGACCTGCATTCCACCCACGTTGGGCTCATAGAGATACTGTAGAAACGTCATCGAGTCTATTACCTTATGCGTAACATCCAGGCCGAAATCCTGCAGATCAGAAGGTATCATGAGGCCTACATCACTATACTGTCCCCCTATCCTCGTTACCTCAAATGAAATATAGTCACCCCCAGGGGTATACCAGCCGGATTTCTCCGTCGGCTCACAAACAGGAAGGGCAAAGCCACCACCAGGACCACAGCCAGACCCAGGCTAATCAACCACCTTTTTGATTTCATCTTTCGTGTTTCCCCCTTTCCTGATTGTTTCTCAGTCTCCCCTGATAGCCTACTCAGTCTTTCCTAGAGCCAATTCTCCATAGGCATCACCTCCGCCTCTTGATTTACACACCCGAAACTCTGGTTTCGACACACAGGACGATGCTCGGCTCAGGGATATAATTCTACTTTGTTATTTTTTAGTAGAAACTTCGGCTGGCTCCCTGTCAAGTTTTGAAGGACTGTTCTTCGGTTGGTGTTCCCGACAAGTCGGGGCAATAGGCTTTCTTGTAAAGAAATACAAGCTGGCTGGCTTTCTCATTCTGATAACTCCTCACAGTAAGTTATCATTACTAAACATACCCTGAGTCTTACCCATATATCTCAGCCTCCGCACGCACCCAAATAACTTTAACTCAGAAGGGCATTCGCTCCTCTAAATCATTTAGGATAATAGAAACCAGACTGGGCGAGTTGACCAGCAGGAGATGTTCCAGGCGGAGGGATGAGCAAGAGATTACCGCTTGTGACGTGACCAGCGTTGGGGCTCGAGATACAATTTTTATCCTGTGTATGTTGAATAACCAGGATACCTAAAGGCAGGAAAGGCCACCACGGCAGAGTAGAGCGTTCGCACCACGCGGATTAAGAGTCTTATATCCCATTTTTGGCTAGTATCCAGCATGAGCAGTATTTCTTGGAAAAGACAGCAGATTGAGCGTACTTTTATAATTTGGTAACACCACATTATAAAAAAAGAATGAATACGAAGGTACCCCTTGAGGCACTAAAGGAGCTTAGTTATGATTTGCCGCTAGAATTTGCTTTCACGTCACATGTTATCCCGGACACTGTTAGTGGCTCCTGGAGACTGGTACTGGTGCATTACCTTCCTACAACCTAGGCTCTCTGCCGATTCACCCCAAAGCGACCGAACCTCCCCACCTACGTGACCTGTATCAACTTGAAGAATTTCCTGTCTTTGTTTACTAACCTTTTTTCCTGTTTGCTGGTCGTCTCCTGTCACCAACCCTTATACCGCGCTATGGTCTCATCGGCTAACGCGGCCTTGCTCTACGTCCTCTATGGCTTCAGAAAGTATCTTTACTGCTAAATCCACATCTTCTTTGGTTAGATTGAGGGGGGGAGTAATTTCAATGATATTAGAGTACAATCCCATGTAGCCAATAACAATTCCCTTCTCCCACGCTCTATAGCAGAGTTTGGCCGTTTCGGTGCTGGCTGGTTCCTTTGTTTTTCTGTCTTTTACGAACTCTATCCCCAGTATCATGCCTTTACCCCTGACATCTCCGACAATCTTAGAACGAGCTTTCAATTCCTGTAGTTGCTGCATAAAGTAATCACCAATATTTACAGCATTTTCCACCAGCTTTTCTTTTTTAATTACGTCAATCGTAGCTAGGGCAGCGGCAGAACATACTGGATTTCCTCCTGTGGTAAAAAGATGACCAGCAACTGCGCTGTCTAGAATCTCGGCTTTTGCAACACAGGCACTAAGAGGCATACCAGAAGCTATTGGCTTACCCATAGTCATCATATCAGGAACCACTCCACTATGTTCTATTGCAAACATCTTGCCAGTTCGTCCGAAACCTGTTTTAACTTCATCTACTACAAACAGGATCCCATACTTTGCGCACATTCTCTTTAACTCGGGAATGTAATCATCAGGGGGAACGATATTACCAAAGTCACTCATAATAGGCTCGATAATGAGAGCACAGGTGTCCTCATGGGGAGATATAGTCTGAAGAATATAGTCCTCTATGAATTTTACACAATGCAGGTCACATTGAGGATAAGTTAATTTAAATGGGCAACGATAGCAGTATGCATACGGAACCTTGGTTACAGGTAGGTAGCTCGGAAATAGAGACTGGGGAGTATAACCTGAGAGGGCCGACGCTCCTAAACTTTGACCATGATAAGCACCTATAAAGGAGACAAAACGACTTTTTTTAGTGTAATAGGGAGCTAATTTGGCGACGCATTCATTCGCATCCGACCCAGACAAGCCAAAGACGATCTTTTTTGCAAAGTCGCCAGGGGTCAATTTTATCAGGGTCTCAGCCAGACTGACAGTCACTTCATTCGAGGTTTCTGAAAAACAATTATGTATCAGTTTATCTGCCTGCCTCTTGATTGAAGCAATGACTTCAGGATGGCAATGCCCGGTGGCTGTAACTGCCGCTCCTCCTCCTAAATCAAGGTACCTGTTCCCATCCACATCCGTTATATAGCTTCCCTTGCCCTCTTCGGCAACCAAAGGGTAAGACCTAGTGAAGGCGGCTGCTGATCCCAACGCAGCCGTTTCTCTTTCAATTACTTCCAGTGCTCTCTTAACTTTTTGCTCCATGACACCTCCTCTTTATTATCAATCTTAACTATCTGGGGCTCTTGAATCTGCTCCGCTCACTATACCGATAGCAATAAACCCCTCGATACACCACCTTTGCCTGACAGAGCTCGCCAGTCTTTATGTGAAACTGGCAAAGGCGCACCAAAACTACAGCCTTGCAGACTCAATTAATCACGCACGGCTATTTGCTGTGGAAGCGACCTCCCTTGATAGTTAGCAAAATAGCCCTCTCTTTTTCCAGCAAAGCGACCAGATACAATCTTGTCCGTCTGTATTCTACCGTAGGTTTAGATTATATCAGCGGTTGGCTAATCGCCACGCAGCCAGCCCACTAATTTCACCCACTACTTTCAGGCTGTTTGGGTCGACATATTCCGGTATATCCAGGATACTGTGATAATGCACATCACATGGTTTCCACAAGAATACCGACGGCACCCCAGCATCGATGAACCTGCCTTCGTCACTGGTCCCCCAATCATTGGCGGCAAACTTGGTTTTATAGTTAAGCTCTTTAGCTACTTTGTCAACGAACAGGCATAACCATTCAGGAGTAATAATTTTCTTATCAGGCCACCGACCCTCTGTAATTATACATAAATCGCCTCCCCCACCAACCATGTCAACATTAATGAAAGCAACAACATTGCGTAAATCAGACTTGTGGCGCTTACAGTATTCCCATGAGCCTATAGAGCGACCCTCTTCACATCCCGGTGAGTAAAATTCTATGGTTCTCTTACAGGGATGTGCCGAGAGAACTCTCGCTACCTCGAGCAATACTCCTAAACCCGAAGCATTATCATCCGCTCCCTGAGTATTCTCCGTATCATGATGAGCACCGAGTATCACACGTTCCTCGGGCAACATAGTCCCGGGCAAAAGGCATCTTACATTTTGCGTCACACGCTTTTCGGTAATTGCCTCTAAACGCAGGTGCATTTTTACCTTTTGGTACTTGAGCAAACATTCTCGTAGATACTGGCCATCTTCTAAGGAAATATTTATAGCCGGGATTGGGTTTGGTTCAATTGGCAAGAGTCGCTTTTCAAGTTCAAATAGCTCGGGTTCCAAAACTCCGTTGTGAGGCCAGGATTCATAATTAGCCACAATAACTCCCAAAGCCCCATGCTTACTGGCGATACAAATTTCGGAAAGGAAGTTGGTCTCTTCAAAGCCTCGTGTAAGCAGCACTATTTTATTCTTTGTGTCCTTTTCCCTGTAATCTTCTTCCTTTCCGGCCCCCACATCAACTAATTCTGAAGTTACGCCTTCCTCTGAAGTGGAAGGTGAAAATCTCATTGGAATGTACTCGATGTTTTTACTTTCAGGCTCCACAAGTGATAACTCACAGGTAATAGGCTCGAAGCAATCTGTTTCAAATTCCTCGAAATAAGTATATAAACCATATTCCGAGCATGTTCTGGCAAAGTACTCTGCAGCTTTGTTGTCTGCTTCACTGCCAGCCAACCTGTTTCCAAACCTGCAAATATTCTCTATGTGCTGATAGGCTTTAGCCGCTGATATACCACGCAATATCTGATTTTCAATTTCGCTAAGCATACTTATAGCTCCTTCGTATTATAATTTATCTCCGCGATGTCAAACTCAGCCTCCTACTCCACACTTCTACATACCCACACCCTCTAGAAGTCGTGCACGAGCTTGACTACCTTGATGTGCTACATTATACGCTGTCTGTGTGGTGATGATGGCTCCTCCGATTTCCGTTCTTGTCATCATCACCACACAGACACTCAGTGTTGCTTCAGGGAGTACTACTGCAGAATCTTACTCCCAGTAGTATCCCGCAGCCTCCAGCATGCTACGAGCCTTAGTAGGGTTAAACTCATACATCTCCAGGTCTGGGTTGTGATTCGGGCTCTCGGGGTACACGAAGCTGTCCACCATTTGACCATACCCCTGATACGCCAGATCTATTATGTCTTGAACGTCTATAGCGTAGGCAATGGCCTGCCTGAGGACTTCGTCTTGCAGCGGATTCACCTCCGGCTCGAGATATGGTCCTCCGCCCTCCTCATCTCGGTATCCGTCGGAGTAGAGATTGAATGCCATGTACACTACTGTAATCCCCGGTACTATGTCAACCGTGATATCCAGGTCCGCCTCTAAGGCGTCTATAAAGGACGGCGGAAGAGGGAATTCAGTAAACGTGTCTATCTCGCCGGCCTGCAATGCCATCACCGTAGCCGACGTAGTGGGAATGATACGGCAGTATAAATCTTGTACCTCCGGCAGGTCTCCCCACCAGTCCTCGTTGCGTGTCCAGTGATGGTAGTTATCTTTCTCATGCTCCACATACTTAAATGGCCCAGTACCGATTTTATTCCCATCCCAATCACATGGGTCACGCGGATCTGGTTCGAAAATGTGCTTGGGAGCTATGACGTTCCAGAGCCACCAGTCAGGAGCATAGTTCGGATTAATCGGATTCTCATATATGAACTCGATTGTGTGATCATCAACAACATTGATCCACCACACAAAATCATCCTCATCCCAACTTTCCTCATACGCCTGCCAGGTCACCGGCTTGTCAGGCTCCCACGGACTTAGTACGTTCTTACAGGTGTATTCCACATCGTATGCGGTGAAGTTCACTCCGTCATGCCATTTCGCATCTTCCCGCAGCCCTACCGTCCACACCTGCGCCTCCCACGTTGTGTTATACACTGGATGTGTCCTATACTCAGTGGTAACGCTGTAGTTCACTGCCAGCCTGGGCGTGAAGACATAAGCATCCCCTTCATGACCCTCCTCAATCTTGGTGCACATTCCTAGACACTCGTAGACCAGATTCTTGTATGTGCAGCCGAGAGTGGTTTGGTCTAACACATCGCTATCCACGTTCAAGCTGGGCACATCCGCAGGGAAGGCGATATCCATCCTGGTTGCTCCATCTACCGCTTCCGCATCCTGGATACTCCAGAAATTAGTCCAAAGATTCACACCGCCTATATCATTGTGCCAGTTCGTCCATCTGTCGGTTCTCCAGGCAGCTATGTAGTCCGGTCTTACCATCATGTACTTTGGCAACTCATCGCTGACTATCGCTTGCATCCCATATAGAATGTCTTGCTTTTCCGACAGATTGGCGGTATGGTAATTCTGCCAGTACAGCTCATCGTATGTCGCGTTGTACCAGTAAGCACCGTTCCAGTAACTTCCCATGTAATACGGATCCGACAGTGACGACCAGATCCAGTCCGACCACGGATCGTAAGCTGGATCTAGACCATAGATGAACATCTCCAGTCCTCCCTCCCACGGATCATAAATCTTCTGCAGATAAGTGGTGTGGTCCATTGTGGTATAACTGGCATCTATACCGAGATCCCGCAGGTCTTCCCTGATCATCCCGGCCATGTCTACATAATCGGACGGTATAGTTGGCACCGTCAGGGTCAACTCGACTTTCTCGCCTGTGTACGGGCTGTGCAGATATTCCGTCGGCTCCCCGGTACAGGAAGGAAGGGCAAAAGCCACCACCAAGACCACAGCCAGTCCCAGGCTAATCAACCACTTTTTTGATTTCATCCTTCGTCTTTCCTCCTTTCCTAATTCTCTTTACCAGTCTTCCCTGATAGCCACTCAGTCTTTCCTGAGAGCCAATTCCTCATAGGCACTACCTCCGTTGGTGGATTCGAGCCTTGTCGGTTGCGGCGATTGCAGTCCTAAGCTATCCTTATGCAAAGTTCATAGACAACAACCTTCCACACGCGGTCAATAACTACCTGCCACAATACCATCTAACCGCCTCTCACATGTACCATAATAATCTATACTAAGAAATATTCTACACTCATTCAGAGGAAAGTAAAGTCCTTGTCCTGGCTGACCACATAGGTAACACTGGATTGCGGATTTTAGCAAGTTCTTTTTCAATATACTCTACCGGGGTAAGATAGTCAAGGGATTGGTGCGGGCGGTTGAAATTATATTCTATAAGCCATTCGGTCAGCCGGGGGTTTAGCTCTTCAGGGTCTAGAGATAGATTACAGTTGTAAAGCCATTCATACTCTAAGGTCTGATTAAACCTCTCTATCTCCGGGTTATCCTTAGGGGTTTTCACCCTGGAGAAGTACCTTTGGATACCTAACTTGNCGGTAGCCGTTTCAAACTCCCAGGCAAACTCACTTCCATTATCTGTCTGTAAGTTTTCAATAGGCTGGTTAACGAGGTAGCGGAGGCGATAAAGAAAATCT
>JGI24025J20009_10002506_pt1 | contig 13144 bp, 13 predicted proteins | sample Cruoilmetagenom3_FD_20009 | JGI IMG/M metagenome (IMG submission 20009)
GGGTGGCGGATGTGGATGCGTCAGCGTTGGAAACCTGTCCGCAGGGGTGGCGCAAATCGGTTCTGGATGTTTCGGACGAGGCCGCCGTGGCCGCACTGTTTGCGCAGGTGGCGCAGGATTGGGGCGGGTTGGATGTGCTTTGCGCCAATGCCGGTATCGCGGGCCCTACGGCGCTGGTAGAGGACGTATCGCTGCAAGATTGGCGTGGCTGCATCGCGGTCAATCTGGACGGGGCGTTTCTATGCGCCAAATACGCAGCCCCGATGATGAAGACCCAAGGGGCGGGGGCGATAATTTTGACCTCATCCACCGCCGGGCAATACGGCTATCCGGCACGTGCGCCTTACGCGGCGGCGAAATGGGCGGTGATCGGCCTGATGAAAACCCTGGCGATGGAATTGGGGCCACATGGCGTGCGTGCCAATGCGATCTGCCCCGGATCGGTGGAAGGCCCCCGGATGGAGGGGGTTTTGCAGCGCGAGGCCGCAGCCAAGGGCATGACGCGCGATCAGGTCTATGACGGCTATGCCAGCGGCACATCCATGGGGCGGTTTGTCGAGGCGCGCGACGTTGCGGCGATGGCGGTGTTTCTGGGATCAGACGCGGCGCGGCTGGTATCGGGGCAGGTGATTGCGGTGGATGGCCACACGGTGAATCCGGACCCAAAGGTATAGGGGGCGGGTTTGCGGCCGAGGTGACAGTGATTATTCTGGCCGGTCGCTTACATCTGCTGTCTTAGCTGGCGCAGATATGCGGGCAGATCGCGGGCGGTATGGTCGGCCTCGCGCACCAGTACGTCAAAATGGCGGGTGAATGTCTCGATCCGGTCGCGGTCGCGAAAGGCCATATAGTGCGATCCTGCATAGAACACGCATAATAGCGGGCCAAAGATTGTCAGGGGCGCGGAATACAGGCGCTGGGCGTCAAACAGGTACAGCCGCAGGCGCGGATAAAGCTGTTCGCTGAGCGACAAAAGCCGGTCAATCTGGGCCAGCCGGATGTCCCGTGGCAGGCCCTGGTAATAACCGGTGGCCAGGGCGAAACTGTCCAGTTCAAAGCGCGGCATGGCGATTTCGTAATCCGACTGGGCGCTGCGCATCCAGCCCAGGCGATCCTCGGATGCGCCAATCGCCTGGGTCGCGGTGCGTCCCAGATGCGGCGCATATTCCCATTCCAGCATTGCCCGGGTTTTCATCATATCAGGCAGGGCAGCGGGGACGTGGCGAATTTTGTAGCCTGCGGCCTCTTGATGCCAGTCGAAAATCCGCTGGTCGACCAGGGCGCGCGGGGCTTCGCTTAGGGTCAGGCTGTTGGCAAGCAGTTCGGCCGCACTTTCGGGGCGGTCAGACAGGCTGAGCAACCAATCGGCCGACACCCCCAGCGCGCTGGCGCAGGCCCCGACCACATGGGCGTTGGGCAGACGGGCCCCATCATCCGTCAGCAGTTGCGATACGGTGGAGCGGTCAACGCCGATCTGCCGGGCCAGCCCGCTTTGGCTGGTCTGGGTCAGCTGCATCGCCCGGGTCAGCCGGGTGCGGAATTGGACCGCGCGCAGGCGTTTGTCGATTTGAATTACCATATGTGGATTAATATCACCCCTGCAGAGTTTTGTTAATCAAATTCCGAATTCTCACAGGCCTCACGCTGCGGTAACAAATCCGTGACATAAAGTTCGCAGGAGGCGGAATGGAAACGCGGCAACGATCAATCGTCAAGGCAGTGATCTGGAACCTGATCGGGCTTGGCGTGATGGCCCTTGTGGGGTTTGTAGCGACGGGATCGTTTGCCGTGGGGGGCACGATGGCGCTGATCAACGCGGCCATTGGTCTGATGACTTATGTTCTCTATGAACGCCTCTGGCAGAATATCCGCTGGGGGCGACATGTCTGAGCGGCGCCCGTCAAAGACGGGTGTGGAATGGCCGACAATGGCCCTGATTGTGGCTTGCTACGCCCTGTGGGGCGCGGTGGTTTTCTGGCTGGCTGCCTGGTCGGTGGGTCTGGCCATCGTGGCTGCGGCCATTCTGGCAGCCCTGCATTCGTCACTGACGCATGAGGCGTTGCACGGTCACCCGTTTCGCTCGCAATTGGTGAACGAGGCGTTGCTGTTCCTGCCGCTGACGTTGTTCATTCCCTATAACCGGTTTCGCGATCTGCACCTGTCGCATCACCGCGATTCCAACCTGACGGATCCTTATGACGACCCGGAATCCAATTATCTCNATCCNGTGGTCTGGGCGGGTTTGCCNGGGTGGAAGCAGGCGCTGTACCGGCTGAACAACACGTTGTTGGGGCGGATTGTGCTGGGGCCCGGCATTGGNCAGCTGCGGTTCATGGCGAATGAGGCGCNTGCGGCGCTGCGGGGCGATGGGGCGGTGTTGCTGGCCTGGGCGTTGCATCTGCCGGGGGCGCTGATTGTGCTGTGGATTGTCAGCCTGTCGNCCCTGCCGGTCTGGGCCTATTGTATTGCCGCCTATTTCGGGCTTGGCCTGGTGAAAATACGTACTTTTCTGGAACATCGCGCCCACGAGGCCGTGCGCGGGCGCACGGTGATTATCGAAGACCGCGGGCCGCTGGCATTTCTGTTTCTGAATAACAACCTGCACGTGGTGCATCACATGAACCCCCAAGCGGCGTGGTATCAGCTGCCTGCGCTCTACCGTGCCGGAAAACAGCGGTATCAGGCCAGTAACGACGGCTATGTCTTTCGCTCTTATGGCGCGGTGTTTGCCCGCTATTTCCTGCGCACCAAGGATCCGGTCGCGCATCCGCTCTGGCCACAGGGATAAATCCGCGCCATAGGGATGGGCATGAGCCTTTGGATTCCCATCACCCTGGCCGCCGCGATCTTTCAGACGCTGCGGTTTATGCTGCAAAAAACCCTAAGCACCACGCAGTTGTCGGCGGCGGGGGCGACGTTTGCGCGCTTTGCTTACTCGGCGCCGCTGATTGTGCTGGCGCTGGCGACGTACCTATGGATATCGGGCCGCAGCCTGCCACCGCTAACCGGGGCGTTCTGGAGCTATGTTTTGACCGGCGGGTTTACGCAGATACTGGCGACGATCTGCGTGGTGGCGTTGTTCAAGCAACGTAACTTTGCCGTGGGCATCACGTTCAAGAAGACCGAGGTTATCCAGACGGTTCTGGTGGGGCTGATCGTACTGGGCGAAGGCGTTAGCTGGGGTGGATTTACTGCGATCTTGCTGGGGTTGGTTGGGGTGATGACGTTGTCAAAAAGCCCCGGCGCGGATGGCCCGTGGTGGCATCACCTGACCAACCGCGCCGCTGCTTTGGGCCTGGGATCGGGCGTGTTATTTGCCATCTCCGGGGTCACCTATCGCGCGGCCTCGCTAGAGCTGGGCGGGTTAGAGCCGGTGTTTCGTGCCGGGATCACCCTGGCGGCGGTGACCTCATCGCAGATGATCGCCATGGCGCTGTGGCTGGCGTGGCGTGACCGGGCAGAGCTGCGCGCAGTCTGGGCGGCAAGGCGTACCGCGGTCTGGGTGGGGGTGTTCAGCATGGGCGGGTCGTTTTGCTGGTTCCTTGCTTTCACCTTGCAGACAGTGGCCTATGTCAAGGCGCTGGGGCAGATAGAACTGATCTTTTCCATGCTGGCCTCGGTGCTGTTTTTCCATGAACGCATTACCCGGCGGGAACTGGCTGGGATAGCCTTTCTGGGGGCCAGTATCCTGTTGCTGGTGCTGGTTGCGTAACATCGGCCCGCTAGGGATTGAATCGCGGCGGATCCCGCAACTTTGCCAACTTGGTGCCGCGCCAATCACCGCGGAAGCCGACGACATCCTCATGTGGCAGCGATGCGGTCTCTACCCCGGGGTCTGCGATGTTAAACTTGGACGACACGATCATATCGTCGGACCGGTTGGCCCCAACATTTATCCTCCCATCGCCTGACGCGCGATCACTACCTTTTGCACATCCGACGCCCCTTCATAAATGCGCAGCGCCCGGATTTCGCGGTAAAGACTCTCGACAATCTCGCCCTTGCGCACCCCGTCACCCCCGTGCAGCTGAACGGCGGCATCAATCACTGCCTGCGCCGTTTCAGTTGCATGCAGCTTGGCCATCGCCGCCTCGCGGGTGACGCGTGGCGCGCCCATATCCTTGGTCCAGGCGGCGCGGTATATCAGCAAGGCACTGGAATCGACCCCCAGCGCCATATCGGCGATATGCCCCTGCACCATCTGCAACTCGCCCAACGGAGCGCCAAATAACTGCCGCTCTCGCACCCGGTTCAGGCTTTCGTCCAACGCGCGCCGCGCGAACCCCAACGCGGCCGCTCCCACGGTGGAGCGAAACACATCCAGCACCGACATCGCGATGCGAAACCCCGATCCGGCCTGACCAATCAGCGCAGCGTCAGGCAGGCGCAAATTATCAAATTTCAACCGCGCCAGAGGATGCGGCGCAATCACTTCCAATCGCTCAACCACCGACAGTCCCGGCGTGTCGCTCGGCACCAGAAAGGCCGACAATCCGCGCGCGCCCGGTGCCTCGCCGGTGCGGGCAAATACCGTGTAGACATCGGCAATCCCACCATTGGAAATCCAGGTCTTCTCACCGTTCAGCACAAACCCATCGCCTTCGCGCTCTGCCGTCATCCGCGTGTTGGCCACATCCGACCCACTGCCCGGCTCGGTCAACGCAAAGGCAGAAATCGCCGTCCCGGCCCGCGTCCGCGCCAGCCAGTCCCGCTGCACGTCCGAGCCAAACAGCGACACCGCTCCCATGCCCAACCCCTGCATGGCAAAGGCAAAATCCGCCAACCCGTCATGGCGCGCCAACGTCTCGCGGATCAGGCACAATGAGCGCACATCCAGCGCGTCCCCGCCAGAATGGCGCAAAAAACCCGCCGCGCCCAACGTCGCCACCAACCCGCGACAGGCCGCGTCCACATCCCCGTGATCGACTGGCAAATGCGCGCTCGCCCAGGCGTCAAGTTCGGCCGCTAACGCCCGGTGACGATCCTCAAAAAAGGGCCAGTTCAGAAACGACTGATCAGACATGGCACCACCTTCCCCCGTTTTTCTTGTTCCAAATACTCAAACCCAACACGCGCCCATAGCGCTGAGCCCGCCAACTCAATCCCCGGCCCACACCACTGCATCACCAGCACAAGACAACGCGCGAAACGTGTCGACCAACTCTGCGTAGCCTGGCCATATCGCTCATTTTCTGTCTCCACCGACGCGCGCCAGCAGCGCACCCAATGTTTCCAAATCCTGTCCGTTATGGGTGGCCAGAAACTGATCCACCCAAACCTCGTGCTGTGCGGCCATCTCGACAAACTGCGTGATCCCCGCAGGGGTCAGCCGCACCCGCATGGCGCGCCGGTCGCCATCAACACTGACCCGCTCGACCTGACCATCCACCGCCAGCCGGTCCACGATACCGGTGACATTGCCGTTCGACACCTTCAGCTTGGCCGACAGGTCGCTCATCCGCAGGCCGGGACGATGCCGGTTCAGGGCTGACAGCACGTCAAACCGGGGCAGGGTGCAGTCATAGGCCACACGCATCTTTTCGCGCAAAAACGATTCCATGCCGCGCTGCGCCGACAATAATCGCAGCCAGACCCGCAGGCGTTGTTTTGACAGCGGCTCAGTCATCGTGCTCATACCTTGCCGCCGGAAAGGGAAACCGCCTGGCCGGTCACACCCTGCGATCCTGCGTCATCCGCCTTGTTGCGCGCAACCATTGTGACCAGATGGTTGGGATCGCGCAGCTTCATGCTGATGGCAAAAGACAGCCCCGCCGGGCCACCCTCAAGACAAATCGTTTTCATGTGCAGACCCTTTCCCGATGATGGCCAAAGCCTGGCAGGGGGATAAAGCTATTTCAAGCCTAAACCTTTAAGCTTAAAGTAATTTGGGAAATAGAGTCAGGTTGGGGTGTCGCGCAGCGATGCAGATCAATGAGCTCACCCACAATCCATCCAGACGGGTGGAAACCAGCCAAGGAACATCCCAACGAGATGATCGCCGAAGGGCGGGTGCTGTTTATTGGCGGTCAGATCGGCTGGACCGCGCGGCAGGTGTTCGAGACAACAGCAGCTCCGCCCACTGCGGCTGATTTCACCCGGGATTACTGACACGTTTCTGTGAGACTGGTTTGCAGGCGGCGCTTGCCGTCCTAGGTCTATATGACAGCAAGCGAACAGGGGACGTGCCATGAAAATCAACGCAGACTTCAGCCAGCGGGCGACCGCGTTTTTTGTCGACACGCCTTGGGTCGCCTCCCCGGCAGCGGGGGTGGAACGCAAGATGCTGGACCGGATCGGCGGCGAAGTGGCGCGCGCCACCACCATCGTGCGCTTTGCCCCGGGCAGCGCTTTTGCCGCCCATACCCATGACGGCGGCGAGGAATATCTGGTGCTGGACGGGGTATTTCAGGACGAAACCGGCGATTTCCCCAAAGGCGCCTATGTGCGCAACCCGCCCACGTCACACCACACCCCGGCGGCGACGGCGGGCGCGANCATTNTGGTCAAGCTGCACCAGTTTGACCCGGATGACCGGACCACGGTCAAACGCCAGANCAGGGGCGAAGCCGACGCGGTTCAACCGCTACACAGCGACGCGACCGAAGACGTGCGGATNGAGGTCTGGNCCCCGGGCGAGGCCCTGCGCCGCGACGCNTCTGGCGGGATCGAGATGTTTGTGNTGAGCGGCGGATTTACCCAGGGCGGCGAGGCATTTGGCCCATGGGACTGGCTGCGACTGCCGCCGGGTGATGACTTTTTAGGCAGTGCCGGGCTGGACGGCGCGCGGGTCTGGGTGAAATCCGGGCATTTGAAAACGGTTAGATCCGCTGTAGGGTCTTGAAATATCGGGTAATTGTCACGCAATTCTCGCTGGCCAGAGCGCAGGGGTAATTGTAAATTTTACCGATTGGTCAAAAAATAGATTGATAATAAATACGGTTGTGGCACTCTGAGGCGTAACAAACGACCTCAGGGAGAGTGTGATGGCAAACGGCCAGATGGCATCCGGTATCGTTGCAGGGCGGTTGCCCGATGATGAGATTGCCGCCAATTTCGACGATCTGCACGCCCCCTTTGCCCCGCACGAGGCGGCAGTGGCGGCGGATCGCTGTTATTTCTGTTATGATGCGCCCTGTATGGACGCCTGCCCGACAAGCATCGACATCCCGATGTTCATTCGTCAAATCCAGGGCGGGCACGCGCAAAGCGCGGCGCGCACGATTTTTGATCAGAACATTCTGGGCGGCATGTGCGCCCGGGTCTGCCCGACAGAAACCCTGTGCGAAGAGGTCTGCGTGCGCGAAACCGCCGAAGGTAAGCCGGTAGAGATCGGCCGTTTGCAGCGCTTTGCCACCGATGTGGTGATGACGGCGGGGGAGCATCCCTATTCCCGTGCTGCCCTTACGGGCAAGCGCGTGGCGGTGGTGGGGGCGGGGCCGACGGGGCTGGCCTGTGCCCACCGGCTGGCGATGCTGGGCCATGACGTGGTGATCCACGAGGCCCGCGCCAAGGCAGGTGGGCTGAACGAATTTGGCATTGCGGCCTATAAATCCACCGGTGGGTTTGCGGGGGCCGAGGTGGACTGGTTGTTGAAGATCGGCGGTATCACAATTGAGGTTGGCGCGGGTCTGGGCGACGGGCTGACGCTGGGGACGCTTCAGGCGGGGTATGATGCGGTGTTTCTGGGTATGGGCCTGACCGGGGTGAATGCCCTGAATGCACCGGGCGGTGACATGGATGGCGTGGCGGATGCCGTGGATTTCATTGCCGATCTGCGCCAGGCGGGCGATCTGGCGGCGCTGCCTGTGGGGCGCAACGTGGTGGTGATTGGCGGCGGTATGACGGCGGTGGATGCGGCGGTGCAATCCAGGCTGCTGGGCGCGCAGAACGTGACGATTGCCTATCGGCGGGGGCGCGAAGCGATGGCCGCCAGCCGGTTTGAACAGGATCTGGCGGCGTCCAAGGGTGTGAAGCTGATGTTCAATGTGCAGCCCGTCGCGGTGCATGGCAACGGTGCAGCGGCAGAGATAGAGCTGGAATATACCGCGACCGAGAATGGTGCGCTGCGCGGTACAGGTGAGGTTGTGCGATTGGCCGCTGATCAGGTGTTCCGGGCGATTGGCCAGANGCTGGCCGGGGCACCCGAAGGGCTGGCGATTGAGGGCGGNAAGATTGCCGTCANCGAGGCGGGNCGCACGTCGGTGTCCGGGGTCTGGGCNGGGGGCGATTGCGCGTCCGGTGGTGAGGATCTGACGGTAACGGCGGTGGCCGAAGGCCGGGACGCGGCGATGGATATTCACGCCAGCCTGAGCGCGTGAGGCGGGGCTGGATTTTGAGTATTTATAACAAGAAAAAGATGCAAACGCCCTTTAGGGAGGTCGGTTAAATGGCTGATTTGACGACAGAGTTTCTTGGAATTACGTCTCCGAACCCGTTCTGGCTGGCCTCGGCGCCGCCAACGGATAAGGAATATAACGTGCGTCGTGCGTTAGAGGCCGGGTGGGGCGGGGTTGTGTGGAAAACCCTTGGGTCCGAAGGGCCGCCGGTGGTGAATGTGAACGGGCCACGGTATGGCGCGATTTACGGCGCGGACCGGCGGTTGCTGGGGTTCAACAACATTGAATTGATCACCGACCGGCCTCTTGAGACCAATCTGGAGGAAATCGCCCGGGTCAAGGCGGATTACCCGGATCGGGCCATAATAGTTTCGTTGATGGTGCCCTGTGATGAGGCGTCATGGAAGGCGATTTTGCCGCGGGTGGCGGAGACCGGTGCTGACGGGATTGAGCTGAACTTTGGCTGTCCGCATGGAATGGCAGAGCGCGGTATGGGGGCTGCTGTGGGGCAGGTGCCGGAATATATCGAGATGGTGACGCGCTGGTGCAAAGAGAATTACGACAAGCCGGTGATTGTCAAGCTGACGCCGAATATCACCGACATCCTGAAGCCGGCGCAAGCGGCGAGGAATGGCGGCGCGGATGCGGTTAGTCTGATCAACACGATCAATTCGATCACCTCGGTCAATCTGGATGATTTCAGCCCCGAGCCGTCGATTGATGGCAAGGGCAGTCATGGTGGGTATTGCGGCCCGGCGGTTAAGCCAATTGCGATGCATATGGTGGCCGAGATTGCCCGTAATGCGGGGACGGCCGGGATGCCGATTAGCGGTATTGGCGGCGTCACCACATGGCGCGACGCGGCTGAGTTCATGTCGCTTGGTGCAGGCAATGTNCAGGTTTGCACGGCGGCGATGACTTATGGCTTTCGAATCGTTGAGGAAATGGCCAGCGGTCTGTCGCAGTGGATGGACGAAAAAGGCTATGCCAATACGTCGGATTTTGTCGGGCGGGCGGTGCCGAATGTCACCGACTGGAAATATCTGAACCTGAACTACATCGCCAAGGCGAAGATTGATCAGGACGCATGTATCAAATGCGGGCGTTGTTTTGCGGCTTGCGAGGACACGTCACATCAGGCGATCTCGATCAGCGAGGGGCGGGTGTTTGAGGTAATGGATGACGAATGTGTCGCCTGTAACCTGTGTGTGGATGTCTGCCCGGTCGAGAACTGCATTTCCATGGTGCAGGTGCCACCGGGCGAGGTGGACGCGCGCACCGGCAAGGTGGTTGAGAAGGAATATGCTAACTGGACGACGCACCCGAATAACCCCAGCGCGCAAGCGGCGGAGTGAGGTGAACGCGCCCTTAGGGCGCGTGGCCTTCGGCGAGGATATTTTAGCCAGAAAAAGAGGGGGTGTTGCGCGCGGCGTCAGCCGGGGCTGAGCAAACGTCGGTAGAGTGTGTCGATGAAATCGGGGGCGCCGTCGAACGGGTCTTCATTGCCGAGCACAGCGCGCACCTGGACGTCGAAATCGGCGTAGTGTTGGGTGAGGGACCAGATGGAGAACATCAGGTGATAAGGATGCACGCGGGCGATTTTCCCGTCGTCGATCCAGCCTTGGATGACGGCGGCCTTTTGATCGACCAGGGATTTCAGGTCATGGGATAGCATGTCGTGGATACGTGGCGCGCCTTGCACTATTTCATTCGCGAACAGTCGGCTTTCGCGCGGGTAATCGCGGCTCATCTCTAGCTTGCGTCGGATATAGGCCAGGATTTCCTCGAGCGGGGGGCCGTCCGGATCAAGGGTGCGTAGCGGATCAAGCCACAAATCGAGCAGGCCGGTTAGCAGGGCATTGTGGATCGCCTCCTTGGAGGGGAAATAATACAACAGGTTGGGCTTGGAGAGGCCCGCCGCTGTGGCGATCTGATCAACAGTGGCACCGCGAAAACCTTGGGCGGAAAACACGTCTAAAGCAGCCTCAAGAATAGCGGCGCGGTTCTTTTGCTGGATGCGGGTAGGGGGGCGGTCTGGTGTGCGATCTGGGGGCATGTGCCGCAGTCATCCTTGGGGGCGTGGCCGAAGCCTGAATTATTGTGCAATCGCCTGAAAAAGGCGGGTTTCTGGCTGGTGCCCTGCCGCTAAATCTTGACTGGTGCCACGCCCGTGATAGCGTGAGTTTGACCGTTTGGTCAAATCAAAGATAGCGCCAGGGACCAAAGGTTCGGGCGCAGGGGAAGGGACAGAGATGGCAACTCCGGGACAGAATCTGAGGATCAATGGCGAACGGTTGTGGAACAGCCTGATGGAGATGGCCGAAATTGGCCCAGGTGTTGCGGGCGGCAATAACCGCCAGACGGTGACCGATGCCGATGGCGAGGGGCGCGCGCTGTTTCAAAGCTGGTGTCAGGCGGCGGGCCTTAGCATGGGGTTGGACCAGATGGGCAACATGTTTGCCCGACGCGAAGGCACCGACCCGGATGCGCTGCCGNTTTATGTGGGCTCACATCTGGATACCCAGCCAACGGGTGGCAAGTATGACGGGGTTCTGGGGGTTCTTGGCGGACTGGAGATTATCCGGTCGCTGAACGATCTGGGCATCAAGACCAAGCATCCGATTGTGGTCACCAACTGGACCAACGAAGAGGGCACGCGCTATGCGCCGGCGATGCTGGCGTCAGGCGTATTTGCCGGGATTCACACGCAGGACTGGGCCTATGAGATCGAAGACGCAGAGGGCAAAAAATTTGGCGATGAGCTGAAGCGTATTGGCTGGCGCGGTGACGAAGAGGTGGGTGCGCGCAAGATGCATGCGATGTTCGAACTGCATATCGAACAGGGGCCAATTCTGGAGGCTGAGGGCAAAGAGATAGGGGTTGTCACCCATGGCCAGGGATTGTCCTGGACCCAGGTGGCAATTGTTGGTCGGGATTCGCATACCGGAAGCACCCCGATGCCGATGCGCAGGAATGCCGGTTTGGGCATGGCGCGGGTGTTGGAAAAGGTCGAGGAAATCGCGCTAAGTCACGCGCCACACGCAGTGGGTGCGGCGGGCCATATCGACATTTATCCCAATAGCCGCAATGTGATACCGGGCAAAGCTGTGTTCACGGTTGACTTCCGCTCGCCCGATCTGGCGGTGATCGAGGATATGGAGGTGCAACTGCGCCTTGAGGCGCAGAAGATTGCCGATGACATGGGGCTGGAGATCGAATTTGAGAAGGTTGGCGGGTTTGATCCGGTCACCTTTGACGAGGGCTGTGTGACGGCGTTGCGCAATGCGGCGGAGCGGTTGGGGTATTCACATATGAACCTGATTTCCGGTGCCGGGCATGATGCCTGCTGGATCAATCGGGTGGCGCCGACGGCGATGGTGATGTGCCCCTGTGTGGATGGGTTAAGTCATAACGAGGCCGAAGAAATTTCGCCGGAATGGGCGGCGGCAGGGACGGATGTGTTGTTCCATGCGGTTGTCGAGACGGCGGAGATTGTGGAGTGATCGAGGGGCCAGCCCCTCGAGCTCCCCGGGATATTTCTGGCCAGAAAAAGGGCGGAGAATTTTCGGGTGTTTTCGCGGGGTGTGACGGGCCTAGGCCGGTTCCGCTGTGGATCAGGGCGCTGATTGAGGCTGAAATCGATGCGTTTGATCTTACGGTGCTGGGGGCGAAGGTGTCACTTGTCGATTTTTGCCAATCACTTTGTGTGCCACAGGTGACGGTTGTGAACTTTAGTGGCGGGTTGACACAGGAGTGTTGGACAGTGACGCGCCCGGATGGGGCGTATCGGGTGGTTTTCATGCCGAAAGCCGGGTATTTTTCGCTATGTGTAGAGTCTGCGTTTGGGCCTCTGGATATCGGCGTGCATGGGGAGGCGATCGGCTGTTTCGGGTCGGTCTGAAGTTTCAGGAGAAAACTATGAGCACAGTTATCAAAAACGGCACCATCGTGACCGCCGATCTGACCTATAAGGCGGATGTATTGATCGAAAATGGTGTCATCACCGAAATCGGCCCGGATCTGAAGGGGGATGAGCAGCTGGATGCCTCCGGGTGCTATGTGATGCCCGGGGGGATTGATCCGCATACCCATCTGGAAATGCCGTTCATGGGCACCTATTCGACGGATGATTTTGAAAGCGGCACCCGCGCCGGGTTGGCCGGGGGGACCACGATGGTGGTGGATTTTGCCCTGCCCAATCAGGATGAGGGGCTGTTGGATGCGCTGAAACGCTGGGACAATAAATCGACCCGCGCGAACTGTGATTACTCGTTCCACATGGCGGTGACCTGGTGGGGCGAACAGGTGTTCGACGAGATGAAGACCGTCGTGCAAGAGCGTGGAATCAATACGTTTAAGCACTTTATGGCCTATAAGGGCGCGTTGATGGTCAATGATGACGAAATGTATGCCTCATTCGGGCGGCTGGCCGAGCTGGGCGCGATTGCCATGGTGCATGCGGAAAACGGCGATGTGGTGGCAGAACTGTCCGCCAAGTTGTTGGCCGAGGGTAATACCGGCCCCGAAGCGCATGCCTATTCCCGCCCGCCACAGGTAGAGGGCGAGGCGACCAACCGCGCCATCATGATTGCCGATATGACCGGGGTGCCGCTGTATGTGGTGCACACGTCCTGCGAGGACAGCCACGAAGCAATCCGCCGGGCGCGGATGCAGGGCAAGCGGGTTTGGGGAGAGCCGCTGATTCAGCATTTGACGCTGGACGATTCTGAGTATTTCAACGCCGACTGGGACCATGCTGCGCGGCGGGTGATGTCGCCGCCGTTCCGCAACAAGATGCATCAGGACAG
>JGI24025J20009_10002509_pt1 | contig 13125 bp, 11 predicted proteins | sample Cruoilmetagenom3_FD_20009 | JGI IMG/M metagenome (IMG submission 20009)
GGCCTGGCGATCCGCTTCAAGGCGGCCGCTATGGGCATCCCCTTCATCCCGATACGGAACGTGATGGGAACCGATACTTTCATCCACGGCTGCGGCAAGATCGTCACGTGCCCTTTTACGGGCAAAAAACTGATTGCCAAACCGGCCATCTATCCCGATGTCGCCGTTATCCATGTACACGAAGCTGACAAGTACGGCAACGCCCGTTTCCGGGGGATATCGGTATCAGATATCGATGTCGCGAACTGTACAAAACATCTCATCATCACGGCCGAGCACATCGTTGAACATGACAGCTTCCGTGAGAATCCAGATGCAACGCAGATACCGTATTACCTCGTCGACGCGGTTGTTGAATCACCCTGGGGTGCATACCCGGGGAACATGCCCTATGAGTATTTTTCCGACGAGGAGCATCTGAAGGAGTGGCTGACTGCGGAAAAGGATCCGGCGGCTTTCGAGGAATTCCTCGATAAAAATATCTACAGCTGCAAGGACCACCTAGAATATATCGAAAAAAACGGCGGTTTGCGTAAGCTGAAATACCTGAGAGAGTTGGAAATGCTGACCGACGGGGAGGAACAGAATGGCTGAATATAACACCATGGAACTCATGATCGTTTCCGCCGCCAGAGAGCTCGAAAACGCTGCTACCGTCGGAGTGGGAACGGGAGCCCCGTGTGCGGCGGCAATGCTGGCCCAGAAGACCCACGCGCCAGACTTAGTGATACTTTTCGAAGCGGGAGGAATAAGTCCGCAACTGCCAGAAATGCCTATCAGCGTCGGTGACAGCCGGACCTTCTACAGGGCGGTCAAGGCCGGTGGTATGTGCGACATAATGGAATCCTGTGCCAGGGGGCTCGTGGACTACACATTCCTGGGCGGTGCGCAGATAGACGCCTACGGTAATCTCAACTCCACCGTGATCGGAGACTACAATGCTCCGAAGGTACGTCTTCCCGGTAGCGGGGGCGCCAATGACTTCGCCTCCTTCTGCTGGCGGACGATGGTCATAACCCCGCAGGACAAACGCCGCTTCGTTGAGAAGGTCGATTTCATCACGACACCCGGGTGGCTCTCCGGAGGGAATTCGAGAGATGAATCCGGCCTGCCGCTGGGGACCGGACCGTACCGTATTATCACCAACATGGCTATCATGGGATTCGAAGAGAAATCCAAGCGGATGATCGTGCTCAGTCTAAATCCGGGAAGTACCAAGGAAGATGTACAGGAGAACTGTGGATTTGAACTGTTGTGGTCTGAGGATCTGTCGGAGACGTCGCCACCCACCGCGGAAGAGCTGGATATACTCAGGAACCAGGTGGACCCGAAGGGCTATATCATAAACAGGTAAGCCACGCCGCTTAGGCAATTCGGGACAAAATTAAACCACCGGTTGTCCTCGGACAGTCGGCGGCTTTCTTTTTACAGCAGATGATTCAAAATCTCAGTGATGGTGTTTTTCACCATAAATGATCCCGAACTTTCCCAGCTCTTTCCCATCGAAAGACTTTCGAATAATGAGATATTCCGAAGCATACCCCTCAATTCCTAACTCCATAAAATAATAATGAAAGCCTAGACCCGCCCTCATTTTATTCCCTGGAAGCATAAAGTAGAGGTTAGAGAACATCTTGATCACCAGATCACAATCAAGTTCAATCGCCGTTATCTTGATTTTCATGAGGTTTTTGAATCTAAACCGGCTCAAATGAGGAGGTCTCAAAAGATGTCTCCTGATGTGATAAAGAAAAAGGGCAAGTATATACCACCACCAGATCATCCGTGGAAATGACATAATCCTAGACTTCATCATAACTATTACCTAGAGAGAATCTAGACAATGATTAAACCGGAAATTTTCACGTTGATAAGATCCGGAAGTTTTTACGTTGCCTTGACAAGAATGTGGGATTTTTTTTGACATAAAATTTTGCCTGTGCTATATGCTTTTTTTGTGAAGTAAAGGCGGAATTACGTTTTGTGAAATTGAGGACTGTTCCAAATTTCCATAAATCTTAAAAGTAAAAAGGAGGAATAAGATGAAAAAATTATTGTTTGTGATAGCATTGTGTTCACTTGTTTTAATCCCCCAAATTCTTCTGCAGTATCCGTCAGTATATCCGACCGGTACGACAATATACAATCCTGAGAAGTGCTGGAATGGCTATACTATATTTCCGGCAGTCGAAAACCAGGGCGCTTATCTGATCGATATGAACGGCAGAGTTGTCAAGCATTGGGAAGAGATCTTGGGTGCGCCGATACCTACCAGGATTCTCCCGGGTGGTTATGTCATGGGAGGCTCTGTAAGGGGAGAAGAGCATCAGGAATTTAATGATCTTGTCCAGGTAGACTGGGATGGGAACATTGTCTGGAAGTTCAATAAGACCGAGCAGATTAAGGAGGAAGGTAAGGAGCCTGTCTGGATGGCCAGGGCACATCATGATTGGCAGAGAGAAGGTAATCCTGTGGGGTGCTATACTCCTGGAATGGATCCATTGGTTGATAAGGGGAAAACCTTGATCCTTGCCCACAAGAATGTGAAGAATTCCGAGATAACAGATAAGCTTCTTGAGGATGACTACATAATCGAGGTGACTTGGGAAGGGGAGATTGTTTGGGAATGGCTGTGCAGTGATCATTTCGATGAGCTGGGATTCAGCGAGGAAGCCAAAAACACCTTGTACCGCTTTCCGGGTTGGAGAGAGAATCGAGGAAGTGCTGACTGGATGCATATCAACTGTGCTTCGTATGTTGGCCCTAACAAGTGGTATGATGCAGGAGATGAACGTTTTCACCCGGACAACATCATCTGGGATAGCCGCAGGTCCAACATCATAGCCATCATCGAGAGGAAGGAAGGTAGGATTGTCTGGAAGGTAGGGCCGGACTACTCGGCTTCTCCGGCGCTTCGCAAGTTAGGCCAGATGATCGGTACACATCATGTTCACATGATTCCCAAGGGCCTTCCTGGTGAGGGAAATATCCTGATCTTTGACAATGGAGGGAAAGGCGGATATGGGGCTCCTAATCCTGGTTCTCCGACTGGCTTCGGCAACGCATGGAGGGATTTTTCCCGAGTCATTGAGTTCAATCCTGTGACGTTGGAGAAGGTTTGGGAATATTCCGCCCGCACAGCTGGATTTAGGAATTCTGACAATTTTAAGTTTTACAGCAGTTACATTAGTTCAGCCCAGCGTCTTCCCAATGGGAATACGCTGATAACAGAAGGGGCAGATGGGCGTATCTTCGAGGTCACGCATGAATGCACGATTGTCTGGGAATACGTTTCTCCCATTTTCGGCGTTAAAGATAAGAATTGGAATAATGTTTATCGTGCTTACCGGATTCCCTATGACTGGATTCCGCAACTGGAAAAGCCGAAGGAAAAAGCTGTTATCCCTCCTGACCTTTCAAAGTTCAAAATCAAGCCTCAGACAAAAACTCTATATTAGGTAGAGAGTAACTATATGAATAATCAGGTAAATTAAAGATATGGAGGGAATTATGAAAATACCTGTATGGGAACTGTTGGAAGAACGTAGAGCAACTGCCAATATAACCAAGTTCATAAGTTTTGTTAACATGCAGCATGCAAAGGAATTTACAGAGAACCTAAGGGAAAAACTTGAATCAATCGCCTAAGACTCTAATCAATAATCTGTTAATGAATACAGCATTTTTTAGAATTGTATCTGCTAGGCTTTAGAACAGGGCTCAACAAGGAAAAAACATCTTGACAAATTGTATGATGTGATTTATATACAAGTTGGTCGTGAAGAGTAAAAATATAAAATATTATGCAGGCTATGAAATATTGAAGCGGAAAAGAATAAGTCAAAAGACAATTATGATTACATACAGCGAAACGCTCAAATGCGAAAACAAGCTTCATTTTTTAATTGTTTTATTTTTTATGGGTGGAGATGAGCGATAAGAGTAATTTGGGAGATTTATTTATGATGAAGATGGAAATATTCAGGTTGAAAGTGCCATCTCCCTTATTGGGTCCTATGGGGAGAGTCCCCAAAATAGTAAAAAGGGAGGAAAAATTGAAACAATGAAAAAATTAAAAACAATAACACTAATAGTCGGAGTCTTGGCCTGTATGGTCGTTGGCAGTATTTTCCAGCCGGCTGCAGCCTATGGTAGTGAAGGCATTGTGCCGACACAACGACTTGGTGTAACCTGTTTGGACTCAACCAAGACCAATAATGGCTATACCTTGTTCGCTCCGCTGGGGGGAAAAGATGTTTGGCTAATAGATATGCAGGGCCGAATCGTCCATCACTGGCCGATGTCTAGTATGCTAGGGACCTATGCAAAACTATTGCCAAATGGAAACTTGCTTTGTTCCTTAAAAAGTAACCTTGAAGAGAGAAGAAAAGCGGGTGCCCCCATGCTTTCAGGTTTCGGAGGACTAATTCGGGAGGCAGATTGGGATAACAACTTGATATGGGAATATAAGGATCATTTTATGCACCACGACTTTTATAGGATGAAAAATGGAAACACTATGGTTCTCAAGTATGTGCAAGTACCTCCTGAACTTATGGGTAAGGTTAAAGACGGTATCCCCGGAACCGAAGATGATGGAAAGATGTGGACCGCTCAATTTGATGAAGTCACTCCAGAAGGTAAAGTGGTTTGGAGCTGGAAATCATATGAACATTTAGATCCTGAAAAATACCCTATTTGTCCTTTGGATTGGCGTAAAGAATGGACCCATGCTAACACGTGTGTTGTTCTCGACAACGGAGATATCCTTACCTGTTTTCGCAATTTAGATATGGTTTGTACAATTGATAAGAAAACAGGTGATATCAAGTGGCAATGGGGTCAGGGACCAGAAGAATTGGCGCATCCACATAATCCTCATTTTCTACCCAACGGGAACATCCTGATATTTGACAATGGAATAAACCGTCCTATTGAAGAAGTATCTTTTTCGAGGGTAATTGAACTCAATCCAGAAAGTAAAGAAATAGAGTGGGAATATGAAGCCTTGCCTAAGACTGATTTCTATAGCGCATCCTGCAGCGGTGCTCAGCGGCTGCCCAATGGCAACACTTTGATTTGCGAAACTATGAATGGAAGAATATTTGAGATAACAACTAAAGGTGAAATAGTCTGGGAGTACATTTGTCCCTTTTTTAATCCTTTTCACAACTGGGGAAACATTAATTGGGTGTTTAGAGCTTATCGTTATGGGCCTGATGATCCCCGTTTGAAAGGAAAGGAACTCGACCCGAAAAAACATGAGGAATGGAATAGAATTTATGGCCCAACCGCCTTCAAATAAAATTTTTGAAGGAAAAGTTTTTCTGGGTAAAAATAGCCCAAAGGAAGGTTAAAAAAGAAAGATGCCTAGATTAGACAATACTGTTTGATTGATGGCAAGAGGATTATCGGTTTTTTTATGATAGCTTATACATAGGGAAAAGCTAAAATATGTAAAAAGAGGAGTATTAAAATGGCCGACGAAGGCAAAGAAAAAAGATGTATAGAATTGGTTGAGAAGTCAAAAAAAATTATCAGGGAAACATTTGAAAAATTCAAATCCTCTGATTTGGCTGTCACCTGGACAGGTGGTAAAGACAGTACTTTAAACCTCTGGATAGTTCGCCAGGTATGTTTGGAACAAAATCGCGACCTCCCAAGGGTTATGACAATTGATGAAGGTGATGCATTTCCAGAAATAACAGATTTTCTGATAGAGGTTTCAAAGAAGTGGAACATAGACCTTGAGTGGTGTTGTAATTTCGATGTGCTTAAATGCTGCCAAAGCCACTTAGGTAATACTGTTCAAGTGAAGGATCTGAACGAACGGAATCAGGCTGAACTTAAGCGTATCGGATTTAAAGATGATACATTTAAGTTTGAAGCAGAATCCGAAGCAGGCAATCACCTTATGAAGACAGTTGTATTTAATCAGTTCGTTGAAAAACATAACACAAAAGGTATGTTCATAGCTTTGCGATGGGATGAGCAGCCAGCAAGGAAGAACGATAAGTACTTTACAGAAAAAGAAGGTGGAGAGTTAATGCCCCCGCATACCAGAATAACTCCAATCTTGCACTTTACAGGAAGAGACATATGGAATACCACCAAGCTTTACAATATTCCTAGCTGTTCACTTTATGAAGTAGGTTACATTTCCTTAGGAGCAAGATCTACCAGTAACCCAACGGAAATTGGGGTACCTGCCTGGGAACAGGATCTTGAGCACATACCTGAAAGAAGCGGCAGAAGACAGGATAAAGAAGATGCCATGGAAAGGTTACGGAAGTTAGGATATATGTGAGCGACAAAGTTAAAATTCTTAAAAGAAGCTTTCGGTTTTTCATTAGATAAAATTATTTTCAAAGGAAGATAATTAAGCAATGAAGAGAAATCAGTATGGTGTAACTTTTTATAATCCATCCAAAACTTATAATGGATATACCCTGTTTGCCCCGATGGGATGTAAAGATACCTGGTTGATTGATATGCAGGGTCGGGCTGTTCATCATTGGCAGCTGCCTAACAATCCAGGGTGCTATGGAAAGCTTTTGCCCAATGGCCACTTGATTTATGGTTGTAGATCTGACCCTGATAAAAGGGAAAAAGCAGGTGCCCCCAAATTTTCAGGTTTCGGAGGATTGCTCCGTGAGGTGGATTGGGATGACAATCTTATATGGGAGCATGAGGATCATTTCATGCACCACGACTTTTACCGCATGGAAAATGGTAATACCATGGTTCTTAAGTATATAAAAGTACCTCAGAAAATCGCGGCTGAAGTAAAAGGTGGGGTCCCGGGAACTGAGGACAATGGAAAAATGTGGTGTGATAGTATTTATGAAGTTACCCCGGATGGCAAAGTAGTTTGGGAGTGGTTATCATACGAGCATTTAGATCCCGTAGAAGATAGTATTTGCCCTTTATGCCTTCGCAAAGAATGGACACATGGTAATACCTGTGTGGTTCTTTCTGATGGTGATATTCTTACTTGTTTCCGTCAGACAAATTCCGTTTGTATTATTGATAAAAAAACGGGTGATATCAAGTGGCAATGGGGCTGTGGTTTAGGTGAACTGGCGCATGGCCATGATGCCCATCCATTGCCCAATGGAAATATTTTAATATTTGATAATGGGTTTCACCGGGCTGGTGTTGAGTTAACTTCCTCAATGGTGATTGAACTCAACCCGAAAACCAAGAAAATAGAATGGGAATACCGGGGCAATCCTGTAACCGACTTCTATAGTGCAGCTTGTTCCGGCGCCCAGCGATTGCCCAATGGCAACACCCTAATCTGCTCATCCATGGAGGCGCGAATTTTTGAGATAACAAAGAAAGGTGAAATAGTCTGGGAATACATTAATCCATTTTTTGGAGAAATTGAATTTGGAAGAGTAAACTGGGTGTTTAGAGCCTATCGCTATGGGCCTGACTATGAAGGCTTGGAGGGGAAAAAACTTTCTCCAGAAAAATTCGACTCGTGGAATAAGCTCGATAGCTCAAGTGTTTTTCGATCATAGTTATATGCTTGCTAAAGTGAAATAAGGACAGTTATCCTTTTACCTTTGGCATACCGAATAAGAAACAAACAAAGGATATTTTAAGGCGTTTTATACCAGTTGCTGAAGCAGCTAAGAAAGACAACGTGTATGATGTGGTTTTTTATAACAAAAATTGTGCAGCCAAATAAAGGAGGGCATGGATGGAATACACAGGACATGGTGGCAAAGCAATTGTGGAAAGAGTAGTATCTTCACAATCTCAGGCAAGAGAGCTCATTAAAGGATTAAAAAGTGTAGCTGTAACCGGACGAACTGCCAGGGAATGTATCGGCATCGCTTATGGCTTTTTTACTCCGTTAGAGGGTTTTATGCACAAAGCAGATGTAGATACAGTATGTGAAAAGATGACACTGGCAAACGGGACGCTTTGGCCTATTCCGATTGTTTTCGACATTAGAGAAGAAGAAATCAGAGAAAAAACAATTGAGAAAGGGAATACTATTCTTCTCATCTATCGAGACAGAGCTTTCGCTACATTAGAAGTGGAAGAGATATTTAATTACGACATAGCGAAAATGAAGCAGGCAGTATTTGGCACAATTGATGCAAAGCATCCTGGCGTAAAAATGTATGACGGTTTTGAGGACACATTCATTGCTGGCAAGATTACACTTGTAAATCGTCCTAAGTTCCAGCCTCCTTTTGATAAGTTTTGGTATACTCCAAATCAAATGCGTCAGAAAATCGCAGAAAAAGGTTGGAAAAGGACTATTGCACATCAAACGAGAAATGTTCCTCACAGCGGTCATGAGTGGCTGATGAAAGGCGCCTGGTTTTCTGCCAATGGTGAAATGCCTGTGGAAAAGTTGGAAACTGGCATTCTGGTTAGCTGTATCATAGGACCAAAACGATTAGGTGACTATATCGACGAGGCCATTCTTTTAGGCCAGCAGAAACTCCACGATGCAGGTTATTTCAGAGATGATATTCATATGGTGTCATTTGTCATGTGGGATATGCGATATGCTGGCCCTAAAGAAGCAATTCTACATGCCATAATAAGAGAAAACTTGGGCTGCACGCATCATATGTTTGGCAGAGATCATGCCGGCGTGGACAGCTACTATGACTCTTACGATGCCCACAGGATATTTGATCAGCTTCCGCAAGGAAGCCTGAATATCAAACCTGTCCGTGTCCTCGAATGGGGGTATTGTCCTATCTGCGGAGAAGTAACTTACTCCGGATTGTGCGGCCATAACAAGGAGAGACAGGCCTTTAGTGGCACTATGATAAGAAGCATAGTTCAAGATAAAGTTAAGCCCACCAGGCTCATCTTCCGGCCTGAAGTTTTTGACCAGGTGATAGAATCTGCTGAAAAATATGGTTTCGGTTCTCCTTTCTGTACTGAAGAATATCTTGATAAAAGGCAGCCGGTCTTTGAATTGGCAAAATTATAAGAGTAAAATATCTTTGAGAAATGAGAGGCAAAAATGGCTGAAAAATATCCTATCAATATATGGATTAATGAAGAACGGCACGAAAAGCTAAGCAAAGTCGGCCTGGCTGATATTACTGAAGATGTGTTGGCGGGGATGAAAGTTCTTCGGCTATACTGCACCGCCAAACAGAAAGACCAGTTATTGAAGCTTTATTCAATGGCCAAATACGACTCTGCCACCACCAAGACTATTGAGCTGCTCCCTGCTGAGGTTAAGGATAAAATGTTTGATTTAGTAATCGAGAGAAAAAGATTGAATGTTATAGAGGAATTTTTGAAAAGAGTAAGATAAATGTATGTCGAAGGTAAGACCGTAAGTACATTATTAAGGAGATTGAAAATGAATTGTAAAAAATTATTAATGAGAAGTGGTGTTATTTACTTGGTCTTTTCGATGATGGTAGTATCGCTGGCCATGATGACAAGTTCGTGTGCAAAGAAAGAAAAAGTAACTTCAGTAGAAAAAGAAGAAACTTCAACGGCAAAAGTACCATTTAACTATAAACCTATAACCTTGAAAGTAAATATAATAACACCGCCTGTAGCAGGTTACTGGGAACATTGTTTCAAGCCTCTTTTCGATAGAATAAAGGAGATGACTGATGGTCGAGTGAATTACCATGTTTATTTTCAAAACCAGTTATGCTCTCCCATCGGGTCTTCTGACGCAGTCAGGGCCGGCATTGCCGATTTCAGCTGGGCAGTTCAAGGCTACACCCCAGGTAAATTTCCTCTATCCAGTGTAGTGGAGCTTCCGTTTTTAATTCCCAGCCCGGTCGTTGCGATAGGCAGTCCAATTTTGCGTGACCTCTACGAGGAATTCCCGGAGATTAGAGCTGAATACAAGGATTGGAAGGTTTTATGGCTCCAGGTCCATATGGCTGCTGACATCCACTCAAAAAAACCAATCACCAGCCTGAGCGATCTCAAAGGGATGAAGATATTAACTCAGCCGGCAGAGGCTAAGATAGAAGCGATGAAAGCGTTGGGAGTTACTCCACTCAACATAGATATTAGCGACTTCTACTTAAGTCTAGAAAGAGGAATGGCAAATGCTGCTTTTATGGCATGGGGTGCTTATGAGGCTATGCACATTTATGAGCAAGCATCCAATCACTACCTTATAGCGATGTTGCCGGTACCTTGTTACTACATAATGAATAAAGAAACATTTAACAAATTGCTACCGCATGATCAAAAGGTAGTAGAAACAATTTTTAGTCTGGGTGGTTGTGGCGCCATGCGAGACGCTCTTGCCTGGTCGAGGTCGAGAGTAATCAATGGGCCTTGTAAAGACGATACCTACATTCAACCTACGCCGGAAGATATAGCAAAGGCCAGAGCATTAGCTAAGCCCATATGGGATAAATGGGCAGCAGATAGGGATGCCCAAGGATTGCCGGGGACTAAAGTACTTAATAGGGTGCTAGAACTCGTAGAGAAATATAAAGATGTGTAATTCGGCTTGACAAGAGCAGATTTTGGCAATTTGATAATCGTGGGGTATTATTAATTTTATCAAGCATTTCACGTCGTCCTAGAATTATTTTGGAAAGACAAAATTCTATATAACGCAGGAGGGTAATGTTATGTGGCTTGATAAGGGGCAGCAATTTATTATAAAAATAGTTAACACCCCGAGTAAAATACTGAACTATATAGGCAGTGTTGTTCTTTTTATGCTCGTAATAATGACTACAATTGATGTTACAGGACGATATCTTTTCTCTAAACCACTACCAGCTACATATGAGCTTACCCAATTTATGTTCTCAATAACAGTCTTCTTCGGGATGGCTTATTTTGGCATTATTAAAAGGCATATTAGAATAAATTTGCTTGTTGATAAATTTCCGACGGCGGCCCAGAATATTATTGATACTACAACCGGCCTTCTCAGTCTGGGAATGTGCATCGTGTTAAGCTGGCAGGCATTCGTACAGGCACGCGTTCTGCAGCTTGATAAGTTAAGGTCAGATATATGGCACATTCCCATCTTTCCCTTCCAGCTTCTGATCGCTTTGGCCTTGGCTATTTTAGGCATGGTGCTTTTGGCTGATTTCCTTGAATCTCTGGCTGCCGTGTTGAAAAGAGGTGGACTGTTGTGGTTATGGCTATTACCCGGGGCAGCATTGGTTCTGCTTTTAGTTGGAATGCCAGTATGGCTTAAATCGTTGCCATTCACAATAGATGGTCCTACTTTTGGCGGTCTCTGCGTCGCTATCATGTTTATACTTCTGTTTTTGCGAATGCACATTGGTTTTGTTCTTTTCGTTATAGCCTTTCTGGGTTTGAGCTATATGACTAGCATAACCGCAGCAAATAAACTGATCTCAATGACGCCTTATAATATTGGGACCACCTATATCTATAGCGTAATGCCTCTTTTTATCTTTATGGGCCTGTTTGCCTCAAGTAGCGGGATAGCTCGCTCCCTCTATGAAACTTCGTATAAATGGTTGGGACATAGGCGAGGGGGATTGGCTATGGCTACAGTTGGCGCGTGCGCTGGTTTTGCAGCAATATGTGGCGATAGTATGGCTACCGCGGTTACCATGGGCTCAGTATCCCTACCCGAAATGAAGAAATACAATTACCATAATGGATTGGCTACGGGTTGTGTTGCTGCTGGAGGAAGCGTAGGGATTTTAATTCCTCCAAGTACTGCCTTTATTATCTATGGGCTTCTTACAGACCAATCCATAGGCAAACTCTTCATTGCCGGCATTCTACCTGGCATACTTCTGACTTCTGTATTTATAATTACTATCTCTATTCTCTGCAGACGCAATCCTGCATATGGCCCTGCGGGGCCGGTCGTACCCTTGATTGAGAAGATCAAGTCTCTCAAGGGTACATGGGCGGCAGCAGTTTTGTTTTTGTTTGTTATGGGAGGTATTTATAAGGGTGTCTTCACTCCTACTGAGGCTGGTGCACTTGGCTCATTCGGGGTTCTGGTTATCGTCTTAACAACAAAGAAATTCCGCTGGACAAACCTTTATAAAGCTCTGAATGAATCTTTGGGAATAACCGGCATGATATTTATAATGTTTATCGGAGCTATTGCCTTCACCAGATTCTTTTCAATAACCCGATTGCCTACAATGTTGGCAGGATTTATAGCAGGCTTAGAGTTACCTCGCTTAGTTATTATGATATGCATCTTAATTCTCTATATAATACTTGGTTGTGTTATGAATGCTCTTCCAGTGATTATTCTGACCCTTCCTGTTATTTTCCCTACAGTAATGGTTTTGGGTTATGATCCAATATGGTTCGGGGTCATAATGGTATTAATAGTGCAGATAGGCGTTATTACCCCTCCCATAGGCATGAATGTGTTTGCCATAAGCGGTGTAGCTAAGGGGGTTCCTTTGGCAACAATATTTAGAGGAATAATGCCTTTTTGGATAGCTATGATAGTTGCAATAGCTATTTTAATAGCTTTTCCTCAAATAGCGCTGTTTTTACCCAATCTTCTGATGTAGGAATTTCAAGAGAAGGATTCAAATAGGTTTTGGAAATCTCCATCTGTTCGGGTTTTTACATCTATAAAAAGCAGTAATAACTGTTGCGTTAATTAGCGAGATTTATTTTGCTAAAACCAGACATTATCACGTTGCTGCAACAGAGAATGTTTGCTAAGTTTGACATTAACACTTATCAATGCTAAAAATTCAGGCAGACTGGATTATCCAGGTAATTTTTTGAACAGGATTTATTAGCAGTATATATGGAAAAAATGCCTCTAAGAATTATCAAGTTTAAAGAATGTCCTGTATGTTCAGGTTGTCGATTAAGGCTTTTTAGAAAAGGAACATTCGATTTTCTTTCTTTAAACAAAGAGCGGATAAAGATTACAGATAGCGACTACGGAAAAATCGGGGATTTGACATTCTGTGAAACTTGCAGCCATGTTTTTGCAAATCCATGCCCTTCGCCTGATTTTATTCATTCGCTTTATAGCGAAATTGAAGATCCTCTTTACGAGGAGGAGGCAAAAGGGAGAGGGAAGAATTTTCTTAGGATTCTATCGTGCCTTGAGAAAATCCATCCGGAGAAAGGAAGTCTTCTTGATGTTGGAGCTGCGACCGGGATACTTTTAAATTTAGCTCG
>JGI24025J20009_10002511_pt1 | contig 13121 bp, 10 predicted proteins | sample Cruoilmetagenom3_FD_20009 | JGI IMG/M metagenome (IMG submission 20009)
TTTGCATTTCCACTGGAAGTATTAGAAGCAGTAGAAGGTTTGAGTAAGAAACTTTCTGAATCCAAGAAATCAGAGTAGTATAATTATTGGAAATTTCTATTGATAACTGTCTGATTATCTAAACAATAAATGGGTATATCATTAATATTATAAAAATGAAAAAAGTAAAAAGTAAGACAAATGTTCAAGAAAAAATGAACCCTTCTCTGAAACCCTGGAGTACTGGTGAAGAAATTGCGAATAGTATTACTTATGCTATCTGGCATCTTTTTGTTTTAGGAGGAAGTATCTCACATTTTTTAGGCTTTCTGTTCTATTTAATCTAAAAAACAAATAGAATGCTTTTAAATATCCTTTCACCACTATAACTTGATTGAATATAAAAGCAAATTTCAATCTAATATTCTTAAAAGAGTTTAGGATTTTTATTTTCTATTTACTATAATAATCATGGTAACAGAAGATATAAACCTACCTTATTGCCCGATGTTACTCATATTATCAAACCAATTTATACCTTCACTATAAGGTAGAGTTATTATTCATAGTCTACAATTTCATCTAACGTTCCCAGTATATAAGACGTTGTGACTGTAGGGAGCAATTCCCGAAGGATAAGAGTGTAAGCCCGCAGCTTATATGCTGTGTTATGCGAAGTAGCACTACTCTAGTCTCCATAAGAAATTTCTCTTTATTGATGCAACAATTTTTGTCCTCGCATTCATTATTTATGTTAATGTTCTGAAATAATTATGTGATAAAACCATTAGTAATACCAAAGTTAATAAATATTTCTAGTTCTTTAATATATCTTTCACATAATTTGAAAACATCTTTTTCTCCATCGCATTCTTGTTCTTCGTAAAATTCTTTTCCATTTCTTGCAGCTTCTGCTAAATCTTCCTTACCTTCAGATTCTAACTTTTGAATAAAGGTATTATTTACTTCAACTCTTTTTAGCAGAGTGACAACTATTTCTACTTCCCTATCTTCATCTTTAGGAGAATTCAAATCTGACAATTGCTTAACATGAAGTTTAACTACTTTACCAATAGCGGTATGAGTTTCAGGATCACAAGAAATAATAGAACTGTCAGCATGGATTATAGTGTGTGAACCAATAGTATATTTATGTATCTCACTATCCCGTATTCCTTTAAAAAATTTAATTATTTTATTTTGGCTCACATGATTGTCATATTTCAACTGATTGCCTGATTCCTTAGCTTCTTTTTGTGGATATTGCAAAATGGATCGGGCCTGTACAAGAAATGAGGCTATATAAGTTAATAATGGATTTGAACCTGTTTCTCCATTTAATCCATTCTTAACAAATATTCTGTTCTTAAATTTACTAATCACTTTATAAATGTATTTGACTTGCTTCAATTTTTTTTCAATTTCACTTTTGCTTTTATACATGGTATTAGATACCTCCTAATAATTAAGTGTGATAAAGGATATAGATAATTGTAGCGTATTTTTTTACATGGTGCTATTTCGCATAATGTATCTATTGTAAAAGGATTTTTTACTAAGCAAAATTTTTGGTAAGTACCGTAAGGTACAAACCTTTTATGCTGTGTTAAGCGAAGGTGGTGACTCTATTATAATTAACCAAAAATTAATGGTATCATAACAAGCATGCTACCTATATTTAATAAACAGTGTGTAAAAATACTTAAATATATATTCCTCTTCCACCAAACCACATATACCATGGGCAAAAGAGCTAAAATTCTTACTGGATTTTGCCATGGCGTAAAGAAATGATAAAGTGAGAATAACAAAGCATTTATTAAAGGCATCCACCCTTTCAGTCGAGATATTCGTGGCATGAGATACCCACGAAAATATAGTTCTTCTACAATAGGTCCAAAAAATCCATTAAGTACTAATCCTAATATCCATGTCGCTATAAGTGCAGATTTGGAATATAAGGAAATGTTCTTTACATAGTCATCTAAAAAGAACCAATAAGGCAACCAAGAGAAAAAGGTTTTTATTAAATAATTATCTATTGGTAGCGCTATAAATACAAAACAAATAATACCCCAACCTAAAAGAACAGGTATAAATACAAAGTACTGCCAAATAGGTATGTTCTCTCGGTAAAGTACAATTCCCTTTAGTGAAAAACAGTTATTTTCTTTTTTACCCTGATAGAATAGATATCCAAGTTCAAAAGGGATAAGAATAAATAATGCTGCAAGAAATATTGTAAAAGCTGATGGTAATCCAAGTTTTTTTAAAAGTGGTGCTGTAATTATATAGAAAAGCAGTATTAATAACCCCGGTAACAAATGCAATATAACAGATTTTTTAATAGAATGTTGTTCTGTGTCAAGATAAACGTTTGAACTATCCTTTACCATATAAAGCCTCCTAAAAAAATATTTTTAATTTTTTGTTTTTTTTGTTAAGATAAAAGTTTTCACCACTTTCGCTTAATGTCTTTCGGATAAAAGAAGTTATCGAAGGCAATTTGGGCAAAGTGTAGCGAAGCCTTTTATCAGCTGTTATCAGAAGTGAGAACCAGTATCCCCTTGGTAATAATTACCTGCTCTAACCGTTCAATTCTGAAATGCAGAAATTCTTTGGCTCGCCCTATTTTAGCTTAAATCTAAGCAAACTTAAATAGATTTCTAACATCATCTATGTAGTTAGGATATGGTTTCAAAAACCAGACTTCAAAAAATTCGACACGATATTTAGAATTTAATGACTTGATGATCTTTTTTATACGCTCAAAGTCTGGGCGAACTCCAAAAGCATATAATAGCAATACACATTTTGAATATCTTGCATCCGAATAGTCAGCTTTCCACTTATCCTCTAACTTAGAAGCCAAATCTTCATGATCTTTGTTGGTTAGAGCAGTATGAACCCCTATGGGCAATCCTGTTGGACTGAAGTAGATTTCAGGTGCACATCGTCCCAAAATCCCCTCTTCAGTGTGATATACAAAGCCCCCAATTTGACTACAAAGCTGACCACTAACTGGAGGACCTTCACCTTTACTGAAATTAATAATCCGTATTATCTCCTCAATTAACATGTCCCCTTCTCTTGAGTTTGGATGTGGAAGCTTTTTCCTTACGATCATTTCGATATGTAGAGCTGGGTTATTTAGCCTTTCCCTAACCTTCTCTGCGTACATTAAGTTTATCGAACGATTTTCGGCCTGATGATAAGTGACCAATTCCATTAATTCTGCGCCAATGTTTTGACCTTTTTCCTTGTAAATAAAATCAGGGGGTTCTCTGTCTCGATCTACTTCTTTTATCGAACTTACTTGTGTGTTTCTATGTTCTTTTTCCCTGATGTATTTTATAAATTTAGTGAGGATAACTTTTTCAATTTCCTTTTGTCGTTGGGGATAAGGTTCGCTAATAAAACTTTGTTCTAATTTGTTGTCAACCCATCCCATCTTAATAACCCCTGAACCTGGGGTTTTCTTTTTTGGTTCGTTTCTCTTCATCACAATACTCCTTCTTAAATCAATCCTAGAAACTCCATAGGCTCCTTAATACCCTTAATTCCTTATTTTCTTTTAGTGTGCGAGGACCATTTCCGATAACTCGTTTTTAGGCGATGTGGCACCATATTTACTCACCTTATAGATGAAGATCATATTCATAGGAATTGATTATTAATTCAATTGCTTTTTCTATCATACTTTCGGATCTAATAACAAAAAACGAAGGATACATCTCTGCCCAATTACCTGAGATTGGTGTCTGTTGTAGGTAAGTATCATATGACAAATCTAGCCTAAGATACAATCTAATTTGACTTTTTTGAGGTTGCAAGTAAACAATATTTCTGTTTGTTTCAGGACTCTTGAAAAAGGCTACATACTTAGCCTCTCTATATCTTAAGGAATTTTGCTTATGCTTAATTTCAGACTTAATCCTGTCTAACCATCGCAAAGTTGTTGGTGAAGATGTAATTAATGTGTCCATTTTTATATCACCTCTCTTTTATTCTTTTGCCGTTTCGCCTAACGTTCCGAGCGTATTTGAATTCCACGAAGGGGAATTTGGGTGAAATACCGAGGCACAAAGCCAGATACACTATGTTATACAATGTTGAGTTTATCTATTCTTGATTTCATATTTTCAGTTTTGAAATTATATGTTGTTTGATTGCTTTCTCTCTTTCAATTACAAAATTATCAAAATGGTCTTCTTTAATATATTCAAAGGCTTTTTCATTTATTAAGTGCTCTTTTAAAATTGATTTAACTTCATTATCATTTCCATACTTTTGTGTCATTTCCGCTATATATTGAGAAGGTTTTTTGCTCTTAATTCTATTATTTGTTTCATCCAAGAGTAAAGTCCTATTTACAACAGATTCCCTGATGGCGTTGAATGTTTTACTTTTTTCTGGGTCTAGTCCCTTAACCTGTTTTGGGAAAATATGATGGTCATTAATTTTCTCATCTGAATAATCTCCCGTTCCAACTATTCGCTCCTTGTAGAAATCCTTAGCGTCGTTTAATGCTAAAATACAAATGATTGCATTATATCGAGCCGATCCCTTCTTTACGATCTTCAAATCCAATCCATCGATAAATTCTTGGTTTATCCTATTTATTCTTTCAATACCTTTCCCGTTATTAATCCACTCCTTCCAATCTCGAAAATCTTTTGCCATTACGCTATCAGAAGAACCACTGTAATCTTCAGAAAGCACGGCTGACCAATACCATTTTTTCAAATTATCTTTGAAATTGATATCATCAGGATCCCCTTTATATTCCCACAGTATTGCTCCTAGGACCGGAACTATTGTGGTATTAGGTATATAATCCGTCTTAATAGCTCCGAAATCTGCATCTCCTTTGTTCATAATTATTTCTCTGGACTTCTCAGCATATTTACAGGCATCTTTCCATAAATTCTTAAATTCTTCGCCATCTTCTACAAGTATTTCTTCATATTTCTTTCTGTGTTCGTCTTTCCGTATTGTTTTTTCACCAGGGATCAGATTATATATGTATTTTGAAGAGCAATAGTTCTGTTTAACGAGGGAGATAAGTTTAAGTAAGTATTCATTCATATTCTTATCAATATCCTTGAGAGGTTTATTATCTAAGTTCTCCCAAAGTTCTTTTCTTAATTTAACTCCTTTTGGATAGAGAAAGGCATTCATTAAGTCAAAAGTGGATAATTTCATCCCCTTCGCATTAACTCTCGCGAATATATTACAAATATCAGGAGAACTCCTGTCACTACTTAGCGGATAAAAAACAAAATTGTAGTTCAAAATTCCATTAAGCACTTTATACACTTTATACATTGTTATTCCTTTTGGTAACTTATCTCTGTTCTTATCAAGGTACCCATTTATCCAACTCTCAAATTCTGTTGAATCTATGTACTTTTGATTAAGATTAGCTGGATCCTTTGCTGAGAGTATTGAGATTGGAATTATTCCTGTTTCTGCCCAACTGTCCTTGCCTTTTCTTATTTGCTCCCAAGATTTATGAGTTGAATAATATTTATAAGTTATTACCTCTTCATAATCTTCATTTAGGACTTTATTTAAGCTCAGGGAAAACACATAATATGATTGCCTATTTGGGAATGGTTTATTAGGATTATAAATCGCATAATATAATGAAGCTAATCTCTGTTGCCCATCAAGTATCGCTTTATCAGGAGTACCTTTTAACTCCGCTCCCCAAATAGGGTCCCATTCCTCATTCTGAGCTTCTTCCAGATTTAGCTCCCATAGAAGAATGAGTCCAGCATAGTAATTTTGTAATATTGATTCAATCAAATCACAGACCATGCTGGGTTGCCATTCAAATCCTCTTTGAAAATACGGAATCACATAAGAAACATCGTGTACATTTTTCAGTAAATCTTCTACCTTATAAGTTCCGGGATTTTCAGCCATTTTGTATTACCTCCTTTTTCGTACTTGCAATCTCAATTTCGTGTAACTTATTTTTATGCGAAATTGAGATTTTTTTATTAATAAAAAACCAATAAGTGAAAAGCGTTCTCTCTAAATCTTTATAGTTTTTAAATCTTTTTGAAATTAATTTCCAAAATCTATCATTATGTCTCTTCTCAATTAAATGGGTGAATTCATGATACATTATGTATTCAACTAGTCTCTTTGGAAGGTATTTCATTAATGTATTTATTGTTAAGTTTCGTTTTGGACTACAACTCGCCCATTTTGTACGCATTCTTCTAAAAAATATTTTATTTATTTCAACCCCCAATTTAGAAGGAATACTTTTAGCGAAGGTAAAAACAAGATTCTTAAATTCATCATTAGTTCGATTCGAAATCTTCTTATCCCTAGATTCTTTTAAGCACTCTTTAATAAATTCCTGTTTTTTAATTATCCAATTCTTATGTTTATCAATTAAATCCTTTGGATTCTCACCAACAGGAAGGATGAGTTGTAAAGTTCCAGTTTTAAATTCTAGTCTTGGGTATTTTATGTTTCTATATATAGCTTCATATTTGATATCTTTATATTCCATAATTATTCACACCCTCAATTAATTTTTTATGAAGTATATTAATATCTTCCAAAGTAAGGTTATATTTACTTTTAAATCCTCTTACGAATCTGCGAACTACTCTTCCTATAGATTTCCTTGCAGTTGTCTGAGTAAGCCATCCGGGGAACATTAATTCCTGAAGTTTAGCATCTACTGCCTTTATTTCATTTATTAAAGTTTTATCTTCACCAAATTTTTGTTCACATGTTAGAAGCATTGCATATTCAAGATTAGAAAATCTAAGTTCCTTTTGTCTTATTGAAAGTAAACTCATATCTTCAATTATTCCTATTCCCTCAATATAAATTCTTTCATAATCTCTGGTTCTTTCTCGCCACATTTCTAATATCTTTTTAACCTTATCTGACAAAGATTCATAAATAGGGCTTTTATGTCTTTCAACATTTACAAGCCTATGCAGAGTAAATAAAATATTCGCTGCTTTTTCCTTTTTACTCTTAACTTTTTCTTCGAGTATTTTTAAATAATTTTCATCAAAGGCAATTATTGGTAATTCTTTTTCGAGTTTTTCAATTTCAGTAGTTTTGTAAATGAATTTTAATGTTTTATAAAAATATTTCTGAACATAGGTATTTATGCTAGGCTTCTTAATTACTAGTTTTGTGTAATAGGTATAAATAGCAGAAATCCACTTATAGATTTTAAAATACTTAAGTTTAACTTCACTTGGTCCTAAAATTTCAAAAATTCTTCTAATTTTTTTATATTTTTTAACAAATTCTTCCTCTTTTTTAGAATCTGAGGTAATAATTTCTATAGCTTTTAGTAAAGTTTCTCTATCATAATTTAGAATAAGTGGCCCAAATATATTATTTACGTCATTAATTAGTGCAGTAAATTCATTTTTTAAGTTGTCATAGTCAAGCAGAGCATACTGTATATCTTCAGTGCTATACATCTCAAGAGCACGCTTAAATTCCTTCAGAATCCCAACATAGTCAATTATAACTCCAGCCTCTTTTATGTCTTTATAAGGTCTATTTGTTCTGGCAATTGCTTGTAAGAGCCTATGTTCTTTCAATAATTTATCTAAATACATAACCTGTAAAATAGGTACATCAAAACCAGTTAATAGCATTTCTGTGACAATAAGAATCTTTGGATATTCATTCTCCTTGAATCTTTCAATTATTTTCTTTACCAAACTTTTAAATTCTTCTCCCCCATATCGTTCTCTTGCTTCTTTTACATATTCATTAATGACCTTCTTATCTCTTAGTTCCGAAGTCATGACTACTTCAGAATATTCTTTAGGTAGATAATTATCTAATGCATCTTTATAGTAAACACAGGCATTTCGACTTGCTGTGACAACCATTGCTTTAAATCTACCATCTACATTTTCTTTAAAATGATTGGCAATATCTTCAGCTATAACCTTTATACGCTTTGGATTTTCAAGAATTACTCTTATGGTATTTAATCTTTCTTTTATTTTTGTTTCAACATCAAATTTTATTTCTTCTGGGATTTCATCTAATTCAAATTCAAAGAAGGTCTTTAACCTGTCTTTTTCAAGATGTAGATTCTCAAGTCTAGGTTGATAGACAATCTTTACTGTAAATCCATCTTTTATTGAATCTACTATAAAGTATCTATCAAGATATAATTCTTCAGGTGGATAGCTAAATTCAAGATATGTATCCTTTCCAAGCTTTGGTTTTGAAATTGGTGTTCCAGTAAGTGCAAAGAAAAAAGATTTTTGAAGTATTTTTTTCATCTGAGCAGCAAGAGTACCATACTGACTTCGATGTCCTTCATCAACAAATGCAATAACATTTTTTCGATTCATTATAGTATTTTTATATTTAGAGAAATTTTCTATTTCTTTTTGTAAATCAGCTAACTCTAATTGTCTAAATTTATGAATTAGTACTATAAATATGCCCTTTTTACCTTGATAGTTATTGTAAGAAAGAACATCTTTAAGTTCCTGGATTGAACCAATAACTTCAGGTTTTAAGATGTCCAATGCACAAAACTCATCATAAAGTTGCCTCTCAAGCTCAATTCTATCTACAATAAAAAATATTGTGGGATTTTGTAGTTCTTTCAAATAATATAATTTGTGAGCTGCAAAGATCATTGTTAGAGTCTTTCCGCTTCCCTGCCAATGCCATATTAAACCCTTATCTTTATCTTCTTCTCCTCTCATATTTTTAATAACCCTATCCACTATTTTGTTTGCTGCTCCATACTGCATATATCTTGTTATAATTTTTTCAGCATTTCCAAACTCAATTCTAAAAAAGAGAAAATTCTTGATTATATCAATCAATCTCTCTCTTGAGAGCATTTCAATAATAGAATCTACTGAATCTTTAGACTCTTCTCGCCAATCATATACATTTACTTCTTCCAGCCACGGAATTATTGGAAAATATTTTACTTCACTTTCTACAGCTACACCTATCTGAACAAATTTATATAATTCAGGAACATTCTTTTCATAATCTTTTATTTGTCTATAAGCGTCATACCAGCTAACACCGATTTCTGTAGGATTTTTACATTCAATATTAACAATAGGAATTCCATTTACGTAAAGCATTAAATCTGTCCTGATTTTATCCTTTCCTTTATAATAAATTTGTCTTGTCACAATAAATTCATTATTTTCAATATTTTTATAGTCAAAAAGTTGAACAAACTTCACAACTCGATCTTTTTCAAATTTTATCGGAATGCCAAATTTATAAAAATTCAGTATTTTCTTTGCACCTTCAATTCCACTTATTGTTAACTTTAATTCATTTAAAACTTTATTTATTTCATCACCAGTCAAATTTAAATCTTTATTTATTTCCTGCAACTTCTTAATAAAGTTATAAATAAGAATAGGTTCTTCATAACTTTCACGCTCAAGTTTTTCTGCTGGAATGAAATCCCATCCTTTATCATGAAGTTTCTCAATAATTTCATTCTCTAACATTTTTTCTGCAAATTTATCAAACTTAGACATTTTAATTTAACCTCTAAATTTTATTCTCTTATTTCCAGTTAATAAATCGTTCATTAAACCTTTTTTGATTCTCTTAAACTTTTCCTTTCTCTTTCTTTCAAGTTCTAATTTTTTGTCAATTTTTGTAAGAATTGAAGCTATTCTTTGTTGTTCAAGAAGTGGTGGAAGAGGGATTTTCAGTTGAGATAACGTATTGGCATTCATCCCCTTTTTCAATTGACCTTCTCTTTTTCTAAATGCTTGGAACCAATAAATATTAGATTGAGTATAGTAATAGATAAATTTCGTGTGAACATTTATTTTTGGTTGAAATCTTATCAGATAAGAGGCAAAAATTCCTTTGACTTTGTGATCAATATAACAAGTTTTTCCAGAAGTGGCTCCAATTCTTGCAAATAAAATATCACCTTCATGTAATTCATATTTTCCATAGTTTTTGCTATCAAGTTCACAATATGGAACATCGGACCAAGCTACAATTCCATCATCTTTTATATCCGTTATTCTCAAAAATTTTATTCCAGTATTCTCCTCTTTTGAAGAAGTGGTGTAACCATATTGAAATACTCCTATGTCTTTTAATTCAACAACTTCCCAATCTTTGGGGATTTTTCCAAGCTCAGTTTCTTTAAACTCTTTATATTTTCCTCTTAAAAATTGTTCAATAGAAATAGCTTGTCCATTTAGAGCTTTAACTCTATTTAATAAAGTTCTGTCATTGGTAATAAGAATTAAGCCTTGTTTTATTGCAGTTTCTCCAATTAATGAGTCTTCTGTATGTTTTAAATTTCCTTTTCTTAACTCTTCTAAAATCTTGCCATTTCCTAACCTTGCTTTTCCTAATTTAGAATAATTTAAAACAAAATTTTCAGTAGGAAGTTCTTCCCTTATAATCTCTTTAAAAAATCTGAAAAGTTTCTTTTTCCTTTCTTTATCTTTGATTTTGTTTAATTCATCAGGTTGAATGTGGGTAATGTAATAATCAAATTTCTTTGGAAACTTGTTAATATCAATTTTTTTATCTAAAATATTTCCAAAAACTGTAGTATCAAACATAAAACCATTAATGACTCCTTTTGTTAAAAGTTCCTGCATCAAGCCCTTTTTCAACTTTTCAGTTTTTGTTATGATTTCATAAGATTTCTGAATTGCTTCATCTACTATTGAGAGTATCTGAACAATGCCTTTTTGTTCCGGGAAGGGAGGGAGTGGTATTAGAAATTTCTCAAAAAGTGATTTCTTAATTATTGGGCTCGTGGTTATTCCTGCCCATCTTTTGAGTATTTTTTTTCTGACTACCATTACATAATAGACATAGTGGGGATTTATTTCTTTATCACACACTATTGTATTGATCTGTTGGTTTGTTATGCATTCTTTTAATGCCATCGATACTTCTCCAACAGAAGCGATACAAGTTACCATAACAGAATCTTTGGGAATTAATCGGGCTTTCTTAGCACCTTTCTGAGTAACATATCTTTCTGTCGTGTGTACATATTTACTTTCAGAGAAATCAGTAGGTGTGACAAATTGATAACCTTTCCCCCAATATTCTTTAACTTTTGTTGAAGGTGTTGTTCCAGTGAGAATTTCTCCTATATCTGATAATTTTACAACTTCCCAATCTTCAGGAATTTTTCCAATTTGGGTTTGTTTAATTTTTGTCATTTTGGCACCTCGAAAATCATAATCGTTAAGTATAATTCTCTATTTTTATCGTCTTTGTGGTGAAGTATAAATCTAAAGCCAGTTTCTGATCTATATTCCAGTTGTCTCTTGAAATTTGGATGGTTTTTAACAATATCAGGTATTTTTGATAAAACATTTGATAAACTTCTACCTAGATTAAAAATAAAGATAGAGGTTTTCGTATCTCTCCAACTCAAATAGTTCAGTATCTGGTTTATTGTATCTTTTAATCCTTTAGTACCCTCCCAGAATTTACATTCTGCAATGAAAACATTCTTTCCTTCATGTCTAATCAAAATATCTGTTTTTCCCTGAAAATTAAAGGTTTCTCCTGTAGCTTGTCCTTCGTATTGTCCATTTAATTGAACAAGAAAATGTTGTCTGATATCTTCCTCTTTCATACTACTGAAAGTATTTGGGCTTCGCTCCATTACTAAAGCCATATTATTAGCTACATTTAGAATATGTTCATAATCTTCCATACTAAGTGCTGGTTCTGGTTTGTAAAGAGCTGTGGAAGCAGTAGGTTTAGCAGTAATCTTTCTCCTTATCTCTGGTACAACATATGTCAATGGAGCATCTTTTCTTTTTCTCAAAGGAAAACCTAAATTGGCAACTAGTGCCCTATCCTTCAATAATTTCTCCCGCCTATGTTTTACTTTTGTTTCAATTTCTTTTGCCAGATTATCATTGAATTGTGTTATATCCTTTGCAACCCAACCAAGATATTTCTTAATTTTGCCTAATTCTCTGCTGAAGTCCCGCTTAACTTTTTCGGGATCTTGGTCAATTCCATCAAATGAAACACATAATTCATTTCTGCCTATTATTGCTTCAGCAGGATTTAAAGTAAAGCTTGATGGTTGATACCTGAATAAATCTGTATCACCACTAAAGGGAATAAAATAAGATATACTTGTGCCCTTCAAATAAAAAGGCTTGCTTCTATCACGAATAGATCTCATATAATCCTTACTAACATCTATATCCTTTTCTTGTTGATCAACAGTTATATTTTCTTCATCAAGCACTGGAGCATCTAACTCGGACTTATTATAAAAGTAATCACAGAAGTCAGTTATGCTCACATTTAAAATATAATTAGCATCTTGTTTCTGAATTTCTTTAAAAAGTTCTCTTTTTCTCCCCTCAAGAAACTCACTTAAAATACCATCATTAAATAAAAGATTTCGTGTTAGCATTTTTATTTCACCTCTTTCACAACTTCCCAATCTTCAGGAATTTTTCCGATTTTTGTTTGCTTAAATTTTGTTTTAATCATTCTTCAATCACCTCCACAATCTCCCAATATCCACCCTTAGCAGGGCCAATTCTTTTTAAAAGACCTTTTTTCTTTAACTTTGCGATATTGTTTTCAACAGCGGTGGTGCTGATTCCTATTTTTTTAGAAATCTCTGGGATTGAAATAAACCTATTTTTGCTGATTAACTCAAGGATTTTTCTCTGGTTTTCACCCAACTTTTCACCCAACTTTTCACCCAACCTTTTTTCAGCTCTTTCCCTGGATACAAACTCCAAATACCTGTAACTCTGCTTGAAAGTAACATAAAAATAATTTTCTCGTATTTTTATTTTAGGTTTTGGTGTGTTTTCTTTTTCACAGATTTTGTTCATCCTTATTATTCCAGAACCTGCTTTTTCACCAAAACCTATCCTGAGGAACAAGTTAGTAATAATGGGATTTCTCCTAAATTTTGTTTCTCCTAACACAAATTTTTTTGGTTTAATCCAGTAGTCTTCTATCTCTATGCGGTCGGGAAAAATAGCAAGCAGATTGTTATGGCCCGGCTCAGGATAATACTTGTGCATAACGGAGTTTATAACTGCTTCCCTTATAGCCTCCAATGGATACTCATAAATGTTCTCCCTCTGTGGTTTCCTTGTGAATTTATA
>JGI24025J20009_10002513_pt1 | contig 13119 bp, 13 predicted proteins | sample Cruoilmetagenom3_FD_20009 | JGI IMG/M metagenome (IMG submission 20009)
AGCGCTAAATACCAGCGCCAGCTAGCAACTGCTATTAAGCGTGCTCGCTACTTAGCCCTTCTTCCATACACTGACTTACATAAGTAAGCAGCGGATTAACACGTTTTTAAAAGGTGTAGAAACATGCAAGTTATTCTACTAGATAAGATCGCTAACCTAGGTGGCCTAGGTGACCAGGTTGTAGTTAAATCTGGCTTCGCACGTAACTTCCTTTTCCCACAAGGTAAGGCAGTTCCTGCAACTAAAGCAAACATTGAAACGTTTGACGCACGTCGCGCAGAACTAGAAGCAAAAATCGCTGAACAGTTAACTGCAGCACAAGCACGCGCTGACAAACTTGAAGCATTAGCAGAAGTTACATTAGTATCTAAAGCTGGTGACGAAGGTAAATTATTCGGTTCAATCGGTACTCGTGACATCGCTGACGCTATCTCAGCTGTTGGTGTTGAAGTTGCTAAATCAGAAGTTCGTTTACCTCTAGGTACTATCCGTGAGACTGGCGAATTTGACGTTGCAATCGCAGTACACTCAGACGTAACAGCTACTATTAAAGTAATCGTTATTGCTGAAGCTTAATTTTTAGAATTAAGTTAAAAAAAACCGTGCTTTGCACGGTTTTTTTGTGTCTAAAATTTATAACCCAAAGCAATAAATTGTTTGTTGTGGGTAAAATTAAGCACGTTTCTAAAATAAAGCTTCATTTTCTACAAATATTTTCTATTTCATTTAAACCTTTCTATTCTTCTGCGCGTCTTATAAGTTAAATTGCAATTACATAATTATAAACAGGAAAAATTTGCGATGTTAATGGACGCTAATCAGCCAATAACTGATCAAGTGCAGCAAATGCTTATTGATCAAGTTAAAAACGGCGACCAGTTAGCCTATAAAGCGCTCTATGACATGCATAAAGCAAAAGTTTATGGCTTATGCCTGAGGCTTATAGCCGATGAGGAGTATGCACAAGATGCTACCCAAGAAGTGTTTGTGCAAGTATGGAACAAAATAGCGCAATTTGACGGGCGTTCGCAGTTTTCCACTTGGCTTTATAGTGTCGCCAGTAATATTGCTATTAGTTATGTGCGCAGACAAAAACATTGGCTTAATAAAGTAATTAGCTTTGAGCAAAGCGGAATGGATGAACAAGCTGCACATGACTGTAACGGATTAAATGGGCTAGATAAATTAATTGTTAGACTGCCTGAGCGCGCAAGAATGGTATTTGTGCTTTATGCAGTAGAAGGTTACAGGCATGAGGAAATTGCAACCCTGTTAGGTATGGCGGTAGGCTCTAGTAAGGCGCAATATCATCGTGCAAGGCAATTATTAAAGCAGTGGTATGAAAATGAATAAAACAAATTTTGATGACTACTTAAATGAGTCTTTAACCCAGTTAGATAAAAATATTCCACCAAAAAAAGAACTGTGGAATGGGATTGAGCGCGCAATAATAGCTAATAATCAGCCCACTATTAATACTAACCAATATTGGCCAAAGCTCACCGCCATTGCTGCATGTTTTACCGCGGTTTTGGTCAGCACAGTATTGTTATTTAAAGTACCAGAGGCAAATACTGCAGTGGCAATGAGTGAGTTTTTTACTAAACAAAAACAAAGTTTACTAGTGCAATATCAAAGCCAAGCAGCATTGACCGACAATTGGCAAGTACAGTTACAAGAACTTGAAGATGCAGAGCAAGCAATAAAGCAAACTCTTGAAAATGAACCGAAAAACAAGGCGCTATTGTCTATGTTAGCGCAAGTTTATCAACAACAACTCGACTTAATTAACAAGGTGCATGCACCGCGTTGGCAACACATCTAGGAGAAATAAATGAAAGCAATAATATTAGGGATCGCTTTATTACCCATGGCCGTATTTGCTGGTGAAAAAATAGATCAGCAAATTGAGGTACCCAATGCTGGGGTGATCCACATTGAAAACCAGCGTGGTGATATTAAAGTGACAGGTTGGGATAAAAATCAATTTAAAGTAACCGGTGAACTTGATGATAAGGCACAAGGCTACACACTTAAAACACAGGGTAATAAAACCCAGTTTATTGTGAAAATGCCTGAACTTTCTAATTGGGATAATAACAACAATGGCTCAACGCTCACTATTTTTATGCCAAAAAGTAGTGCGCTAGAATTTGTGGGTGTTAATGCATCTATAACGGCCAAAGAGTTACAAAAAGGTACTGAAATTGATGTAGTTAATGGGGCTATTACAGTAAACGATCTTAATGGCGATATTAAGCTGACCACTGTAAATGGTGACATCAAGGCAAAAGCACTTAATGGTAAAGTTCAATTTGAAACTGTTAATGGTTCGATTGATGATCAGCAATCTAGCGGTGAAGTTCGTTTTAGTGCGGTTAATGGCGATATTACATCAAACTCGACGGCCAATGATATTCGCTTAGAAAACGTAAATGGCGATATTAACTTTAATTTAGATACAATTAAAGAGTTACAAATAAGCACCGTTAATGGCGAAGTTAAGGTACAAATTAACCGCCTTCTGAGTGATGCTGATGTGAGCTTTGAATCTGTTAGTGGTAACGCTGCGTTTTATTTCCCTGCTGATTTATCAGCACAATTTGAGGTGGAAGCACACGCTGGCGGTAAAATTGACAACCAGTTAACTAACGATCAAGTACAAAAAGCCAAATATGGCCCAGCAAGTGGAATTAAGTTTAATACTAATGGCACTGATGCTAGCGTAGAGATGAATACTATTAGCGGTGTTATCGAACTTAAACGTCAATAATTAGCTATTTTATTTTAAGTAACAAAAAGCAGGAAAAGATTTCCTGCTTTGCTATTTGCACAGCCCCGCCAAGTCGATAGAATAGAGCTATTCAATTTTAGTACTGTGAAGTTATGGCCAAACCAGATAAGCAAGTCGACACTCTTAAAGTTCCTCCCCATTCAATAGAAGCTGAACAATCTGTTTTAGGTGGTTTAATGCTTGATAACCAAGCATTTGATCGCGTAGCTGAACTTGTTGTGGCGCAGGATTTTTATACCCGTACCCATAAGCTTATTTTTGAGGCGATGACAGCTCTTGCTGAAATTGGTGATCCGATTGACTTAATCACAATTTCTGAGAGTTTAGAAAAAAATAACCAGCTGTCAGGTATTGGTGGATTTGCGTATTTAGCCGAAATAGCAAAAAACACCCCAAGTGCTGCCAATATTGACGCTTACGCAAGTATTGTTCGCGAGCGCGCCGTTGTTCGTGAAATGATTGGTGTTGCCAATGAAATAGCCGAAGCGGGCTTTAATCCTGAAGGGCGTACTAGCCACGACTTACTTGATTTTGCTGAAAGTAAAGTATTTAAAATTGCTGAGCAGCGTACAAAAAGTAGTGAAGGCCCACAAAGCATTCACAACATACTTGAAAAAACCGTTGATAAAATAGAAGAGCTTTATCAATCACCACAAGATGGTGTGACCGGTGTGAGCACGGGTTATGCTGATCTTGATAAAATGACTACAGGCTTGCAGCCATCTGATTTAATTATTGTGGCAGCGCGTCCATCAATGGGTAAAACCACTTTTGCGATGAACCTTGCTGAACATGCCGCAATGACTCAAGACAAGCCAGTGCTTATTTACTCACTAGAGATGCCCTCTGAACAAATTATGATGAGGATGCTGGCGTCCCTTGGCCGAATTAACCAAACTAAAGTACGTACTGGTCAGCTAGATGACGATGACTGGGCGCGCCTTTCATCAACCATGGGATTACTCATGGAAAAAGGCAAGATGTACGTTGATGATGCCTCAGGCTTAACACCTACCGATGTTCGCTCACGTGCACGTCGTATAGCACGTGATCATGGTGGTATTAGTATGATCATGGTCGATTACCTGCAATTAATGCGTGTACCTAGCTTGTCAGATAACCGTACCTTAGAAATTGCTGAAATTTCACGCTCACTCAAAGCATTAGCAAAAGAGTTGCAGTGTCCGGTTGTTGCTCTATCGCAGCTTAACCGTACTCTAGAGCAACGTGCTGATAAACGTCCAATTAACTCAGATTTACGTGAGTCGGGCTCTATTGAGCAAGATGCCGATTTGATCATGTTTATTTATCGTGATGAAGTCTATAACGAAGACAGTACTGAAAAAGGCATTGCCGAGATTATTATCGGTAAACAGCGTAACGGTCCGATTGGTAAGGTGCGCCTAACCTTCCAAGGTCAATTCTCTCGCTTTGATAATTACGCAGGGCCTGCTGTAGATGATGATTACTAATGCGCTTAGCCACTGCTGAAATTAATTTAACCGCGCTTGAACATAACCTAGCACAGGTAAAACGCTTTGCGCCCAATAGTAAAATCATGGCCGTACTTAAAGCGAATGCTTATGGGCATGGTTTAGTCACTATTGCGCAACACTTAAATGAAGCGGATGCATTTGCGGTTGCGCGTATAGATGAAGCGTTAGCGCTGCGTGCAGGTGGCCTTACAAAACCAATTGTGTTGCTAGAAGGCTTTTTTCATCAAGAAGACTTACCTATTTTACTGGCGAATAATTTTCAAACTATTATTCATGACGAGATACAGCTAAAAATGCTGGAAAGTGTGCAGCTAGATGCGCCTTTAAATTGCTGGTTAAAAATAAATACCGGCATGCATCGTTTAGGTATTGCGCCTGAGCAGTTTGATATGTTTTATCAGCGCCTACAAGCCAGCCCAAATGCACAAAACAAAATAAACTTAATGACCCATTTTGCGTGTGCCGATGATGTAAAAAATACTAAAACAGTGCAGCAAATAACTTTGTTCGATAATTTAACCCAAAAGGTTCAACAAGCTCATTGTTTATCGAACTCTGCGGGAATTATAGCGTGGCCGAGTGGCCATGGTGATTGGGTTAGACCTGGGCTAATGCTTTATGGTGTATCGCCTATGGCTAATCACACAGGTAAAGATCACCAATTAAAGCCTGTAATGCGCTTAACCACTAAAGTGATAGCAGTGCGTAATGTGGGGGCACATGAGCAAGTAGGCTATGGCGGCCGCTGGCAAAGTGATAAACCTACGGTGTTGGCTGTGGTTGCACTGGGCTATGGTGATGGTTATCCGCGTCATGCGAAAGAAGGCACACCCGTGATTATTAATGGGCATCGTTACGGTATTGTGGGTAGTGTAGCTATGGATATGATCACCCTTGATATAGGTAATAACGAGCACAACGTCCAGGTGGGTGATGAAGTGATTATGTGGGGGCCAGAGTTACCAGTAGAAGAGATTGCACAATGTGCTGATACTATTTCTTACGAGTTATTGTGTAATATCACACCGCGTGTAAGTTATGAGTACCAGCGCTAATGTTTATTATTAAAGATATGCAGTAAGTTTACATTGCTGTCATGATCGTGATGCTAGCTTACTGGGTATGGTTACTCTTTTATAAAGTAAATATCGCTAAAGCCCATACGTGCAAACTCTTGGTCGCGAAAATTGCGTACCGCCGATGAACCTTTAGAGGTCATTTCAATTTGGCGTACCATGTTTAAGTAATTAGTTAAATCGATACCCTCAGCAGCCGCAATAGCCTGATACATATCGTGGTATTTATCTTTTGCGAAGTTAATTTCGCGCGGTTGATTTTTAAAAGTATAGGTAATTCTGCGTGCCATAATAAGCTCAGTTATATTGAGTGTTAGTGTAATTTTACACTGTATTTAAGTTGCGTTGAATGATTAGTTGAAATCAAATAATTAAAAAGTTGAGTTTGAAATGAAATTATCAGTAGAGATCAGTAAATACCCGCTTCATCAAGATTATATTCCCTTTATTAAAGGATTTATTGACCGGTTAAATACCTATGATGATTTAAAAGTGATTACAAACACATTGTCGACGCAAATTTTTGGTGACTATGACTTAGTAATGTCGGTACTTAGTACTGAAATAAAACGTTCATACGAAGAGTTTGGCAAGGCTATTTTTGTTTGTAAATTTCTTTCTGGTGATCTTTCTTCTGAATAATGCTTAATAGCTTAGTGAGCCAATAATGGACTTTATTAACCAAACTCTTGCTGGGTTTACTGCGATGTCACACTGGGAATATATTGCAGTGGCTTTGTCTATGACTTACCTTTTATTAGCTATCAAAGAAAACCTTTGGTGCTGGCCTGCGGCATTCTTTAGTACCTTAATTTACACTATTATGTACTGGAATGGCGCTTTATTAATGGAGTCATTGCTGCATTTTTATTATATGTATATGGCAGTCTATGGCTGGCTAGCATGGAGGAGGAGTGGAGTAGGTAAACAGGAATTAGCAATTACATCATGGCGGGTAAGTCAACATATTGGCATTATCAGTATAACGTCCTTAGTTGCGATAATTTTGGGCTATATAATGACTAATTATACCCATGCTGATTTTGCCTATTTAGATAGTTTTACCACTTGTTTTGCTGTTGTTACTACTTATTTAGTGGCCAAAAAAGTGCTGGAGAATTGGTTATATTGGATAGTGATAGATGCCGCTTCGATGTACTTGTATTACGAAAAAGGCTATTACCCAACACTTGCGTTGTTTATCTTCTACACGCTAATGGCAGCATGGGGGTTTAAAACCTGGTATGAAGAGTACGAGCAAGAGCAAGCTAAGCCTCTAGCACAGCTATAAGAGCCACAATGACCTTTGACAATATAAGCGCTATATTTAGCGCTTTTGACCCGCAACTTAATGTTCTCAGTAGTGAGCGTTTGTATAGTGGTTTAAGTAACGATAATTTCCTTGTCCATACAGCGCAGCAAGCTTACCTATTAAAGAGTTATCGGGAACACTGGCCATCTATAGGCTTAGCAGCGCAAGCAAGCTTTGCAGAGTATAAAGTTTGTCCTGCACCAATGTGGCTCAATGAAGAAAAAAAGTTAGCCATTTTTGAATATATTGACGGTGATATAGCGCAAGACAACTACACATCTGAACTAATAAAAAAATTGGTCAGTTTACACCAACATAATATCGTAACAGAGCCAATGGATATTAAGTTCGAGCTTGATTACTACTCTGACACCGAACTTTATCAGCAATATCAGCAGGGGGTTGAATCAGCTTTAGTCTATATTTATAGCCAACCTAGAGATAACGGTTTTTGCCATAATGATTTAGTTAAAGAAAATATTATTCTCAACACAGAGGGCATGTACTTAATTGACTTTGAATACGCTAAAACTAACGATGTTTACTTTGATTTAGCCGCATTAGCAGTTAGTTTTGAGTTAACACAAATACAAAAAGCGCAGTTACTGAAAACCTATCATTCATATTTACCTCAGCAGTGTAATTTTAGTCCCTCGATAGAAAAGTTAAAGTGTTATCAAGTAGTATTCTTAGTGCTTTGTATTTGTTGGTATTCTGCGCGTGGTGTCAGTGATAAGGTTAAAAAATTGTGTGAGCAGCTGGATTATCTAATTCAATAAATAGCCCAGCTTATCCCCAAGTAGTTATAAGTTTAGCTACAAACCACCAAATCGAGCTGCTAGCTCTTTATATTTAGCTACTTCATCGGCGTCATACTGTGGTTCGCCATTAGCATCTTCACTTTTGGCAATAAGTAAGCTTTCTCGTGTTAAGCGTTTAACTCGCTCGACTTTAACTCCTAAAAACTCAGCAACTTGTTCTGTTGACATTAACTTCATAATTACTTCCTCGTGTTTAATCTTTCCGTCCAGTGACAATAATAGATAATATGTGTCTAAAGCGTTACTGTTTTTTTTATAGAATATAAATAAATAGCGCTTTTTTTACCTTTTGTTAAGTGATTAGCTTAAATTATAGACATGTAAACGAATCATGCTGGTATTTATACAAAGATGCCTTTATTATTGCGCATGCTAAAGCATTGATATCGCGAGTTGATGTGGAGGCAACAAATGTGCTCTCGTGGTGAAATGGATATCACGTGGCCCTCCGGAGGCTGAGTTGTAGGTTCGATCCCTACCGAGAGCGCCATTTGCGTTTTACTTTTCACTCCCCTTAAAAACCATTAAAGCTATTTAAACTAGCTTGCTATTTTTATTCTCAGTTAAATAATAATATTTGTAGCAATCTAATTTACACCGTTAGGCGTATACTCAGTGCTGCGGTTATAGTTTAATATCAACAGTCGTAGGATTTTAGTGTTAATAATTTATTATTACCCTAAACTCAAAAGCTAGACTTTTATAGCTAAATAATGCTATTAAAAGAAAATATTCCTTAATTATAGAAATCCTCACATTTATGTTAGTTACCTTACCTATATCAGAGCTTATTCCCGGCATGTACGTAAATAGCGTGACCAAGCAGCAGGAGAGTGTGGATGGTATAAAAATTAAAACCAGTGGTTTGGTACGTGATAAATCTATAATTCAGCGTTTAATTACCGAAGGAGTACTAGAGCTTCTTATTGATTTTACAAAAAGTGATGTGGCTGTACCGGCTAAATATAAAGTACAAGAAAAACCACAAGCCGCTGCTACAAATCAAGACAAGCCCGCTAGTAAAAAGCGAGTTGTCAGCTTGCAACAAGAGTTTGCCAAAGCCAGTGTTAGTTATGATGCCCACAACAGAAAATTACAAAGTATTTTTGGTGATTTAACCTCAGGTTTGTCACTGAATACTGATGCGCTTAATGAGATAAGTAATGAAATAGTCAGCTCAGTATTTCGTAATGAACATGCAATGACCATTTTAACTCGTATTAAAGATAAGCATAGCTATAACTGGCGTCATATGATCAACTGCACCATTTTTACAGCGGTATTCGCTAAGTATTTAGGGTATAAACGCGATGTTGTTCAGGAGCTTGCTATGGGGGCATTAATGCATGACCTAGGGCAGGCCAAATTACCTCAAGGAATATTCTCTAAACCTGGTAAAGTTACAGGTAACGAGATGACGGCAATAAAAAAGCATGTTGCACAAAGCTTAGGGTTATTAAAAGGTGGGAAAGGTATCACCTCTTTAATGTTAGATATGATTGTAAATCATCATGAGCGCCTTGATGGTTCTGGTTATCCTCGAGGAGTCGATGACAGCAAGATAAGTCGTCCTGCTCGGATTTTAGCGATTGTTGACGTATACGATGCGCTCACCGCAGACAGACCTCATCAAGAAGGGGATGAGCCTATAAATGCACTGCGTTATTTGTTGGCAAATAAACAGCTATTTGATGCAGAGTTAGTACAGCTATTTATAAAGTGTTTAGGTGTTCACCCAGTGGGTACTATTGTTAAGTTAACCAATGAGCGTTTGGCCTTGGTGCTAGAAGGTAATCATTCAAACCCAATTAAACCTAAAGTTAAGCTTTTTTATAACGCAAAACATAACCATCATGTTACCGCAAAAGATATTGATTTGAGCTCAAATAATAATGAAATAAAAATACAAGCAAGTGTAAAACCAGCTGATTATAAAATTAACTTACCTCGACTTTTAAAAGAGCATTTACTGCTTTAGTATTTTTGCATCGTCTTTTTCTGTTTGTTTTAGCAGAAATATACCCACCTAAAAAGCAATTACCCATTAACGTCATCCACAGTAATGTGCCTAATTCTACATGCAGCGCTAAGCAGCAAAAAACCAAAGAAATAATTGCCATGCTAATGGCTGCTAACCAATAGAGATTAACTGGGTTGTCACATTTACCTGCCTGCGTACACGCGCAATAATTTGCTTTATAAAAGAAATAAACACTTAAGCCACAAAAAGTAAGCGCTGTAACAATAAGTAAAATGATCACTGTTTTCTCCCTTGGTGATTTTATTGGCAGTGTAAATTGCAACGCAAGTTAAGTCAATGCAAATGAGAACTAATATCATTAGAGTATATACTCTAATACCATACTTCTGCTCCGATGAGTTTTAAATAGTTGTTAAATTGTCGTTAAAAAACGTGTTTTTTGGCCTTTTTTAACGTTTTAGTAGGGTTTTTTATAAAAAATTAAGGTAGTGTACGCGGGTTTGAAACTCTAATAACAACACACATAGCTATCCAAACAGTAAGTTTGGCTAAGGACACAACAATGAAATTTACTAAAACTCTTATTGCTGCATCGCTGGCATTTGTTTCAGCTGATACCTTTGCAGCGGCTTTTCAACTTGCTGAGCAAAATGTATCTGGTTTAGGTCGTGCATACGCAGGTGAAGCGTCTGTAGCAGATGATGCCTCTGTGGTTGCTCGTAACCCAGCGTTAATGACGTTGTTTAAAGAGAAGCAACTTAGCGTTGCAGCTATGGCTGTCATTCCTGATGTTAGCCTAAAAGGCACAGGTAATGCCTACGGTTTAGATAACAGCGTACTAGATGATGACAGCATCGCACCTAGCGCGATTATTCCTGCTGGTTATTTCACTATGCCAGTAAACGATAAAGTATCGGTTGGTTTTGGTGCATTTTCTAACTTTGGCCTTGCCACTGAGTTTAACGATGATTACGCAGCTGGCCAAATTGCTGGTGAAACTGAAATTGTTACTGTAAACATGAACGCAAGTGTTGCTTATAAAGTATCTGAGCAGTTCAGTTTTGGTATTGGTTTAAATGCAATTTATGCAGAAGCGAAGATTATTCGTAAGTTTGGCGTAGTACCTCCTGTAAACCCTGCTATTGCATCTATTCCTGCAAGTGCTGATGCTGTTCACCTTGAAGGTGATGACATGGGTTACGGCTTAAACGTTGGTTTAATGTACCAATTAGATGAAAATAGCCGCTTTGGTTTTAATTACCGTACAGAAACAGATATTACTTTTGAAGGTGAGTACTCGAATGAACTACCTTCATTTATTCCTGGTGGGTTAAACGGTCAAGTTGAATTACCTGGCTCAGTTGAAATTACACTACCAGCAATTGCTGAGTTCTCAGGTTCTCACCAGTTAGATGAAAAGCTAGGCGTTCACTACAGCGTATTATGGACAGGTTGGAGCAGCTTTGACTCATTAGAAGCACAAGTTACTGCACCTACAGGTGGCAAGTTCAGTGCGTTTGAAAAAACAGAAGATTTCTCTGATGCAATGCGTTACTCAATCGGTACTGATTACCAGTACAGTGAAAATTTAATGCTTCGTGCTGGTTTTGCGTTTGATGAATCACCAGTATCACAACAGCATTTATCAATTTCTATCCCTGATACAGACCGTTTTTGGTTCTCGTTTGGTGGTAACTATGCGATTGATCAAAACTCAAACGTTGATTTAGGTGTGAGCGTATTACGTGGTAAAACACAAAACTTTACTGAAAAAGTAGAAAGTGAAACGCTACCACAGCAATGGTCTTTTGAATCAAAAGGTCATGCAGTATTATTAGGTGCTCAGTACAACTACACATTCTAATTCTGCCTAGAGCCTAGAGCCTAGAGCCTAGAGCCTAGAGCCTAGACACAAAAAAGCCGCTTACAGCAAATGCAGTAAGCGGCTTTTTTTTATACTTATAAATTAACTGTTTACGAATGGCGTAAGCCATCCGTAACAGCTTAATTATAAGCTTTCTATTTTAACTTTTTGCTCTAGTAGCTTAGTTTTAGCATCGGTAAATTCAGCTAGCTTAGCATTTTCTTTAGCGAGTACCGCTTCAGGTGCATTGTTAACAAACTTTTCGTTAGCCAGTTTGTTTTGCACTTGCGCTAGGCCTTTCTCAGCTTTTTCAAGTTGCTTGTTGATACGTGCAAGCTCAGCTTCGACATCAATTAAGCCCGCCATTGGGATCATAATTTCAAGGTTGCCAACATAAGAGGTTGCACACGCAGGAGCATCGTCTTTGTTTTCAAGCAGAGTAAATGCTTCAAGCTTAGCGAGTGACGCTAAAAACGATTCATTTTCGTTAATACGGCGCACATCGTCGCTCGATGCATTGGCTAGTAACACTGATAACGGCTTGCTTGGGCTGATATCCATTTCACCACGAATATTACGAATTGCTAAAATGAATTGCTTAACCCACTCTAAGTCATCCATTGCTTGTGAATCAACATTGGCTTGGTTATAAACAGGGAAGCCTTGAACCATAATGCTAGTGCCTGTTGTTTCAAGCCCTGCAAGTGGTGCTACACGTTGCCAAATTGTTTCTGTAATGTAAGGCATCATTGGGTGCATTAAACGCAGTAAGCTTTCAAGTACGGTAATAAGTGTATGACGTGTACCACGTTGCTGAGCTTCATTGCCTTTAAATAGTACCGGCTTAGTTAGTTCTAAGTACCAATCACAGAACTGGTTCCAGGTGAATTCATACAGCGTGTTCGCCGCTAAATCAAAACGGTAGTTATCAAGGTGCTCAGTGTAGGTTTTAACCGTGGCTTCATATTGACCTAGAATCCAGCGATCAGCTAACGAGTACTGTTTTTCGCTATCGTTAAAGCCACAGTCTTGCTCTTCTGTGTTCATTAATACGTAACGGCTTGCGTTCCATAATTTGTTACAGAAGTTACGGTAACCTTCAAGGCGGTTCATATCCCAGTTAATATCACGACCAGTTGAAGCCATCGCTGCTAAGGTAAAGCGCAGTGCGTCGGTACCGTGTGCTTCAATACCGTTTGCAAATACTTTGCGGGTATCTTTTTCAATTTTAGCGGCAAGTTTTGGCTGCATCATATTACCAGTACGTTTTTGTACTAAGTCTTCAAGGCCAATGCCGTCAATCATATCAAGTGGGTCAAGTACGTTACCTTTAGACTTCGACATTTTATCGCCGTTATCGTCACGTATTAAGCCTGTTACATACACGGTTTTAAAAGGAACTTGTGGTTTGCCGTTTTCATCCTTTATAAAGTGCAGCGTCATCATGATCATACGTGCAACCCAGAAGAAAATGATATCAAAACCGGTTACCAACACGTCAGATGGGTGGAAGGTTTTTAAGTCATCGGTATTTTCTGGCCAACCTTGGGTTGAGAAGGTCCACAGTGCTGATGAGAACCACGTATCAAGGACGTCTTCGTCTTGGCTAAGCGCTACGCTATCTGCAATATTGTTATCGTGGCGTACTTCTGCTTCATCACGACCAACGTATACGTTGCCTTCGCTGTCGTACCAAGCTGGAATACGGTGACCCCACCAAAGCTGGCGTGAAATACACCAATCTTGTACGTCGTTCATCCACGAAAAGTACATGT